>JACCDX010144118.1_pt1 | contig 30745 bp, 26 predicted proteins | sample 7449681 | NCBI WGS metagenome assembly JACCDX01 (sample SAMN15323450, study PRJNA562643) | freshwater metagenome | isolation source: river surface water | place: USA:Blue River Watershed | collected 2017-08-18
GGTTCTCCTACTGGTGGTGGTTCTCCTACTGGTGGTGGTTCTCCTACTGGTGGTGGTTCTCCTACTGGTGGTGGTTCTCCTACTGGTGGTGGTAGGACTGCTGGTTCTGGTTCTAGTTCACCTGCTTCTGGTGGTGATAGGACTGCCCTTTTAGCACAAATAAAAAGGGGTTCTACTGATTCTAGTTCTGCTGGTGGTGATTCTGCTGCTGGTGGTGATTCTGCTGCTGGTGGTGATAGGACTGCCCTTTTAGCAGGTAAAAAAACGAGCGACAGTGATGAATATTCTACACCCACTATTCAAGTTATAATTAATAAATTTAAGCGAAAATATCCAGAAATAGAAAAAGATGGTAAAAAACTTAAAATTAAAAAAGATCAAGACTTTATAAAATTAATAAAAGATAATTGTTACACTGAAGGTAAAAAGAGTTCTGTGGATGATTGTGTTGAAAGTATAAATCCGGATATAGTTTTAGATTTAGATGATCAAGAAACTAAAGATAACTTAATAGCTATTATCGAAACAGATTTAGAAAAAAATAATTTGAATAATGAAGATTTTAAGAATTCAATTATACAAAATTGTAAGGATAAAAATTATCAACAAACTATAGAATGTATTGGAGAAAAAATTAAAGTGGCGGCAGCAGTCCAAGCAGCAGCAGTCCAAGCAGCAGCAGTCCAAGCAGCAGCAGTCCAAGCAGCAGCAGTCCAAGCGGCAGCAGAAGAAGCAGCAGCAGTCCAAGCGGCAGCAGTCCAAGCGGCAGCAGAAGAAGCAGCAGCAGTCCAAGCGGCAGCAGAAGAAGCAGCAGCAGTCCAAGCGGCAGCAGAAGAAGCAGCAGAACAAACAGGATTAAAAAAAATAGAAAACGAAATTAATTCGGAAAAATTAGATAGTATTGACTGTGATAATTTTGATAATTTAGAAAGAATATATAATAAATTTATACATATTAGAGAAGATGAAATAGATAAATTTATTGTTAGAGATGAAGAAGAAGAAGAAACAAGAAGACATTTAAGTAACTACTTAACAGATAATCAAAATGAACTTGAAAATAAATGTCTCGTTAAGAATAAAAATAATGCTAATAAACTTTTTGATAAAATTAAAAGTTTATTAGGTGATAATCCTGGTAATAAATATGATGCTAAAATTAAAAATTTTATAATTAACGAATGTAGTTCTAAAAATGATATTTTCGGTGATTTTGACGGTAAAAATGTGGAAAATGAAGATGATTCATTAAGAAAAGATATTGGAATTTTAGGTTGTTATAAACAAAAATTTGATACAAAAATTAAACAAAAAATTAAGAAGTATATAGATTTAGATGAAAATGATTTTAAACTCGCTTTGGATCAGGATTTAAAATAATAATCTACATAATAGATAGAGAAATTATTAATGTTTTAAATCTTTTTAAGATTTAAAAAATTTACTCCACTACATAGAGCTTAAATCCCAATTTCTTACTAGCCGAAGTAACAGCCTTATTTTTGGGAGCCGTATTCATAACCTCGCCAGAATTCAAGGTTTGAGGTTTAACATCCAGAGCTACAACTTCTCTATGTTCTTGAGAGCTTTGAGATTCAATTCTTGAATCTTTAGAATCTTGAGGAGTTTCAGGAGTTTCAAGATTTTCAGGATTTTCAATCCGAGGAGCACCTAAAAACTCCTTTGTCCCGTCAAAGAATTGCTTTAGGAATTTAGACCACTCCATAGTTCTAGGTTGAGGCCCAGGGATAGCACCATAAGGAAGTTTAGGATTAGTTTCAAAACCGTTCAGATAACCATAAATAGGTTTCTTCTCGTTAATTCCTTCAGTCCAAGCCTTTCCTTCAAATAGAAGTATACTTGGGAAAAAGAAGGAATAAGCAGGGATATTTACAGGGATATATTCACTGACAATATCACTCCAACTCTTATCAATATCATTACTCATAACAACCTTACCAGATTCTCCGATAGAATATAGAGTCATATTCGTTTTACCCTTGCTCTCCTTTAGCATAGTCTGTTTAACAGTCTTATTATCACTATCTAACATAAAAACAGAAATATCAGAAACACCTTTTGTATGGTCAAAAGTTTTATAGTGAATATTTACGACCCGAATACGAGGAATCTCGGTCTCAGCTGTAATAAGTTTTTTCATAAAAACAGCATCATAATGATATCCTCCGGGAATATTTGGTTGTTTTCCTTTAATCTCATTCCCGGAAAGAAGCCTACCATTTCCTCTCATAACACGACAATGTCCACATTGTTCTGAAGTTAGAATAACTGCGACGTGAGACATCTTTTTAATTTTATGTTTTTAATTCTTTATAATTTTAATCTTTATGTTTTAAATTCTTTATAATTTTAATCTTTATGTTTTAAATTCTTTATAATTTTAATCTTTATAATTTCAATTCTTTATAATTTTAATCTTAAAGATTAAAATCCGAAAATCCAAAAATCTTAAAATAATAAAAATAAAATAATAAGGATTTTAAAAATTAGGATTTTCAGATTTTAATCTTAAAGAATTGAAAATATAAAGAATGTGGAAAACTTTACCAGGATGTGTTTATTATGAATCGGAAGACTTTCAGAAGTTATCTTATCAATCTACGAAAGATATCAAAGGTCCGAAATTTGCTTTCTTTGATATGGATAAGACTTTAATAACTCCCAAAAATGGAAAAAATCCATACGGTCTTCATTTAGATACCGACCCGAGTAATTACACTTATCTATGTGATAAAACCGATTTAATTAATCTGTTTCAATCTCTCAAACGTCAAAAATATGTCGTTGCTATTATGACTAATCAGAGAAGATATAATGATAATTTAAAAAATAAGATAGAAGCTTTTAGACAAGATATTACAGATGAACTAGGTTGGTCTCCATTCTTCTTTATTGGTATTAAAGATAAATATCTAAAACCTAGCACTGGTTCCTTTAAACTTTTATGTAAGCTTCTTGGTTTTATCTACACCGATTTAGATGTAGATAAACTAAGAAAAATAGAGAACGGTCTTCCTAACTTTTTTATGGTAGGGGATGCTTCCGGTAAAGATGACCCTTTCCCTCCTTATCGTTATGCTTCTACTGATAGAGACTTCGCTAAAAATCTTTCTTTATTACTAAGTAAAACTTATACCTTATGTCAGTATATCAGACCCATTGATATTTTTGGGTCTAAACCTGTTATCCCGAAAGATTATCAAGAGTTAGTTATCACTGTTGGAAATCCTGGAAGTGGGAAAAGTGTAGCATCTTATACTTTAGAGAAATACGGATACAAGGTTTGTATTTCCGATGTTATTCGTGATAGACCTAAACTGGCTCAGTGTGTATATGATAATGTAGCTGCTGGATATTCTGTGGTAGTAGATGCTATGAATCCTTATAAGGAAAAAAGAGAAGATTATCTTAAAATAGCTAGACAGTTTAAGATACCCGTAAGAATATTATGGTTTGTCAGGGATGGAAGACCTTTTAATCAGTTAAGAGGAACTTATGATTCTAATTTAGGAGGTTTTAAAACTTCCTCTGTTTATTATCATAAAGAAGCAGTCCCTGATGTCGCTTACAACACTTATTCTAAACAGTTCGAAGAGCCTACGGAAGATGAGGGAGAAGTTGAAATAATGTTCTAGATTGAAAAATCTTTCGTTCCTGGATATAACCCTTGCGATATAATTTTTTGTTTTACTAATAAAAACAGAGTAAAATTTTATCTTGTTATGATAAAATTTTAAAATCAAAATTTCTAGACTAAAATTGATGCTTCTTTTCAGAGATAAATTTTTCTTGTCGGTAATTTTGAATTTTGAATCTTTATTTTTAAAAATCCTAAAATCCTAAAAATCGATTTTTCTTGACTGGGTATAACCCTTGCTGTATAATTTTTTGTTTTTACTAATAAAAACAAAGTAAAATTTTATCTTGTTGTGATAAAATTTTAAAATTCAAAATTTCTAGACTAAAATTGATGCTTCTTTTCAGAGATAAATTTAGTCTAAAAATTCAAAATTTTTTGAGGTCCCAAAATTTTAAAATAAATTTTAAAAATTTAAAAATATCTATTTAAATCCGTTTCATTCATATACATTTCATATTCTCTATGGATTAAAGCTTTACTAATTAAATCACCATAATTATCAGATAGATAAACTTTAACCATATTTAACTCTCCTTTAGGAATATCTTCTATTTTAGTCATATTATATTTAAATTTAATTAAAGTATAAACTTCATCTTTAGTCTTATATAGAATATAACTCTTTTCATTATTATCTAAATTTAAATGAATCCAATATATTTTTTCAAAATTTTTCATATTATCGAAACTTAAATCCATATCTTGTAGTTTATAAACTCTATTATTCTTCTCTTCTTGAAATTTAAAATATAGATAAATTAGATTATCTACATTTTCAGAAAAATTAAAACCCGACCTTTCTTCGGTTTTTCTAACCATATTAATTTGGTCTTTTAATTCAGTAGCTTGTCTATACCAATAATATTGCTCATTAGTCATTATATTATTAACAATCTTTCTATAGTCTAAATCTTTGGCAATTCTATAAGTCAGTTTCTCAGTTTCTCCCATTTGGATATCTAGATACACGAAAATTTCGTTTTTTAACTTTAGTAAAGTATGAATATATACTTCATCTTTTCCTTTTTTGCTATAGATGGCAACCCATCTATATTCTTCTATATCATCTTCAGTGAAATCAATCTCTGGAATAATACCGGAAAATAAAGTAAGTTTAAGTATTATTTTGTCAGTGAATGAAATAAAACGTTGATATCTACGAGAATTACATCTTCCGGTAGAATACTGAGAATAATCAATAGGAGTAGGTTTAAAATTTTCATACAGTTCGTGTTCCTTATCCGCTATATAAACAGAATTAACTAACTGTGTCTTATCCATATCGGAATATCCACGATATCCATATACTTTTAATTTTTTACGAAGTTCGCTAGTGTTCTGAACAGTATATCTTTCCATTTTTATTTTTATAATATAATTATTTTTAATTCATAATGATTTTAATTTTTTATTGATATATAACAATAACTCGATTTTTTATTGATACAATCAATAAAAAATTTAAGGTAGAGGCGGAATTACTAGACCTGCGACACCTGGAATCACAACCGGAATTGGAGCCGGAATAGCCGGAGCACTATTTAGAATAGAGTTGAGAGTTACAGGCTCTGGAGTCGCTGCCATCGGAGCGACAACGGGCAGAGCTGCCATAGGTTCAGTCGCTACTACAAACGGCATGGTTGTAGGAACAACCTCGATTACCGGAGCCGTTGCCGCTTGAACGACAGGTACTGGGTCGGGTGTCTGAGCCATAATTCCAGGAATTACTACAGGTGCAGCAATAACAGGTGCGGAGTTTCCAATAGATACACTGGAAGTGTCCCTAGTAGCCAGAGCAGCCTCTAGTTCCTTAATCTTATCAATAAGCTTAGAAGTTACAAACGAATCCTTAGCCACCTCGGCGACAGTGTCAGCCTGTAGACTGGGACCACCTCCGGAGATAATATCATAGATAACAGAAGAAGCCATCTCCATCTTAATAGAGGGACGACCTCCAGCAATCGTAATATTATCAACCTTGAATACCGGTTGATGTTCAATACGAGAAGCACTAATCATATCCCAAGAGACCTTTTGACCTCCATTAATAGGTAGAATAAAATCAGTCTCGCGAACATAACCCTCCTTACCATAACGGAACAGCTTCCAAATAGCCGCCGGATTTTCACCAGTAGGGCGACCATCATTTCCGAGAGTCCATTTTACAGGATAGTGAAGTAGGTCTTCCATACTTGCTAGCTGGCGGCAGGCTACACCTACCTCACCCTTACGATTAAATACTTCTTCACAGCACTTTAGACACAGCTTATGGATAGTTCCAGGATTTACATCATCACGTCCAATGAAAGCCATATGATCGGCATTGCATAGTTCATACTTAGTAAAAACACTATGAACTTCACGATTACCCTTATCGGTGTAAATCTTAGTTTGAGGACCACGAGATGTTTCCTTAGGCCCCTCGATATATAGAGGACCCTTTACATTAGTCTTATTACCACTAGGGGATACAACTTCGTATAGATACTGAATAGAAATACGGAAATACTTAATAGGTTTACCATCTTGACCAGTAGCATTAGCTTCATCAGTCTTACCAAAAATCATACGACTAGGGTCAAAATCAGAATACTTTACTTTATGAGTTGCCATATTGTATTTATATAATGAATACACTGGAGATTCTCTAACCTGAGAAAGTGGTGGAAAGATATTTTATTTTTATTTCATTTCATTAAACTTAAAATTTCATTTTTCAATTTTTGAAAATTTTCATTTTTTTGGACTATTATCCGAAGAAGTAATAATTTAAATAAAATCTCATTTTTATAAGAAAAATCTTATAAAAATTTTAAAATTTAATCTTTTCAACCTTTTCGTTGTAAATTTTAATAATTCTTTTCATGAAATGATCGATAATTTCATTCTCATATTTTTCTACATCTGTTCCTTCGAAGAATTTAAAAATTTTACTCCAATATACATCTCTAAAAAAATCTCTAAATTCAATATACTGAATAGTATTGATTGTATAATTTTTAAAAGGTCTTTCGTCAAAATAATGTTTAGATAGAAAATACAAAGCTACACAATTATCACTTAAAACCGAATTGATATCTTGTGTTATCTCAAGAATTTTCCTCTGATTTGAAATTTTAAGTTTTCTAAAAACTTTATTCAAATTATAAATTTTAAACTCAAAAAAAGAACAGTTAATATTAGGAATTGTTTTAACAGACTCGTTATATTTATAAATAATCTTGTTAAGTAATACAATAGCGGGTGTATATTTAGAAAAATCTGTTATTAATGTCATTTCAACAGGATATAAATTAACTAAAATAGGAATAATAACAAATTCGGCGACTAAATTTTTAAGAGTATACATTCTTTCGTCATCAATATCTTCAGGGATATTTTTTCCATTATATAGATAACTGATTAATTTAAACAACTGAACCGAACTTGATTCGATTAAACCGTTAATTTTTTTAGGCTCATATTCAGGGAAAATTTGGAGACAATGTTCATCGTTAAAGTTAAAAATTTGTTTGTCGATAATATCCATTTTTTTAAATGAAATAAGACAAAGTTCGTTTTAAAAAATTGAATTTTATCATTCAAAATTCAATTTTTTAAAAAAATATACATATTACATAAAATGATTTATAATATAATATCTTCTATTAAGTTCGTTGAAAATATTGAATCGATTACAGATATTGAAATAATGAATCGATTCATTGAAAGTCTAGAGATTCCGCTTACAAGTTTAAAAATTTTTGATGATTGTGATATTAATGATGTGTCTATAGATGAATCTGAATATAATGGAACTATTTACTATTCGGAAAACGAAACTAGAGACACATCATTAATTGGATTTCCGGGACCGCCGTTGCGTAATATTTATTGGAGGGTGAATATTAATGGAGAATTTATATATCAAAACCCTGATTTAAATAAAATAGATTATTTTCCTTTATCTACTCTTCAATATATCCTTGATAAGTTCAAAGAAAATGGAAGAATAGCTAGAGGGGTTGTTATAGCATATAACAAAAATATCGATATATCAGTTGAAAGTTATCGATCTATATGTTATAAAATTGTAAACTCTAACTTAATTTATTTTAAAAATCAAACAATGGAACAAACTAAACATTGGAATAATTGTGTCAAATATAAAAATGGACAAACTATTCTAGAAAATTATATATCTAATGGTTTTCAGAATTATCATGCTAATTCATTTGTTAATCTTATTTTAAATTCTATTATATCTAATACTGAATATGATGAAAATTATGGTATTAGAATAATTGATGCGTTGACAGATTGTGAAATTTATAAAGTGAGTTTTGCGTATGTCTATTAAATAAATTTTTAAATAAGTAATTTTATTTAAAAATATGGTAGTGTTATATTTCTAAGATGAAGTATATATAATAGTTATATCAATGTTTAATAGTATAAAATATAAATTAAAAAATGACTACCGAAATATATGATGTATTAGAAGATAGAAAGACTCTAATTTCTGGTCTTCTTGACGGAAAGGGTTCTGTTGAATTAGTTGATATAAATCCTCGTCTATGTCCTAAAGGTTATGGACCTGAATATATGATTACTCGTGCGGCTCGAACCTCTTTTGGTCTTGGTCTTAAAGACCCAATTACAGATGCTAAACTTGTAAGATATCTGATTGTAAATTATCATACTTCTCCTCTTGAAATGTGTAATGCTACTTTTCGTCTAGTAGTTCCTAAAGATATTGCTGTTCATTTTCTACGTCATCGGACTGGTAAATTCAATCAGTTCAGTCAGAGATATGCTGAAGTGAAAGATGAATCTTATTTTTATGACCCGACGCTTTACGAGAATGGTATTCGTTCTGGGACTAAACTTAACAAACAATCTTCAATAAATATCGAAGATGAAGATAAAAAATCTCAAATAATGGAGAAGATGAAACAAGCTAACGAAAATGTTGTTCAACTTCATAGACTTTATAGCGAGATGATTGAACTTGGACTGGCTAAAGAGATTGCTCGTTTTTATCTTCCTAGTGGAGAATATACCACTCTATTCTGTCAATTTGACCTTAATAATCTACTTAAAATGCTAACCCTAAGAACCGATGACCATTCTCAACATGAAACTACAGTTTATGCTAAGGCTATGTTAGAACTTATTGCTCCTCTTTTTCCTGTATGTGTAGAAGTTTTCAACGAACGCGTGAATGGAATGTCTTTAATGAAAACTGAAATTGATGTTATTAATGGGAATAAAGATATAAAAGAAATAATTTCTATTTCTGAAAAGGCTGCTCTAAAAGAAAAAATTGAAAAATTAAATAAGATTCCCAATGTGTAAATAAATTCCATATTCCATATTAATTTTTAATAAATTAATATGGAATTTCTTCCAGATGAAATTAATTCAATAATAACTTCATTTTTAGTTTGTAATAAACCCAAAAATTCTTTAGATTTAGAAAGTTATAAAAATTTATCCTTGGTAAATAAAGAATTTAATAAAAATATTACGAAATATAAAATAATATACAAAATATTAAAAAATGATTTAATTCTCCTTAAGAAACACCATTCGTTTCTTTTTGAAATAATTAAATATGAAATGCTTCGTAAGACGGAACTTATTTTACCGACTAATACAAACGAAGGATGTATTTTATGTGGAAATTTTCTTCCCAATTGGTGGCCTAAGATTAATTTAAGTTATATAAATAATAACATTGTTAATGAAAAAATACTGAATGAATGGAATTCTAGAACCAATAATAGAATTCCTGAAGGTTTATGTGGTAACTGTAATAGAGGAACTATATTATGTAAATTTTGTTCAGAAGAATTAAATTATTTTATTAAATCACCTAAGCTATTATTATACAATCCAACAGGGTCTTTATGTTCAGCTTGTATAAATTTTAAAAAATGTAGATGGTGTTCTAATAAAATTCATCCTTTAAAATATCTAGATAAAATGAATTACATGAGTGATTTTTGTAATAAAAAATGTTACGAAGATGAACAAGATTTTCAAGCTTTTGCTTGGATGGAAAGATAAAAATTTTTAAAGATTGATTAAATCTTTAAAAATCTAAATTCTAAGAATCTAAAATTCTTAAATCTTTTCATAGAATCCATTTAATTTATTCAATTTATATTCTTTTTTAAAATCTCTATTTAGATAATAAAATAATATATCATTTTTATCAAAAGGTTTATGTTTAAATTCATTAACTGTTTTATAATTAAATATATTCTGATTCTTTAAAATATATTCATAAATGTTATCTTCTTTAATTTCAGTATTAATAGAATCTATCTCTCTTTTGTTTCTAGGATATAAAACTAATTCAGGAACACCGATAGTTTTAGTATCTTTATGTAAATGAATAAATTTTCTAAAAGGGGTAAAAAATGGCTTTTTATATTGAGTCATAAATCTCTTTGAATCATTTTCGGATATCCCATAATATCCCATAATATCCATATTATTTTTAAGAAAATCATCTCTAAAACAAGCATCAAAATAAAAACCTTTAAGTCCATTACAATAACTATAGTTATCACAAGTTATCAAAATCTCATTTTCTTCATTTTTATTAATTCTATTCATCTCTGAAGGTGATAAAAATAAAGCAACATTTAAATCATTAGTAGTTTCAAATAAGACCATATGACTTTCTTTAGGTTTAAATATAGATAAATATTTATTAGTATCCATTATATAAGGATAAGGATAAAAGAATACATTATATTGATTGGGTAGACAGAAAGATTCTGTGTCTATTTTAATTCCTAAAAAAGAACCTTCTAACATAGATTTGATTGTCTTTTTATCTTGAGGAATATCATATACATAACGGAATAGTAAAGTTCCTTTCTTAATTTTTAAAATTGGAACTTTTACATTCTTATATTCTCTATATGTAATATATTTTTCATCTATCTCCATTTTTTAGAATATTTTTAAATTATAATTTAAAAATATAAATTTATTCTATTTCTTTTCTTTCACGGTAAGGAATAGCCGGAATATAAATCGGTTTAGGTCCTCCTTGTGGAGCTACACCCGAAGGAGTGGGACCGATAATTAGAGGATTTTTCATCCTGTATTCTATCCACATTTCATTTCTAATTTTAACAGATAGAGCTTCATTACGAATGTGAAAGTTATCCATATTTGCTACATTCATACAAAAATTAGCCATTATAGCCACATCTGCTGGGCCATCGTAAAAATTAATAGGATAACCTTTTCTATAAACAATGATAAAAGGAAAAGGACGAGTTGTAGCCCAATGAAAAGGATGGTCTTTTATGATAGAAATTTCCATAAATGCGGTAGCTATACCTTTTTCGAGAAGAACATTACAAGCAGCAAAAGAAGGACCCGCGACAGATTCAGCGACGGCTTTAAAAATTCCTAAAACTCTTTTACTATCAGGTGATTCTGTGTAAAAATACACAATATTACAAGCATCATCATAAATACAAATCTTGTCTCTGGTCTCTAAAGCAAAATCGGATTCTTTGAATCTTTTAATGTTATTGGAAACAGGTAAAGTGTAACTTTGTAAAAAGTTCATTTTTAATTTTTAAAATCTATTATTTTAAGTTAAAATAACTTTTAATTTTTATTTTATGTTTTTAATTTTAATTCTGAAATTTGACTTAATTCAGATAGTTAAATCTAAAAGCTTTAAATGAAAGTTAATCTTTTATAAAAATGGCAACTCTAGATGCGTCTATTCGTAATCTGCTGAAAGTTATTGCTCAAATTCAGAGCAATGGTGGAAGTATAGATTTTCTAAAGTCTTCTAAGCCTTATTGGCATCTATGTATTGAAAAGTTCCACGCTGCTTATATTAAGGCTAAAAACCCTGAAGGATTCCGTGATATGTTTTTAAACTTTCTAGATAAAAATAATCTTCAATTTACTGAGGACATTGTTGACCCAGAAACACAAGAAATTAACGATGAATGGCTCAAGAACAAAGAGGTTCTAAATCAGGATAAGAAAAAGAGTAAAAAGAACTCAGATGATGTGTCTTTTTCTCTTCGTAGTATTAAATGTCGAGGAGAGGTCATTTATTTTGATGAAACAAATGAAAAGATTCGCAATGTATGTATTCCTATCAGTGAAGCTTATCTAGCAGCTGTTAAGATTTATGTAGATGGTTCCAAGAAGGGTGAATATTCTCCTCTACCTGCTCAGTTCCTAGTTTCTCTATGGACTGTAATGTCTCATATCGCTGAAGATGAAGATGATAAAAAATCTATACATGATAATATTAAATCTCTAAAAGAAATTGTGGAACAACTAACCAATGGTGAAGAGTCTGACAATGAGACTGGTGATACTCTAAATCCACTAACTGGAATAATGAATAAGTTTGCTAAGAAATTTGGTCTAGGTGGAGAGAATGGAATGGATTTATCTTCTATCGAAAAGACCGTCTCGGGTCTATTTTCTGGAGAAAATAATATTGCTGATAAAGCCAAGGATATTTTCTCTAAATTTTCAGAGAAGGCGAATATTAAAGAAGGAGCCGACATTAGCACTATTATTAGCAGTGTCAGTGAAGCAATGAAAGATAATGATATACAAGACCGGATTAAGGGTGCGCTAGCTGAAGTAGCATCTAAAGTAGGGGTTTCTATTCCCGAATTTAATGAAAAAGAAAAAGCTGAAATTAGTGGTGGAAATGGAGTAGTAGCAAATGAACAAGAATAAAAATAAAATTCAATATTGAATTTTATTTTATTTAAACAAATTGAGATTAAAATCAAACTTTTAAAATTAAGTATAATGACATTAATGTCATAATCAAAAAGGTAAGATGTCATCTAAACCTCCAGTTAGAAAAAGAAAGACTCCACCTAAACCTATAGATCTTTTTTCACTTGTTCCAAAAAAACCAGGAGCTATTCAAAATTCTATTCCTTTTATACCATCTATTCCAAATATCCCAATTATTCCTCCGGTTTTAAAAAATGACGGATTGACCCCTACCAAACTACGTTCTCCAAAAGATACAACTCAAATTATGATAAATGGTAGGACAGTTCAAGTTGATAATCTTCTAGATGATAGAATTAATGGAGAAGATAGAATTAAACCTCTAACTCCGTCTAATGTTCCTCCTCAAGTTAATGGTCGCTCACCTGATATTAATCAATATAATTTAAGCCCTAATAATTATATTGATAGTAATATCAAAATAGTCGAAACACCTAAAGATAATATTGAAACTACTTCTCATTCTGAAAATGTAGAAGAATATAATGAAGAGGAATTTAAAGATAATATAATAGATAGTATAATTTCAAATGAAGTATCGGATATTGATATTCCGGCTATTCCGGTTAAAAGTATTCCTCAAAATATTGAAAACAAAGTTGTCCCTGTAGTAGCTAAAGAAGAGAAACCTAAAAATATTCCTTCTGGTAATATGAAAAGTTTATTTCCTACTTTTAATAGAAACCCTGCTAAACCCACTATTAGTGAATTTATAAATAATGTAAATCACTCACCTGAAACTGTTCCGGAAGAAGATGAAGAAGAAAGACCGGCTTTTTCACCTGTAAATATTCCTTATCCCATTTTCAATAATAATATTAGAGCTACTTCTCCAATTCAAACTATAGGAGCTAAGTCTCCTGGACCTATAAATATTAAACCTCTTTTCACTGAAACTGGAAAGAGTAGCACTCCTAGAATAGCTTTGACTCCAACAAAACCAGCTTCGGTTAAAGCTTCTACTCCTCCTCCTCTTTTTAGGTCTCCTAAAAAAGTAGAAGAAAATATTGAACCTCAGCCTGAACAAAATATTCCAGTATTTCAAAACAAATCTCCTATAAACGAAGATGACCTTACAGATGAGGATATGAAGATTCTACTTCAACAATATATGAAATATCAAGCAGCTCAGAACGGAGGAGGAGAACCTACTCCTACAGTTCAGAGACGTGAATATGTGAATCATTATCAAGAAGAACATCAACATCAAAGGGTAAGTAATAGACCAAATTATGCTCGTATTACTAAACAGCAAGAGACTTTTCTCCGTCAGGAGTTTAAGGTTAAATTTGGTATTCTGCGTTCTACTTATCCTCAATGGGAAGTGGTTGAACCAGATGATTCTCTGACACTAGACCAAATTCATGACCTTTATGACCATTATCTGAAACAAATTATGATTTCTCGTGAATCTGGAAATTATAAGACTTATATGGTAATTTTCCTGATGGTTATTGAAGTTATTGGTGTGAAATTCCTAAAACTTAATATGTCAGGTTATACTATGTCTCAATTGAGAATTATGAATCGATATGATTCCTTGTTTATAGAACTTGGAGAAAAGTATTTAGTTTCTAGTGGTTCTAACTGGCCTGTTGAAGCACGTATTGTAATGATGATGTTATTCAATGCTGTAATTTTCCTAGTAGTAAGGTATCTATGTTCTTGGATGGGTATGGATGGAATTGCTGATACTCTACAGAATATGATTGATAATATGTTAAATGGACCAAGTGTAATATCTCAAAATAGCGGTCCTATTGGTTCCAGTAATCCCATCCCTGACCCTCTTGCTTCTAATAATTCTTCTAGTGGAGCTGAATCATCTTCAGGAAGTAATCCGATTGATAAGATTGCTGATATGTTCAGTGGGTTTATGGGTAAAAATAGCGGAGGTATCACTGAAAAGATTGCCGAACTTGGAACTATGTTTACTAATAAGACACAGAATAGTAATGCTGTTAATAAAAAGAAAGTTGAAGAAACTACTAAATCTAAAGAAAAGGAGAGAGAACGTAATAGAAACGGAAAGAAGATTAATAAGAAGAAGTTATTCGATGATTAAAATTGAATTTTTATTATTAAATTCAATTATGTTTAACGTCGTTATAATCTTCGAAGATGAAGTGTGTTGCTGTCCGGAGAGAGTATGAGATTAAGACCGATGAGATTTTTGGAATTCTTCGCCGTCATTGTTTGAACGATAAGAAGTTTGAGAGTTATAAATCCATATGTGAGAAGGTCATGGAGGTGGAGGAGAATTGTTTCAAGATTATCGATGAAGGAACTTTATCTTCTCAAGATTACATTGATCTCCTTTTTAAACTTCATTATAATGTGGACCATGCTTGGAAAAACTCTAAAGGTGTTGACTTTGATATTACAAGGAATTGTTTATTGAAAATCAAGACCAAAATTATGGAAATCCCTGAATGGAGGCAGAGTTACTATGACGAGCTTTTGACTACGTCAGTCTTTTTCAAAGATTTTGATGAGTCTTTCAAGGATTTTGAGAAATCTTGTATGTATGTTGAATCTTTGGAGACCTGATACTAAATATAGGTTTTGTTTAAAAATATTTCATTTTAGAAATGAAATATTCGATGAACATATGTTTTAATTTGAAATTAATTTTTTGTTGAAATATTAGAGAATAATTTTACCATAGAATAATTTTATTCTCTAAATTCAGGTTTATATTCCATAACATCCTTAACACAATTATTATAAACTTCGTGTCTTATCATATAATTTAAATCCTTAACAGACATATATTTATATATTTCATCATAATGATTTATATAAACTGGGTTAATTTTCATTAAAATAGAAATTAGGTCGGTTTTAGTTAAAGGTTTTTCAACTCTATTTATCTGATTAATAGAAACATTACAAATATGATTTAATTTCTTATAATCTATAGAATTTATGCTATTTGTTAAAAGATATCTATTTCCATCGTTAATAATTTTATTTTTAAGAAAATCTGCTGCTATATAATGACCTACAACAGGGCTAGCTTTAACAACTCTATTCCCCATATGAGTAAAATAAAATTATTTTTGTAAATAAATACTCTTAAAATAATTTTATTCCTTTTTTTATTTTAGATTTTTATCCCATTATATTCATTTTTTTTGAATATATTCCAAAAATTAAAATTGAATTAGTATATTAATTTTATTGTCTTTAAAAGTTCTATATTTAAACTTTATTTTGAATGAACATTGAAGAACGAGAAGATATTACAGTTTCTAATTTTTCGGATAGACTTGTATGTATTGAAACAATAGCAGATGGAAATTGTTTAATTCATGCTATTTTAAAGGCTAATAATTCAATGTATCAAAGTAATAACAATGTAAGATTTAGAAGAGAAATGTCTAAACATTACAGAAAACTTCTTTCTGAATCTGTTATAAATAAAGATGAAAGATATACTACAATTGAAGAAATGGCTAATTTAGTTCGTTATGAATATAAAACAGAATCACCAAGAAATTTCATAGAGTTCCTTAGAACTATGTATAATTATACAAAAACTTACATTTCATATCCAGAGCCTTTTTTAGAAGATGAAGAAATTAAACTTTATAATGTCGAATCAATTCGTCGATATATTCAAGATTATAAAAAATATATAATTAACTTTAATCAAAAAATTGAAAATAAAGATTTGAACATTGTTAAATCTCCTTATCCGAAGGGTAAAAGTCCAAATAAGGAAATTTACTCTTTGAATGAAGAGGAGATAAATAAGGAGATAAATCTCTTAGAAATGGATTTAAAATCTATTAAAATTTTGAGAAAGATTTATACAGACTTAGAAGAGGTGGTAGATTCTCATGTTAAAAATCTGAAACGTATTTTGGAGATGACAATGAGTTATTATCTATATCTACCTACTTCATTTAATGAAGGAGTTATCGAAAAAGCTTTAGAATATACTGAAAAAGATGGAGAGATTACACCTGTAGATTTCGAAAGTCTTCCAAAAGGAAAATATCATCATCTACCTTTTAATTGTCATCTTTTTTCAATATGTAAAGCTACACCTTTGATGAAATTTGAATTTGAATATAACGATTTAGAAGATATTGTAAAATTGGGAGATATTGTATCACATTTAGATTCAAGAAATTTTATCGGAGATGGTGATGCTCTTTTATATGTTCCTTATATGCTATGTATTAATCTTATTGTTATGGACTTTAAAAATAACTCTATTTTAGCTATTTATGAAAATGAACATAGTAACCAATTTGTAATAGTCAATAATGATAACAATATTCATTTTGAAACAGTTGGTGTTATCGAAGATGATGGTAAGATTTCCACTATTTTTGAAAAAGACTCCCCTATTATTCTCGAATGTCTCAAAAAAGAAAAAAGTTTAAATTTAGATTTTCTTAAAAAATGAATTTTAATTTTTATTCATTTAAATGAATAAAAAAAATTTTAAAAATGTTTCTGTCTATTGGTAAGGATTGTAAAGGAAAGGAATATTTTGATGTCCCGCATCTAGAAAAACCAATTTCCTCTAGGAGAATAATTAAAAATTATCCAAATTTTGCTAAAATTTTTGATGGACAATCCGTAGAAAACACTCTTAGTTTTTATTATAAGAAAAATAAGCTAACAAATGTGTATGAACTAATTGATGAAGATGCCGAAATAGAGGTAGCTGAACTTCTGGGCGTTGAAATCAAAAGTTTTGATATTGAAGATGAAGATGTTTCTAAAAGTAAAGGTCTTTCCGAAGAACAAATTAAAGATTTTAAGGAGCAACTTAAAGAAATTAAAGGTGCTCTAGAAGAACATTATACTAAATAAAAATAATATTATTTTAAAATTTTAATTATTGAATATCTAAAACAAAATTATTGAATCTTTAAAGATTCAATAATTAAAATTAAAAATGGAAGACCAGAAGACCGTTTTCAAACGTCTTAAAGAACAAGTTGAGAAGTCGGAGTATCAGAAGGACCTACATTTTGCCACAGATGACAATGAAGCGATTCGGACTCATTTCTTGAATATTAAACGTAAGGAGACTTGGAGTTATCGTAATAATATATCTCTGGAATGTTCTGGTGATATTAGCAACCCTGATATAATTACTTATAGAGTCAAGAATCTTCCTTATCACGGTCTGGTAAATACGGTTATGGTTCAACAGTTCCCTACTATTGTAGCTGAGCCTGGATTTGAAATCTGTTGGCCTCCTAATATGGGTTCGAATGTGCTCCGTAGTTCTACTTTCCGGATTAATGAAGTTGAACCTCAAACTCTAACTAGTCGCTATCTCGACCATCATTTTCAGAAGATTGATATTCGTCCTTCTACTCCTCGTGATTTAGGTAATGTTTCTGAGATGACCGAATGGACTACTGAGATTCGTTCTTTTACTTCTTTCCTATTTATTCCTTGGTTTTTTACTTTACATAGTTCTAAGATGTTCCCTCTATATCTATGTGGTAAAGAAGATGAAATTTCTATTGTTTCTCATTTAAGAAGATATATAGGAGAATTTCTGAGAGTTCGTCGTGTCGATACTAAAGAACCTATTCCTTTTGATGAAGGTTGTATCCGTGTAGGTTCTTATACTCTTCCGGTTCCTAAAGTTCATTGTGAATATGAATTTCTTTCTGATATGGAATGTGAGCATAACCGTTGCGAGGATATTCAGAAGAAGTATAATAATCACGTCTTTGATATTGATAATGTAAAGAGCATCGATAGTGATAATATTCACGGAATGAATACCACTGTTAATGTAAAGATTAAAGATATGCCTTTCCCTGTCCATTCTATTCACTGGGCAGCTGTAAATTTAGAAGCTGAGAAGCATAATTATTTAAGTAATTACACTACCAACTCGGAGAATCACAAAGAAGGTGGTAATCCAATCAAGTGGGTCTCTCTTTCTTCTCCAAACGGTATTATCTTTAAGAATCAAGATTTTTATGTAGGTGAAAGAATTGTTCCTGCTAATAACTTTAATAAAGTTCCTAACGAAATTGGTTATGGTTGTTGGACTAATGCTCCTAAAGCCACTGATGTTCTTTACCCTAAACCCGGTATTAAACTAGATGATAGTGAAATGACTTTCCGTCTAGAGAATATCGACTATCCAACTTCTGATACTTTCCGTCTAAATATTCAGGTTGTATATACTTACAGAATTATTATTAAGGATTCTCCTAAGACTGAATCCGAACGTAATAATAAGGGTATTGAGCTTGAAATTGCTGGTGATTTATAAAATTTAATATTGACCTACGATTACTATTAACTGGTTAGCAGGTTGGATATTAGTAATTCCAAAATTAACTTGTATTATTATTTCATCAATTGATGTAAATGTCTCTGATTTATTTATTATAGAAACTTTTTGATTACTACTATCTAAAGTCCCAGAAAAGATAGGTATATTGATGATATTATTTTTATAAATATTGATTATAATACTACCTGTTGTTATAGGATTTATAACTTTCATTATACAATTTATAACTATAGAATTTTGAACAAAAGGAATACCTACAGGTAATGAAGGGACACTATTTTTATCAGAAGTTCCAGGAAGTAGATAACAAATACCGGAGGTGTTGTTAGAATATATTAAACCATAAGATAAACTATTGGAATCAACCGATGTTAAAAATCCATTTCCGTTACTTGTACTATTAACTAAATCGGTAAATCCTAATAAAAGAGTCCCTGTAGGATTTCTACTTATATCATAAGTAGAACCGGATATAGTAGAAGTTCTTAAATCTAGAAATCCTCCATTTTCACTATGACAACCTACTGTCCCTGTTCCACCTGTAGAAAATACATTGGTATCTCTAATAGTCATTCTATTACTATTCTGGCATAAAATACCATAATTTATTTGATTATTTATAGATGTATTTGTGTTGACAGAACAAGCTCTAATAGCATTTGATGAAGAAATTCCTGTACTTCCGTCGATACCGTCAGATAAAACTCCTATAGTTCCACCTGTTGTATTTGTTACATTTACAACAGCTGTTCTTAACTTGGCAGTCTTCGAAGTCCCTGTAGGAAAATGAACGCCTACTAAATTAGAACCAGCAGTTGTTGCACCTGAAAGTGTTATAGTCATATCTTCTACACGTGTATTTACACCCATAGTTATAACACCCGTAGAACCGATAGCACCTGTATTTCCTATAGATACGGTTTGTAAAGATATACCTCTGATGGCTCTTCCAGTAGGTATAGTTATAGATTCTTGATAATATCCAGGATAAACATAGATACAATTATTTGAAGAAGAAGCACTTAGAGCAGCAGTGATAGTTTTAAAAGGATAACTATAAGGATAATAACCTCCTTGTATATCATTACCGTTAGCTTGATTTACATATAAAACATTACTGACAAATTTAGTTATCGGATTTTTAATTAAAGAAAAAGAAGGACCTATTAAACCTGAAGAGGTATTTTCGGTAGCGATTAAATCAAATTGAGGAGTCCCTGTGCTCCCTGTAGGTCCTAACTGCCATCCTCCTACAGAATCAGGAACTCCTACAATAGGTCCAATATTTATAAAAGGACTAGCAAATCCATGTTGCGTATAAGCAATTCCATTTGTATCAGAACCTAAAGTGGCATCGTTTAAAGAACCGGGAGGACCTAATATATTAATAGTTCCAGGTCCAACATACATATCTTTCCATCTTTGACCAGTTGAGCCTAAAGAATATTGTAGTGTATCTTTAGGTAAAATAGAATTAGAAGAATATAAACCATCAGTCTCTCCACTTATTGAAACATTTGGAAAATTAATTGAACCGATATAAATCTTCATATTTGACATCTTTATATTATTTTAGAATTTTAAATTCTAAAATAATTTACTAATCATAAATTTAAATTCTAAAATTAAGAATTGTCTAAATATTTATAAGGTCCATCACCTTTCATTTTATAATCTTTCTTACTTGGTTCAACATTAACATCTCCTCTCTTTCCATATACAATCCAAGTAAATTTTCCTGGATTACCATAAACTATAAATTTATTATTTTCAATTAAAGTAGTGCTTATATTTCTTATAGTCCCATTATAAACCGGTGTAATGTGCGGAGTTAAATCAGTTGCTATAAAAGAAACATATTTAGGTAACTCTACATAACAACAATCTTCAATAATTTCTCCAATTCCTCTATAATATACTCCAACTTCAGGTCCTTCTAAGCAAGCGTGTACCAGATATTTATCTTCATGACAGGGATTATCTATAACAAAAGTTTTACCCGAAGTATCATAAGTATAACTATTATCAATTGAATCGAAATATATAATCCCAGTAGCTCCTCCCGGATTATTTACAGGGTTTGGAAAAGGAGCAGATGTACCGGTTGGTCCCCGAATACCAGTAGGACCAGTAGGTCCTAAAGCACTGTTTAAATAAACAACCTCTTTAGTTGAAGTATTATAAGCTAAAATATTAGTAGAAGATATATTATCATTTCTAATTGGGTTTATATATAAAGAGCTATTTTGGACAGCATCTAAAGAATTATTTGTAGCGTTTAAAATAATATTATTTTGACCTGTATTATTATACCCTGCTCGATAACCAATAGTTATTGATTTTTCATTTGGAAAATTATTTAAGTTATAACCAGTTTGATTTCCAATAGCTATACTATTTTCACTTTGTCCTTGATATCCAGCTTGATATCCTATAGCAATACAATTGAAAGATTGACTGTCATAAGCAGCTTGTGAGCCTATAGCAATTGAATAAGAGTTTTGACCTTGATAAGCAGCTTGTGGGCCTATAGCAATTGAACCTGGTATTTGACCTCCTATAGCAGCTCCAGAACCTAATTTAATATTAGTAGTCCCGACAGCCCAAGTGCTACCATTCCAATATACATAATCCCCTCCTGTAGTTCCGGATATAGATAAAAATCCAGTCGGTCCCTGAATACCAGAACCAGGACCTATCCCAGTAGCTCCTAACATTAGAGTGTTATCATTTTGATTATACCATAATGTAGAATTAAAATTTTGAATACTTGGTGCTTCCGATTGTGGTATTAAACTTAATCCATTCCCGTTATAAAATCCATTAATATTAATATTATTAATTATTTCAACTTCTCCTTCATATCTGGTAATATAATTATTAAAACTTCCACCTACATAAATATCATTATTAATAGGAGTAATAGCAAAAACTTCATTATTTAAATCGTTAGGAAAAGGTTGCCAAGATTCAACGGTTAAATTCCAAATCTGTAAAAAATTTGTAAAATTTCCACCTACATAAATCTTATCATTAATTAGAGTTAATTTATTAATATCACTATTTAAAGTTTCTTCTAGACTTACCCAAGAACTTTCATTCCATTTTGATATAAAATAAGATACTCCAAATATATTTACACCAACATATAAATCACCATTATATAAAATTATAGAACTAATTTCATCGGATATTATACCATCATCAAGTGTATCTTTAACCAATGTATCTAAATTATATTTAAAAATATTATTAGCAACTGGGCCATCAAAAGTATCAATATTAGTGAAACTCCCAGCGATATACATATCATTTCCGTTAACAACTATCGAAGAAACATAACCAGGTTCGTTAACATTGAAAATATAAACCGGAGTATTATAAGAACCACTTGTCTTATCTATTTTAACTAAAAAATTCTCAGAAGAGGAGCTTCCTATATATAAATTATTATCCTTTGAAACTATACATGTAACTTCTCCATTTAAATTATTGTCTCCTACACTGTTCCAAGTTTGAGAAACTTTGTTCCATTTTGCTATATAATTAGCATTTACACTACCAACATTTGTAAAATTTCCACCTACATAAATATCATTTCCGTCTATTAATATAGCTTTAACTTCACCGCTTACACCATCACCTAGAGAAGACCATTCTTGATTTATAATATTATATTTAGCTATATTGTTTATATTTATATCTCCTATACTACTGAAATTTCCACCTATATATAAATCATTTTCGTCTTGAACTATAGTAAAAACATTACCATTTGGATAAGTTATAAAATTCACATTGTTATATGTTATTTTATTTTGAAGATTACAAGAAAACCCTGTAGAACCGTAAAGTTCCCCATTCTGTTTTGTTAATATAGAAGTATTATCAATACCATCTAAATTGATACCACTTCCACCTAAAGGAATACCGTTATAATATACATTTTCTCCGTCTCCGGTTAAAACTCCCTCAATTCCTGTATTACCAGAATCAATTAAATTAACACTGAATGTTTTGACATTATTAGTCAAAACATTCAGTTTAGACATTTTTATTCTTAAGTTTAAAATTCTTAAGTTTATTTTTAATACTTCTTAAGAATTTTAAACTTAAGAAGTATTAAAAATAAACTTAAAATTAGTATTCGTAATATTTATGATTTAAATCTTTAAAATGATGTTTAATGAAATCATATAAGATTAAAAAATGCCTAAAAGTTCAATTACGGAAGATTGTCGTCCTTTAAAGCTAAACTTCTCTAATATCCAAAATCTAGTCGTAGTTCCTACTATTGGAGATGGAAACTGTTATTTTCATTCTGCTTTAAGGGCCTTTAATAATACTTATATTAAAGCTAATAACACACTTGAACGTGTCAATCTAGCCAGAACTTTTCGCAATGCTCTTGCTGACCGTCTAAATGAAATTGACCCACTTTCCGGACAAGATTATTATTCTGGTCTTAATAATGGAAATCTAGAGGAATTCTCTAAGGGTGTCAAGGAATACTCTAAGGAATATCTGTCTAAAGAGCTCAAGAGTTCCGAACCTGTAGATAATATCTATCAAGAGCTTATCAGTAATGCTGTAAATAAGGATATCTATATTATCGACGGCGAGACTAAGGATATGTATAATGTAGGTTCTTCTTTTAAACTTTATTATAAGGGAAGAAACTCTATTATTATTTATTATACTCCTGGACATTATGAAGTTGTAGGAATTAAACGTAAAGATGGGACTATTGATACTATTTTTACACCTGAACATGAACTGATTCAGATTTGTAATGAAAGACTTCTGAGTGCGATACGCATGGACCGTAAGAGAGGTCTTTCTCCGAGAAATAATGGTCTTTCTCCTACTGCTTCTAGTCCTGCTCCTCAATATTCCGGTGGTGCTCTTTCTCCTAAGATGTTATCTATAAGACCCATTTCTCCTAAGAGAATTTAGAGAATTCTCTAAATTTCGGAACTAAAGTTCTAATTTTCGAAAATTGAAAAAGAATTTTAAATACATTAAATGTATTTAAAATTCTAAATCCGGAGATAAATCTCTATGTCGCAGTTATATGAAGATATCAAAACTCATTATAAGGAAACTGTTAAAAACTTCCTTAATATTTCAGATGAGAAATTTGATGAGTTTTGTTCAATTCTTAAAGAAAACAAAGCTGTCATCTCTGGAGGTTCTGTTGCTAAATCCGTATTTAAAAAAAATTGGTATGTTGAAGATTTAGATATCTATGTAAATATCAAAAATGCTATCCCTATTCGTGATTTCATTTCTAATTTTTGTGAAGATGTTTATCATAAAGGATGTGATGATTTATATTGTAATTCTTTTCTTCACAAGAATCGAATTTATAAGGTTGTTCGTTTTATAATTGATGAAACAAAACATATTGATATTATGTATGTTTATAATAATAAACCAATTATGGAAGTCATCAATAATTTTGACCTTACTTGTTGTCAATCTTGGTTTGACGGTGAAAATATTTTCACCAGTCATCCAGAGACAATCGAAACTAACAAATGTTATATGAATCAAGATTATGTAAAATCTCTAACTCTAGGTAATCGTTTTATCGAAGAACGTCTAAGGAAATATACTAACCGCGGATTCAATATATCCATTCCTTCTTATGAAATTAACCTACAAGATTTTAGTTCTAATAGACTAACTCTAGATGCTGATAAAAGTATTAAGCTTTTTATCTTCAATACCGTTTTCGGAAATCATATGATTTTTAGAAATACTATTTTTGATGAATTTTTTGAAGAACTTCATGTTCTTCACCCTCCTTCTGGAGTTCCAGAACTTATCAAAGATAATTATGAACTATTTTCCGAAGATGGTTTTGATTATGAAGAATTTAATTGTATTGAAGATTATATTAAGATTGGTAAGAAAACTGTCGCTGAAAAAGTTATTAATAGGCTAAAACATATTCTTGATAATTATGAAAAATATCAGGAAGGTTATAATAGTGATGATAGCGATAACAGTGATAATAGTGAAGATGAAGAAATTAATTCTTTAACATATGTTTCTCCTTTGGTTCTTAAAAAATACAAAAAAGCCCTTTATGAAATTTTCGGATTTAAAAACAAAGAAGAGATTGAAAAGGAGTTTGTAAATAAATATCCCGAGTTTAAGGAAATTTGTCACGATGATATTTCAATGACTGAAAATGATGCTGGTGAGTTTCTAAGCAAGAGCTCGCAAAATATTGCTATTAAATGCGGCGAAAGGCTAATGTCTTTCAGAAGAAATGAAGTTGTAAAATTTTTCAAAGAGAAAAAGAAAACGATTGATAAAATTTCCACAACAGAGACATACTTACATCATACTATTCTTTACGATGATGTAAGTAAATTTAACAATCCTTATTTCAATCTATTTATTCTAAAAGATAATGGTTTGAAAATTAAAGATAAAACTATTTACGTAATTGAACCGATTTCTGTTGCTAGATATTTAAATATCTAAATCCATTTTTGATTCTTTAAAAATAATCAAAAATGGATTAATTAATTCTTTAAAATTGAAATTTTAAAGAATTAAAAATAAGAATAAAATAAAATGGAGAATAAGATGGAGCTAGTTATTGATATTCCTATAAGGCGTCAGACCTACGAAAACATCGAAGATTTTCGTAAAAATCAAGACGTTTTTTCCACACCTGTTCGTCCTAATAAAGATATCCAATGTCCAGGAGCTCCGGAGCGGAAAATCAACGTTTTTAACCCAGTTGTTAAGACTCAATTTTCAGTTCTAAATTTTACAAATGATAGAGATTCACCTTTTGAATCTCTAGATGAGCCCCCATCTAAGAGGAGGCGACTCAACAATGGTGAAGTTTCCGTTCTAGTTTCTCCTATCTCTCAGATGCTTTATAAGTCTCTTAGTCTTAATCATAAGGGTTAATATTTATATCAATTGATATAAATATTTCAAATTAAAAATAAGGTTTTCGGATTAAAAATAAGGTTTTCGGATTAAAAATAAGGTTTTCGGATTAAAAATAAGGTTTTCGGATTAAAATAAGGTTTTCGGATTAAAAACCTTATTTTTAATCTTAATCTAACCATTCATCTATATATTTACCTTCTGGGTCGAACCTTTTCTGATAATTTTCAGGGTCATCTCTTCTAAATGGTGCTCTAGCAAAAGGTAAATGTCCATCTTGGAAACACCAATTTCCAAAATTCTGTGAGAAATCATAATCCAGTAGTTTTTCAGCAAAATATCTTTCACCGTATCTGTAAGGAATTTTCCAGTCTTTACACAAAAAACTCGAGGTCAATAAGCGTCCCCTGTTGTGGAGGTAATGAATTGTGTTAAGCTGTTTCATCGCAGCGTCAATCATCTCTATACCTGTAGTTCCATTACACCAATCTTCATATTTCTTTTCTTGGTCTTTGGTTAGTTTATGGTTGTTATCATATTCTAGAGCATCTTTTCCATATAATTCATCAAAGAATCCAATAATTTGCCCGTAAAAATCTCTCCAGTATAATTGTCTTATAAATTCAATTGCGTCTTTTCCTTTTAGAGATTTCTTAGCTTCCCAATAAGTTTCTCTAACACTTACACTTCCAAAATGATGATGAACACTTAATCCGGAGGTTTCTTCTACCATAATATCTCTAATCTTAGAATAGTTCTTAGGAAGAGTTTTAAGTAAATCTAATCCTTCTTTTCTTCCTCCATGGTAAATTCTTTCCTCTATGGATTTATCATTAAGTTTTAAATCTTTAGTCATTTTATCTAAACTTGTATTAGAGATTTTATTACAGATATCACTCTTAACAAAATCTCCTTTAACTAAACCTTCGGGTTTAGGAACCTGTTTATGAATAGCCGTTTCATAAAATGGAGTAAATTTTTGATATACTTTACCAGATTTGTTAAGTATATCACCCGGAGCATTGATATATAAATAATCTATAGGTTGAAATTCAATCTTATTAGTCTTACACCATTTTTCATAAGCAGCTTCTCTTTTCTTAGCATAAGGTGTATAATCTTTGGTTTCAAAGATTGCTTTAATCTTTAGTTCTTTATCTATTTTTTCCAGAGCTTTTATATTATCATCATACATTACACATAGAGAACTTTTAAAATGTTTTTCTAACTCTTCATCTATCTCTTCTAAACACTGTATCATACAAGCTACAGAGCTTAAAGAACGAACTGGAGCTTTGCTACCAACTTGTTCGGGTGTAAATACAAAAAGAGGAAGAACTTCTAAATTTTCTTTTTTAGCATAGGTTATAGCTGCCTGTAATGGGACATTATCCTCTAATCTTAAATCTCTATGAAAAATAAATACAACAACCATTTTAATTTCTTTTTATATGATTTAAAATTCTAAAATTAGAATTTTAAATCATAAATTCTAATTTTAGAATTTCAACCTGAAAATTACATTAATCTTTAAAACAAATTTAGAATATAAAATCTAAAAATAGAAACAATAAATTCCTTAACAAAAACTCTTTAAAGAAATAAATATATACGAGATATATTTAATCGTAAGGTTGTTAAGGCGAAAATTACAATCGAATTTTCAAAAATGAAAATTGAAAATGGTTTAAAGATTTAATATTTATAAATAAAAACAAAAGGGTAAAATGGCTGAAGCGCATTTCGTAGATACCAACGAGCTAAGCAATGTCTCTCTACAGGAGCACATTGACCAAGTAAGTCAGGCTTTTGATGCCTGTATTAAGCTCACTAAGGTAATTAGTGAGGCTCGTGGTAAAGGCGAGCTGAAGCCCGGTCGTAAGATTAAGCTGGCTGATGGCCGTGATGTAGGTATGGATGACCTCCAGGCTTACATTTCTAAGATTAAGAAGGCTATGAAGGAGATTCCTCGTATCGTAGCTAAGGCTGAGAAGGACCGCAAGGCCGCTAAGAAGGCCAAGCATGCCAGTCGCGAGACCAAGGCGCAACCTCCTAGCCAGTATGCTATGGAGCTGGTGGAATTCTTCAAGAAGGCCGACCTGGGTAAGACTCTGGATGGCTCTCGTCGTCTTCAGGACTATGATGATATGGCTATGTTCTTCAAGAGCGGTGTAGGCAACCTGACCTTCGGTGTGTCTCTCTTCAACGTGTGGGGTAATATCTACAAGCTGAAGACTAACAGCACTGAAATTGTTCTGGATAGTGATGCTCAGCGTGCCCTGAGTGGCTCTCTGGAGGACCTGAAGGATAAGAAGCGTGCTATTATTACCCACGCTGATCTGACCAGCACTGACGCCACTGTGCGCGCAGAGGCTGAGAAGGCTCGTGATGCTGCTCAGACTGACCTAACTCGTATTGAGGGTCATCGTATCCATAACAAGGATTATATGAGCATCCTGAGCTTCTACCGTATCAAGGAGAACCCCAATGACCTGAGCGGCTTTGTAGATGGTGTGGCTCATATGAGTCATATCACCAAGGAACTGAATGCTCAGTATGGTTCTCAAGTGCGTGATGCTCGTGCTGCGGCGGCTACTAACGCCAAGGCAGCCGCCGCCCCTGTGCCTACTAAGGTCCTGGCCCCTGTGCCTACTCTTCCTTCTCTGAAGACTGCTCCTTCCATTCCCGCACCTATCCCCTCTGTGGGTCCCCGTGCTACCAGCCCTGCTGGCAAGACCAGCCGTCGCTGAATGGAGTTGTAATTTCCGGGATTTCATTATCCTAAAAACAAAAAAACAATATGAATCTTGATGAAACATCTTGATTCCAGCGTTCTAAAAACAAAAAGAATAATCAAAGTTAAAATTTTGATATTCCTTAAATTTTGAAAGTTGTCTTTCAAAATTTTCTAAAAAATGAGTATGCTAAAAATAAGAGAAAATAAATCTTAAGTAATTTATAGTTTCAAAACTATAAAATGACAACCTAATTTTTACTTATAAAACTCACATAATTTTGAAGTTGTTATTCCAAAACCGAAACATTCCGTTCCTGAGTAGTAGTCTTAGAAATTTCATTTCTGAACTTTAATTTTTGATTCAATAACTTTTTAAATTTTAAGGAAGTCTTAAAATTTAAGTTTTTACTTTACTATTAAAATATAAAGAAACAAAATGATGAAGAATTTATAGTTTTGAAACTATAAAATGACAACCTAAATTTTACTTATAAAACTCACATAATTTTGAAGTTGTTATTCCAAAACCGAAACATTCCGTTCCTGAGTAGTAGTCTTAGAAATTTCATTTCTGAACTTTCAACTTTTAAAATAAAAAAGTTCAGAATTAAAAACTTTCAAATTTTTAATTCTTTAAAGAATTAAAAATCTTTATTATATAAAATGGAATCCGATGATAAATATCATATGAATAACAAAGTTGGTAAGATTATACTGGTGTTCTTTATATTAGTCACTATTTTTTGGCTTCTATTATACACTTTCAATCCTGGTGTAGTTCAGGGGCCTCATTCTAACCGTAGGTATGTTATTAAAGGAGACCCCGTAACTTTATTAAATGGTTCTACTGTTCCAACTTCTGATGATTTCGAAGCCGTCCCTGATACTGGAAGAGTGTTTGTCGGTGCTCTAATTTTATCTCTAGTGTGTATTATTCTACTTTGGCTTTTTAGAGCTTGCTATTAAAATTTTGAAATCTTTTTATGATTTCAAAATTTCATAAGGAATTGTTGAATTACTTATTTGTCTATGTCCAATCTTGAATCTACCGGCAAAAATAAAATTACTTTTAAATTCTGAACTATTCAAATAAGTTTCAACATTTTTAAGATTTAGTTGATATTTTGGAATTAATGTTATTAATCCACCTCCAAAATATTGAACTTTATCAATGAAAGCAACTTTTTCATTTCTAGTTAAAGTTGAAAGATAAATACATTCTTGATTCATTCTTTCTTCTACACTTGAAATATTTCTTAAAGCGCCAAATTCAAACCAATTAGTTTCATTGAATTTTCTAATTTTTCTTTCAATTAATGATTTTTTATTTTCAAGAAGATATTGATTTAAATCTTCATTATTGGTAGGGAAATTTTTAACAAGAATATATTTTTCAACCTTATTTTCACCATTTAAAATACTAATATTCCCGTATTCTTCATTTTTAAAAATCTCTTCTTTACCCGAAACAATACCGACATAAATATCAAAATAATCACTTATTAAAACATTATTCTCTTCAATTGATTGATGAAAGGTAATTAATCCATTTGAATTTTTAATATACATTAACTCTTCGTTATAATATAATGTTTTTGAATTTTCATTTGAATCTTTGTTTTTCTGATAACGAAAAACAATAATATCAATTGAGGCATCATCGAACAAATTTTCATCATTTGGGTGATAAATATGAGTAAATGTTCCATTATTCATCATTTCATTAAGTAGTTTAGATGAACTTGTTAATTTAAAAAAATCCGAAGGAACTATAAAAATTAACTCTCCGTTTTCTTCTAAAATTTCATAACATTTTTTAGTAAAATCTATATATAAATTTGACGAAGATGTCCTAACATAAGGCGGATTTCCTATAATAGTTTTATATTTTTTGTCAAAATTAAAAGAAAGAAAATCTCCAAAATGAACATTATCTTTATTAATACAACTTAGAAAATTAATAGATTCATCTATTTCATATAAATCGAAAATAATGGATGGTTTGTTTTCAAGAACTTTTTGAACTAAATCTCCCCTTCCTACCGATGGTTCTAAAATTAAATCCGGAGAATTTAATATAAAACTATAAACTTGTTCTTTTAATGATTCATTTGTTGTAAAAAATTGTCCCAGAGATTGCTTAATCTCCAATTGCTTAATCTCCAAACTTTTATTTTCGTATCGGTTGTTCATTTTAAATCTTTAATCTATTTATTTTTTAAATCAATTTTTATAAATCATTTTTTAAAAATGAAGAATATTAAAGATTAAAAATGAAGAATATTAAAGATTAAAAATGAAGAATATTAAAGATTAAAAATGAAGAATATTAAAGATTAAAAATGAA
>JACCDX010442451.1_pt1 | contig 30726 bp, 29 predicted proteins | sample 7449681 | NCBI WGS metagenome assembly JACCDX01 (sample SAMN15323450, study PRJNA562643) | freshwater metagenome | isolation source: river surface water | place: USA:Blue River Watershed | collected 2017-08-18
GCCAAGGCCTGCAGCACTTGCTCGGCGTGCAGGCCTTGGACGCGCCACATGCTGGTGTTGGGCAGGCGGGCCGTGTGCTCGCCCAGGATGTGCACCCCAGGCAAGGCCTGCACGAGGCCTTGTTCGAACTGGTCGCGCAAGCGGGCCATGTGGGCTGCGCGCTGCAGCCAGGCTTCGGGGCTGAGTTGCAGGGCCTCGGCGGCGGCGGCCATGCCCAGCACGCCGGGCAGGTTTTCGGTGCCACCGCGGCGGCCACGCTCCTGGCTGCCGGGCCACAAGGCCGGCCAGTTCAGGCCCTGGCGCACCAGCAGCGCGCCCACGCCCTTGGGGCCACCGAACTTGTGAGCAGACAGGCTCACCAGGTCGGCCCCGCAGGCGGCAAAGTCAAAGGGCAGCTTGCCGATCTGCTGGGTGGCATCCACATGCAGCAAGGCGCCTGCGGCGTGCGCCAAGCGGGCCAGCTCACCAATGGGCATCAGCGCACCCGTCTCGTTGTTGGCGGCCATCACCGACACGAGCGAAACGTCGTCGCGGATGAAGGCGCGGGCCTGCACCACATCGAGGCTGCCATCGGGCATCAGGCCCACCCAGCGCACGGTCGCGCCGGGCTGGGCCGCCAGCGCCTTGGCCAGCTTGCGCGCGCTGCTGTGCTCGGCCTCGCTCATCACGATCACGTGGCGGCCATTGAAGCCCATCGCGCCGCGCAGCGCCATGGCATACGCCTCGGTGGCGCCACTGGTGAACACCACTTCGGGCGGCTTGCAATGCAGCGTGCGGGCCACGGTGGCGCGGGCCTGGATCAGGGCCTGGCGTGCGGCCTGTCCGGGCGCGTGCTGCGACGAGGGGTTGGCCCACAGCGTGTGCAGGGCCTGGGTGATGGCCGAGACCACGCTGGGCAGCGGCGCCGTGGTGGCGTTGTGGTCGAGGTAGATGGCTGGCGTGTCCATGGTCGGGTGCCTCGGGGGTCAAGGCCAGAAGACCCGCAGCGGGTCGGCACAGAGTTCATCGAGCAGCTCGGGCAGCTGGCGCGACACCAGGTGCACCACCCAGCGGCCTTGGGCATGGTCGTGTGCATGCAGCGTCCAGGCGCCGTCGTGCGGCTCCAGCCAGGCAATGGGGATGACGCCGCCACTGGGGTCGACGTTGCGCGAGCAGCAGGGGCTGTGCACCAGCCAGCCGCCGTCGTCAGCGCGCTGCACGGTGGGCTGCACATAGCGGTAGCGGGCGCGCTTGGCCAGGGCGCGCTCGATGCGGCGGCGGTCCAGCTCATGGACGCGCGCAGGCCGATCGCTGTGATCTGGCGGCTGGGCGGCGAGGGCGGCGCACATGGGCTGAGCCTGCGGGGTTGACCGGGTGGCCGTGCTCAGGCGGTCATGCCAGCTGGCGGCCGGGTCTGGGCTTGCGCCACCATCGCCTCCAGCTCTTGGCGCAGCATGATTTCTTCTTCAAGCACGCCGATCACGCGCCCGTCGAACTCGACCATGTAGACCGGCTGGTTGGCCTCTTCGTGGTGGCCCACCTGCACGATCTCGCCCTCGCTGCCGATGGCGGCCAGCACGGTGTCGTCGGGCACATCGGGGAAGGTGCCATCGTTGGTGAGGTCAACCAGGGCCACGACCAGCTGGCCCCATTGGTAGGCAGGTTCTCTGGGTTCGATCATCATGGTATGGGCTCGTCAATGGTGGAGGGTTCAACGCAGTTGCTGCAGGGCCTGGGCGCGATCGCCCAGCTGGGCGATCACCTCATCCGGCAGGTGGTCCAGGGTCATCAGCTCCTTGGCCCGCATGCCCACCTTGTAGCCATGCTCGGTGAACTCGACCGCGTAGATGTAGAACTGCTGCAAGAAGGTGCCGATGGACACGACGTAGCCGATGTCGCCCTTTTTCACCAGCACCTCGCCGATGTCCTTGCCCGTGAAGGTGCCGTCGTTGCGGATGGTGCTGCGGCTGACCACGCGCTCACCAAAGTGAAAGCGCGGCGGATCGGCCACTTCGAGCGCGGTGTCGTCTTCACGGGCGATGTCAACCATGGTGGGGCTCCGAATCAGGCAGGTCAGCGGTCTGGCACGTGTGCCAACGGGCCTCGGCGGCCTCGGCCAGCATGGGGTCAGGGTCGTGACGCAGCGTGGCAAGCAGCGGGGCGTTGGCGCGCTGGATCACGGCCCAGCGCACGAGCAAGTCGTCGTCTTGTGCGAGGCGATCCAGCAGGCTCACGGGCAGGCGCTCGGCCACCAGGCGGCGCACGCCGGCATCCGGGTCGTCGCACAGGCGCAGCAGGGCCGGCATCTCGATGCGCTGGGCCACCTCCTGGCGCACCACGGCCTCGTCGTCATGGGCCAGCAAGGGCAGCAGCGCCACAGGCAGGCGGCGCGCCACCCACTGGCGCACGCCGTAGTCGGGGTCGTTCACCAAAGCGGGCAGGTGGCCGAGGTCGATGCGCTGCGCCACGCGGATGCGCACCTCGCGGTGCTCGTCTTGCTGCATCTGCGCGAGCAGGCGCTGCGGCAGGCGCAAGGCCACCTGCAGGCGCACGGTCTCGTCGGGGTCGCGCATCAGCGCGGGCAGCTGGAACACCTCGGTGTAGCGCGCCGCGATGGCGCGCACCTCGAAGTAGGGGTGGCGCAGGTGCTGGGCCGCCAGCGCCTTGTGCCAGCGGAAGAAGCGGTCGATGCGGCGGGCATAGCCGTCTTGCATGCAGGCGTGGCCGGGCTCGCATGACCCTTGCTCGCGCAGGGCGTGGTGGGGGCAGGTGCCGCAGTCGATGGGCGTGCCTTGCCAGGTCAGCGCGGGGATGTCGCCCGCTGGCGCGCGCGGGCGTGGCACCGCTGTGGAGGCCGCTGTGGAGGCCGTGGTGGCGGCAGGCGCGTTCATGGCGCGGTGCTCCAGCCTCGGTGCGGGCGGCGGCCTTCCAGGCGTGCGCGCTCGTCCACATCGATCTCGTCGTCGTCGGCGCCTTGGGCGGCACGCTCGGCGCGTGCCAGCACGGCTTGCAACACGGCGCCACCCACGCGGTCTTGGCGGTCGAGCTCGCGCAGCATGTGCAGCGCCACGCGGCCCGTGTCGAGCCGGCCCAGGCGCAGGTTCAGGTAGGCGTAGCCCTTGAGCGTGAACAGGTAGAAGCGCGCCGCGGCATCGAAGCGGGCGGCCTCGTCATCGATGTGGGGCAAGGCGCCGGGGTCATCGGCCACCGGCGGCTGCAAGGCGCTGCGGGCCAGTGCCAGGGCCTGCTCGGCCACGTCCAGCGCCTGGCGGATGCGGTGGCCGTAGAAGTGGTAGCGGTAGAGCGCGATCACCGTGGCCGGGTGCTGTGGCGCCGCCTCGCGGGCTTGCTGCAGCAGCACTTCAGCCTGCGGTGATTGCGGGCCCAAGGCCCCCGCCTGGGCCAGCCATTGCTCAACCTCGGCCGGCAGGCCTCGGCCCAGCACAGCCAGGTCGAAGTCCACCCCGGGCGCACCCATGCCGGGGCCCGTGGGGTCAGCGGCGGGTGGGGTCGGGGTGGACATGGCTGGGCCCAGGCTGTGGCGAGGCGCGGTCAGTGGGCATGGGGCGTGCGCGGCGCCCCCATCGGCTTGATCGCGCCGATCTCGATCTTCGACACCGCAGGCGCCGAGCTGGGCGCGGCATCACCACTGCTGCTGCAAGCACACGGCGCGGCATGCGGATTGGTGAAGGTCAGCCCCGACTTGGTGGGCGTGTCCGCGAAGTCCACGAGCACGCCGTCCAGCAGGGTGCAGGTGTCCGCCGGCATGAACACCTTGATGCCGTTGACGCTGGCCACGCTGTCGCCCGAGGCGGGCTCAGCCTCCACCGTGAACTCGGCGTTGTAGCCCGAGCACCCTCCCGGGGTGACGGTGAGGCGAAAGCCAGCCGTGGCGGGCAAGCCGGAGAACATCACCATGCGGCGGATGAACTTCTCGGCGGCGGGGGACACGGTCCAGTTCGGTGCCATGAGATGCGTCTCCGATCAGGCTTGGACGATGCAGCCGTCGACCGGGCAGACCGACACGCACTGGGGCGCGTCGAACTGGCCTTCGCACTCGGTGCACAGCGCAGGGTTGATCTTGAAGACGCCACCCTTTTCACTGATGGCGACGTTGGGGCATTCGGGCTCGCAGGCCGAGCAGCCGGTGCAGGTCGAGGCGATGATCTTGAGGGCCATGGTGATGCTCCTTTGCTGAGGGGTCGATGGCAGGGTGGGGAAGGGTCGAAGGCGGGTCAGGCGGCTTCCGAGGTGTAGGCACCTTGGCGGATGGCCGCGTCACCACGGGGCTGGTGCACGATCTGGCCGCTGGCGATGCGGCCGCAGTAGTCGGCAAACCAGCTGAGTGCGGCCTTCTCGATGAACTCGTGGGCGTACTGGTCCACTGGCTCGATGCCAGCGGCCTTGAGTTCGTCACGCGGGCAGGCGCCGATCTTGGCCACCAGCACGGCGTGGCAGTCGTTGATGGCCTTGACGATGGACGGCAGTTGCTCGTCTTCGCCAAAGCCGCCCTGGCAGTACAGGTCGACACGGCGGTGTCCCACGAACAGCGCTTCGCCCGCCGAGACCTCGAAGATCTGGAACTCGGTGGCGTGGCCGAAGTGCAGGTTCACGCGGCCGTGGCCTTCCGTGGCCACCGCCACCAGCACCTTCATGTCGGGGTCGACCTCGGGCATCGCGGCCTTGGCCTCTTGCAGGGCATCGACCTTGGCGGCGTGCTGGGCCTGGCGCTCCACCTCCACCTGGTCTTGGTAGGCGCGGCGGCGGTCCAGGTCGTAGACCACTTCCATCTCTTCGATCTTGTCGAGCGTGAACTCTTCCGAGCGGTCTTCGCCCAGCAGGCCCACGGCGTCGGCGCGGCACTGGCGGCAGTGGCGCATCAGGTTGGCGCCGCCGGCGCAGGCGTCCTGCACGGCCTTGAGCTCTTGTGCGGTCGGGCCACGCTGGCCGTTGAGGCCGAAGTAGGTGCCGTGCTCAGCCTCGGAGATGAGCGGCATGATGTTGTGCAAGAAGGCGCCGCGCTTTTTGACCTCGCGGTTCACCTCGATCAGGTGCTCGTCGTTGATGCCGGGGATCAGCACCGAGTTGATCTTGGTGAGCACGCCGCGCGCCGTCAGCATCTCCAGGCCGAGCATCTGGCGCTCGTGCAGGATCTTGGCGGCCTCGTAACCCGTGATGCGCTTGTGGTCCCAGAAGATCCAGGGGTAGATCTTCTCGCCCACCGCCGGGTCCACCATGTTGATGGTGATGGTGACGTGGTCGATGTTGTACTTGCAGATCTCATCGACCTGATCGGGCAGCGCCAGGCCATTGGTCGACAGGCACAGCTTGATGTCGGGCGCCTGCTCGTGGAGCATGCGCATGGTGTCGAAGGTCTTCTTGGGGTTGGCCAGGCTGTCGCCCGGGCCGGCGATGCCCAGCACCGTCATCTGCGGGATCTCGCTGGCCACGGCCAGCACCTTCTTCACGGCCTGCTCGGGCGTGAGCTTTTGCGAGACCACACCGGGGCGCGACTCGTTGGAGCAGTCGTACTTGCGGTTGCAGTAGTTGCACTGGATGTTGCAAGCCGGGGCCACGGCCACGTGCATGCGGGCATAGTGGTGGTGGGCCTCTTCCGAGTAGCAGGGGTGGTTCTTGACCTTCTCCCAGATCTCGGCGGGCATGTCGTCGGGCCCGCCTGACGAGCCACAACTGGCCTTGCCTTCGCCGCCCGAGGTGCCGCATCCGCTGTGCGCGGCGGGGTCTGGGGCGGCGCCCAGGGGCTTGATCTGACCGATGCTGATGAAGGCCTTCGCGGCCAGTGAGGATGCGTCCATGTTGGTTCCCCGTCAGTGAGCGTCTGCTCGGTTGAAGGGGCGGATTGCCAAAAGCGTGCCACCTCGCATGGGCGGTTTGAGCCTCGTCAAATCAAGCACTTAGCGATGTGGTGCCGAGGCCCTCGATGGGGTCTGCAGGGTTTGTCGCAACACGCCGAACGCGACCCTGTGGCTTGTCTGACAAAGCCGACAGCGTCGGGCTCTTGGCCTGGGCGTGGGGGCATGGCATGTGGTTTGCACCCTGGGTGCGCACCTTGGCTCACAGGAGATGCACATGGACCACGGGGACCCTCGGATCGCGCTTGGTGTGGCCCCTCGCCCTCAGCCTGTGCTGGTTCTGGACGACGAGCACGCCGACTTGCTGGCCCTGCTGCGTGCGCACGCCTCGCACCCAGGCGTGCTGGCCGATCACCTGGCGATGGCGGTGGCACAGGCCTGCATGGGGCCCCGCCACCTGTGGGAAGACTTGGGGCTCGCCCACCGGGGGCAGCTCAATGCCCTGATGGCCGAGCACTTCACGGCCCTGCACCAGCGCAACGTGCACAACATGCGCTGGAAGAAGTTCTTCTACCGCCTGCTGTGTGAGCAGGCCGAGGTGATGATCTGCAAGTCGCCCCACTGCGCGCAGTGCGACGACCAGCCGGTGTGCTTTGCCCCGGCCGATGCAGCGTGATGGCGGCGGGCGCGCGCTGAGGCGCCCAGCCGCCAGGGCCCGTCAGAACTTGCGCACCTCGATGTGGTGCTTTTGCAGGGCGTAGCCCATCTGCCTGGGCGTGATGTTGAGCAGGCGTGCGGCCTTGGCCTGCACCCAGCCGCACTTCTCCATGGCCCACACCAGGCGGTCGCGCTCGCCATGGGGCTTGTCGTCAGGATGGCTGCTGCCTGTGTGCGGCGCCGAGGTGGCCTCGCTGCCGCTCGCATCGTGCGGCCTGCCAGGCCCATGCGCCAGCCCCGATGCGGCATGCTCGCGCGGTGGCGCTTCGGCAATGGGGATGCTCACCGGGCGCCCCGGTCGCACCGCATCTTCGCGCTCGATGAAGTGCAGCACCTGGGTCAAGCAGCGGTTGTCGTGGCAGGGAAAGCTCAGGTCGGTCAGCTCGTCGTTGAGCGCCATGGTGGCCGTGCGCTCTACGCAGTTCTCCAGCTCGCGCACATTGCCCGGCCAGTAGCAACTGGTCAGCACCTTCAGCGCCTTGGGGGTGACCTTCACCTTGCGCGTGTTGTCGCGGTTGAAGCGCGACAGGAAGTGCTCCACCATCAGCGGGATGTCTTCGCGGCGCTCGCGCAGCGGTGGCAGCGAGATGCTGACCACGTTGATGCGGTAGTACAGGTCGGCGCGGAACTCGCCAGCCGCCACCATCTTCTCCAGGTTGCGGTTGGTGGCCAGGATCATGCGCACATCCACCTTGATCGGGTGCGAGCCGCCCACGCGCTCGAACTCCTTTTCTTGCAGCACACGCAGCAGCTTGGCCTGGAACGAGGCCGAGATGTCACCGATCTCATCGAGGAAGAGCGTGCCGCCATGCGCCATCTCGAAGCGGCCCTTGCGCGTGCCCATGGCGCCGGTGAAGGCGCCTTTCTCGTGACCGAAGAGCTCGCTCTCCAGCAGCGTTTCGGTCAGGGCCGCGCAGTTCACGCGCACAAAGGGCAACTCGCGCCGGGGCGAGAGGTTGTGCACCGCGCGGGCGATCACCTCTTTGCCCGTGCCGCTCTCGCCGCGCAGCAGCACGGTGGTCTTGGTGGGCGCCACCTGGTGCACCTCGGCGAACACGGCCTGCATGCGCGGCGAGGCGCCAATGGCCGTGTCGAGCTGCAGCGCGGGCTTCAAGGCCTTGCTCAGGCGGCGGGCCTCCTCGTGCAAGCGGCCATGCTCGGCCGACACGCTGGTGTGCAGCAGCAGGTTCTGTCCGAAGAGCGTGGCCAGCATGGTCAGCAGGCGCAGGTCTTCGTCGAACACGCCGGTGCGCTCCAGCACGCGGCGGTCCATCGTGAGCACGCCCAGCGTGCGCCGATCGGCCTTGATGGGCACGGCCAGGTAGGCGATGGTGTCGTCGGGGTTCTGGTCGGCTGCCCCGCTGCGGTTCAAAAACAGGGGCTCGGCCTGGATGTCGGGCACCACCATGGGCACGCCGGTGGCGAACACGCGGCCCACGATGCCTTCGCCCACGGCAAAGGTCAGCCGCGACGATTCATCCCGCGACAATCCCACGGCACACAGGCCGCACAGCACCCCGTCATCCTGCTGCAGGATCACGGCCGCGCGCCGCCAGCCCATCATCGAAGTCAGCACGTTGAGCGCCTCGCGGAAGGTCTTGTGGATGTCCAGTGAGGCGCCCAGGATCTTGCTCACCTGGTAGATCGTCAGCAACTCGACGCTGGCTCGGGCTGGGTGGCTGTTTAACATGGCGACTTTCCTCTCGGTGGATGCAGTGGACTGGTGCGTCGCCCCGACGGATTTCACCGCTTTGGGTCATGGTGTGGCCCTGTGATGGTGAATGCCGCCCTGCACGGGCGCCTGCTTGACGTGATCAAGCAAAAACAGCGCCGAAATTCGCCCTCAAATCCTTTGATGCATGTCAGTTGATCCAAGTCAAACGATCGCCTTCGTCGACCTCGAAACCACCGGCTCCAACGCCCTGGTGGACCGCATCACCGAGGTGGGCATCGTGCTGTGGGACGAGGGCCGCGTGGTCGAGCGCTGGTCATCGCTGGTGAACCCCGAGACGCCCATCCCCGCCTTCATCCAGAACCTCACCGGCATCAGCGACGAGATGGTGGCCCAGGCGCCACTGTTTGCCGAGCTGGCCCCCGACATCCTCGACCGCCTGCAGGGGCGGCTGTTCGTGGCCCACAACGCACGCTTCGACCACGGCTTTTTGCGCAACGAGTTCAAGCGCGCAGGCATCGAGTTCAAGCCGCCGGTGTTGTGCACCGTCAAGCTCTCGCGCAAGCTCTACCCGCAGCACAGCAAGCACAGCCTGGATGCGCTGATTGCCCGCCACGGCCTGACCGTGCCCGATGCCGCCCGCCACCGTGCCCTGGCCGATGCCGATGTGCTGGCCCAGTTTTGGGGCAAGGTGCAACACGAGGTGCCGGCCACGGCGCTGGCGCAGGCCGTGAGCGAGCAGACGGGGCGCGCCAGCTGGCCACCCCACCTCGATCCGGCCCTGGCCGATGTGATGCCCGACACGCCCGGGGTGTACCGCTTCATGGGCGAGGGCGACGTGCCGCTGTACATCGGCAAGGCGGTGCGCATCCGCCAGCGGGTGATGTCGCACTTCAGTGCCGACCACCGCAACGCCAAGGAGATGAACCTGTCGCAGCAGGTGCGCCATGTGGACTGGGTGGAAACGCCCGGCGAGATGGGCGCCTTGCTGACCGAAGCCCTGTGGATCAAGCAGCAGCAGCCCATCCACAACCTGCGCCTGCGCCGCCAAAGCGAGCTGTGCACCTGGCAGTGGCGGGCGACTGAGGGTGAGCCGGGTGAGCAGCCAGGGCAGCTGAGCCTGGCCTGGGCCCGCGACCTCGATTGGGGGCGGCAGCACGCGGCCCACGGGCTGTTTGCCAGCAAGCGCGACGCCACGGCCTGGTTGCGCGAGCTGGCCGAGACCAACGGCCTGTGCCAGGTCACCCTGGGGCTGGAAAAGGCGCCCAAGGGGCGGCCATGCTTTGCCTTCCAGATGCGGCGCTGCGCCGGGGCCTGCGTGGGCCAGGAGCCGCGCGCCCAGCACGATGCGCGGCTGGCTGCCCTGCTGGCCGACTGGCAAGTGCGCGTGTGGCCGTTTGGCGGCCCGATCAAGGTGAGTGAGGGGGGCGCCTGGCATGTGGTCGATGCCTGGAGCTACCTGGGCACGGCGCACAACGACGACGGGGTGCAGGCTTTGCTGCAGGGCGGCCGGCCCGCCTTTGACAAGGACACCTACCGGATCTTGCTGGCCTGGATGCCACGCTTGCCGCTGTTCGACCTGACGGGCCGCGCGGTCAGTTGGGGGTGACGGCTGGCGCGGGGCGCCCCCGATCGCTCAGTGGCACACCGCCTGATTCGTGGTGATGAAGGCCGAGTTGGGCCCATCCACCGCGTGGGCGGCCACGCAGTGGATGTTGAGGCCCACCAGCACATGCTCCTCGGGCGCACTGCAGCGGTCGGTGGCCATGCACTGGCGGTTGCTTTGCGTGTCCTTCCAGTCGTACCACCAGCTCAGGCGCATCACACTGACGGCACGCGGCGGCCCCTTGCTCGCGCAGGTGCCATCGGTCACCCAGGCCTCGGCCAGGTCATCGCTGTAGGCCGGGAAAAAATGGTTGCGAAAGCGCACGTGCAGGCAAAACGGCTTGGCGGCGATGCCCACGGCCACGTCTTTGGCCGAGATGATGCTGTCGATCTGGGTTTCCTTGCCGCTGTGCAGCGGGCGCAGCATGCAGCCGGCCAGCATGAGCGTCAGGCCCGCCGTGCCCAGGCGGCGCGACCAGCGCATCAACTCGGGCCAGTGCATGCGCGCGGCCTGGGCCTGGGCCACGGCAGGCGCGGCGTCAGGCCAGCAGGTGGAGGGCAGCAGCAAGGCGAGCATGGCGCCATGGTGGGCTTGTCTGGTCAGGCCCAAAGCACTGATCAAGCGGGCTGGGCAGGCTCAGTTCTCAGGCACAGATGCTGGGTCGGCCACAGGCCAGTCGGCCAGCTTGCCCATGGGCGTGCGCGGCAGGGCCTCGGCCACGCTCAGGTGGGCGGGGCGAGCGGCTGGGGGCAGCAGCTTGAGGTGTTGCGCCAGTTGCCCGCCGAGGTCGGTGTCGGTGGTGGGCTGCCCGGCAGGCCAGGGTTTGGGCACCACCAGGGCCTTGAGCCGGGGCACACCGGCAAAGTCGTGCAGGCGCACGGCGGCGTCGGCCACGCGGGGATGGGCCAGCAGGTGCTGGCGCACGGCCTCGGGGTGCACGTTCACGCCGCCCACCTGCACGGCCTGGTCCACACGGCCTGCGGGCAGCAGTTGCCGCCCACCCACCCAGCGCACGTGATCGGGCAGGGTGATGGCTTCGGAGTGACCATCGGGCCAGGCGCGCAGCAGGCGCGTGGGGTCGGGCTCGCCACCGGGCAGGGGCGCGGCTTGCCAATGGGGCATCAGCGTGAAGGGCGTGTTCGGGTCATCTCGCCAGGCGATGCCCGCGGTCTCGGTGCTGCCGTAGACCTGCAGCAGCCGCATCACCCCCATGGCGCACACCTCGTCGGCCAGCTCGTCGGGGCAAGGCGCGGTGGAGCTCACCCCCAGCACGCCGGCGGGCACGGCCACGCCGCTGCGGCAGGCCGCGCGCCACCAGTCCGGAAAGGCCACGATCAGGTCGCCCGCCTTCAACTGGCTCAGCACGGCGGCAGCCGGCAGGCCCGCTGCATCCCACACGGGCAGGGGCTGGCCGCACGCCAAGCCCCAGCCGGGCGCATGGGGCAGCAGCCAGGTGAACAGAAAGCCATAGATGTGGTGGCAGCGCACGACCGACACCACGCGCTGCACGCCATGGGCCGTCAAGCTTTGCAGGTGGGCGCACACGGCGCTGACCTCTTGCTGCAGGCCATCGACCCGGTGGGTGATGCGCCTGGGCCGACCCGTGCTGCCCGAGGTGCGGAAGGCCACCGAGCTGGGCTGGGCGAGCCAGGCCTGTTGGGCCACGGCCTGCCAGGCGTGCAGGTGCTGATCGGCGTAGAGCGCAGCGGCGGCCTCGGGGCTGCGCAGGCCACAGGCCTCGCCGAGTGCGGCGCTCAGCCCCATCAGCTCCAGCGAATCCACGCCCAGCTGATGGCGCAGGTGGCCATGGGCGGCTTGTCCTGCGGGCCAGGGCCAGGGCAGGCCGGGGCGCAGGGCTTGCAGCTCGGTGCCGATCAGGTCACGGGTGTGGCGGGCGATGGCGTCGGTGTCGGCCCACCAGGCCCCGGCAGTGGCTGCGCCGTTCAGCGTCGCCATGTGGCTTGCAGCCGTTGCATGCGCAGGTTCTCGGTGTCGTCGGTCACCACCACCATCAGGCCGTGCTGGCTGCGCTCGACCAGCATGGCCGTCACCGACAAGGCCTCAGGGCTGCCCTTGCGCCTCATGCGGGGCGGCAGTTGCAGCTGGTAGTTGTTGACGATGGTGCCGCTGTGCCCGCTGAACACCTTGAACAAGGTGAGCAGGTCGCTGGAAGCCACGTTGAGGATCTCGAACAGCTGCAGGGGCTCGTCGCGCTGGGTCACCTTGGCCATGCCCACGGTCTGGATCAGCGGGGCCAGCAGCTGCATGGCCATCGGGTTCATCAGGTGGATGCGGCCTTCGCGGTCGGCCTGGATCAGGCCCACAGGGGCCAGGTGGATGAACTGCAGCAGCCCGGCGTATTCGTTGGCCAGGGTGGCCGGGTCCAGTTCGGGTTCGGCCATGTCGCCGGTGTCACTCATGGTGACGTCAGGCCGAGAAGGCCTGCCCCCGGTCGACGAGCACGTAGCGCAGGCCTTGCCCCTGTGCTTGCCTGCCCGGCGCCAGCAGCCTGATCGTGCAGGGTGTGGGCTTCATGCGGAAGGTCAACACGTAGGGCATGTTGTGGTCCAGCGGCGCGCCGGTGGCCTGCGCATCGTCAAACACCCCGGCGACCAGGTAGTTGTTGAAGCACGGGGCCAGCTCTTCAAACACATGCTGGCCGATGACATCGGCTGCAGCGAAGTGCGCGCAGGTCACCTCGTAGCGGTTGTAGCGCCGAATCAGGCCGTCGGCATCGAAGCCGATCACGCCAAACGGCAACTCGTCGAGCAAGTCGGGGCTGAGGCCATCGAGCCTGGCGAGCATGTCGGGCGCGTCCAGGCGGTCGGGCAAGTCCATGGGTTCCTCCGGTTGGGCGTAGGAGCGGTCTGCTGCAACACCCGTGCAGACGCCGGTTGCCCCGGTTTTATCAAATCCCGGAAGGCTTGGGGCCCCAATCTGCCCGATCAGATGCGCCCAGTTGTACCTTTTCGCGCGTTTTGTCAGTTTTCGTGGTCCGCCACGCTCAGGCGCGGAGTGCGGCCAGCACCGCCGTGGCCGCGGCCTCGGGATCCTCCTGCATGAAACAATGCCCGCCCGGCTGCACCTGCACGGTCAGGAGATCGCTGACCTGGGCCCAGCGGTTGAGCCCATCCACCACGAAAGGGAAGGTGTGCTGCGCGCGCAGCACGGTGACGGGCACGCTCAGGCGGCCCAGCAGGCCCCACAGCCGTTCCGGGCCGGTGGAGAAGATCTCGGCCTCGCGCTCGGGGGCGCAGCACAGCGAGACGCCGCCTGCGGGGTCGTCACGCAGGGCATGGTCAGTGAAGGCGCGCAAGGCGTCGTCGCGCCAGCCCTTGTAGACGCCACGGCCGTGCAGTTGCGCGTACGCGGCTTCGCGGCTGGGCCAGTGGTGGCGGCGTTTGCGGGCCGAGCGCGCCAGCGGGGCGTGCTGGGCCAGGCCCGACATCGTCGCCAGCGACAGGCCGAACAGCATGGCCGGCGGCATGATCACCGGGTCCATCAGCACGGCCTTTTGGAACGGCTGGCCGCGCTCGCCCAGCATCAGCGCGCTGAGCACGCCACCGTAGCTGTGGCCCAGCGCCATGTGCGGCACGCCCGCAAAGGCTTGCCCCTGTGCACGCAGGGCTTCCAGGGCCAGGTGGGCGCTGCGGTTCCAGCCCACGAAGCGGCCGCCGTGGTCGCTGCCGCCATGGCCCTGGGTGTCGCTCAGCCACAGGTCGTAATGCGGCGCCAGCAGCGCCAGCAGCGGCTCGTAGCTGCGGCCGCAAAAGCCATTGCCGTGGATGAAGTGCAGCAACGGCAGGCCCCTTGGGGCCGTGTGCCAGCCGCGCAGGGTGAAACCGTCACTCGTGGGGTGTTGCCAGGGCTGCCATTTCATGGACGAATTGTGGCCGCCTGGGCGGCGGTGCGCTGCGCATCTGGTAAAAAGCTTGGCGCCGATCTGGTCGCTGTACCGGACATCCGTGGGGCTTTTGCATCATGGATGGCGGTCGGTACACGCCAGCCGTCCAGCGCGCGCCCCCATTTCCGACAGGCCATGCGAGGCCTGCAGCCCCCGCAGGGAGAACCCATGTTTTTCGCCCCCGAGTCGATCACCGTGCCCGCCGTCCGCCGTGCGCGCGCACCGCAGCGTGCCGCCACCTGGGGCTTGACATGGGGCACGCTGATCCTGGCGGGGGCCTTGGCCACCTTGGCAGGGTGCAAGCCAGGTGAGCCGGCCAGCGCCGGCGCGTCGGTTGCAGCGGGCGCATCGGCGGCATCGGGCGTGGCATCGGGCGGGGTGCGCAGCGCACCGGCCCTCAGTGTGGAAGTGACCACGCCGCAAAGCGCCACCTGGGATGTGCGCATCGTGGCCAATGGCCCCATCCAGGCCTGGCAAGAGGCCATTGTGGGTGCTGAATTGGGCGGCCAGCGGCTCACCGCCGTGCTGGCCGATGTGGGTGACACGGTGCGCAAGGGGCAGGTGCTGGCCACCTTCAACCGCGAGGCCGTGGCCGCCGATGAGCAGGCCGCGCGCGCCGCCCTGGCCGAAGCCGAGGCCCTCGCGGCCGAAGCGCGTGCCAATGCCGACCGCACCCGCCGCCTGCAAGGCACCGGTGCCCTGAGCCCGCAAGACGTGCAGCGCAGCCTGACCGCCGAAGCCACGGCACAGGCCCGCGTGGGCTCGGCCCGCGCCCAACTCAACAACCAGAGCCTGCGCTTGCGCCAGACCCAGGTGCTGGCCCCGGACGACGGCGTGGTCACCGCCCGCACGGCCACAGTGGGGGCCGTGGGCCAGGCCGGGCAGGAGCTGTTCCGCCTGTTGCGCCAGGGGCGCCTGCAGTGGCGCGCCGAGCTGGCCGCGGCCGATCTGCCCCGCGTGCGCGCCGGCCTGCTGGCCCAGCTGCGTGTGCCGGGCCTGGCCGACCCCATCGAAGGCCGCGTGCGCGTGACCTCGCCCACGGTGGACAGCCAGACCCGCAACGGCCTGGCCTACATCGACCTGCCGGCCCAGGCGCTGCGCCAGGGCGTGCGGCCCGGCATGTTCGCCACCGGTTGGTTGGCCGAAGGCCAATCGACTGGGCAAACCCTGCCGCAAACCGCCGTGGCCCTGCAAGACGGCTTCAGCTACGTGTTCGTGCTGGAGGGCAGCACCGTGCGCCGCATGAAGGTGAAGGTGGGCCGCCACCAGGGCGACCGGGTTGAGGTGCTCTCGGGCTTGCCGCAAGGCGCCCGGGTCGTGGCCGCCGGTGTGGGCCTGCTGTCGGATGGCGACACCGTGCGCGTGGTGCAAACCGGGGGCACGCCATGAACGTGTCAACCTGGTGCATCCGGAACCCGGTTCCGGCCATGATGCTGTTCGTCATGCTCACGCTGTTGGGCGTGATCGGCTTTGGCGGCATGAAGATCCAGAACTTCCCGGACATCGAGCTGCCCACCGTCACCATCCGGGCCAGCTTGCCGGGCGCGGCCCCCGCCCAGCTGGAAACCGAGGTGGCGCGCAAGCTCGAAGACAGCGCCGCCACGCTCACCGGCGTCAAGCACATCTATTCGCACGCCCAAGATGGCAGCGTCACCGTCACGGTCGAGTTCCGGCTTGAAAAACCCATCCAAGAGGCCGTGGACGACGTGCGCGACGCCGTCTCGCGGGTTCGGGCCAACCTGCCCGCTGACCTGACTGACCCGGTCGTCTCCAAGGTCAACATCTCCGGCATGCCCATTTTGACCTACACGGTTTCGTCCACCCGCATGGACGACGAGGCCCTGTCCTGGTTCGTCGACCACGACATCAGCAAGGCCATGCTGGCCGTCAAAGGCGTGGGTGCCGTGAGCCGCGTGGGGGGCGTCACCCGCGAGGTCAGCATCGAGCTGGATCCGGCCAAGTTGCTGTCACTTGGATTGAGCGCGGTTGACGTGTCGCGGCAGCTGAGCCGCATGCAGGTCGATGCCGCTGGGGGCAGGGTGGATTTGGGCGCGGGCGAGCAATCGGTGCGCACGCTGGCCACGGTCAAGTCGGCCGAAGAGCTGGCGGCCATGTCGATCACCTTGTCGGATGGGCGGCACATCCGCCTCGATCAGGTGGCCAAGGTCAGCGACGGTTTTGCCGAGCCCCGCACCCGCGCACTGCTGCAGGGCAAGCCGGTGGTGGGCTTCGAGATCACCCGCAGCAAGGGCGCTGGTGAGGTCGAGGTGGCGCAGCAGGTCCGTGCGGCCTTGCAAACGTTCCGCGAGGCGCACCCAGACGTCACCATCACCGAAGCCTTCAACTTCGTGGACTCGGTGCAAGAGGGCTTCAAGGGCTCGATGAGCCTGCTGTACGAAGGCGCCATCCTGGCCGTGATCGTGGTGTGGATCTTCCTGCGCGATTGGCGTGCCACCCTGGTGGCGGCGGCGGCCTTGCCCTTGTCGGCCATCCCCACGTTCGGGCTGATGTACTTCATGGGCTTTTCGCTCAACGTGGTGACGCTGCTGTCGCTCTCGCTGGTCGTGGGCGTGTTGGTGGACGATGCCATCGTCGAGATCGAGAACATCATGCGCCACCTGGCGCAGGGCAAGTCACCCATGGCGGCGGCCATGGAAGCCGCCGACGAGATCGGCCTGGCCGTGATCGCCACCACCTTCACCTTGATTGCCGTCTTCCTGCCCACGGCCTTCATGGGCGGCATCCCCGGCAAGTTTTTCGTGCAGTTCGGCTGGACAGCGGCGATCGCCGTGTTCTTCTCGCTGGTGGTGGCACGCATGCTCACCCCGATGATGGCGGCCTACCTGCTCAAGGGCAAGGCGCACGCGCAGCCCGAACCCGGCTGGATGGCCCCTTATTTGAACTGGGCGCGCCTGTGCCTGAAGCACCGTTGGCTGACGATGCTGGCCGTGGTGGTGTTTTTCGTGGGGTCGATCATGGCGGCGGGCACCTTGCCGGCCAGCTTCATCCCCCCTGATGACCTGTCGCAAACGCAAGTCAGCTTGGCCTTGCCACCGGGCGCCACGCTGGCGCAGACCACCCGCGTGGCCGAGCAGGCCCGCAAGATCGTGCAGGCCAACCCACACGTGAAGCTGGTGTACACGGCCATCGGCGGCGGCAACACAGGGGGAGACCCCTTTGCCCCCCGTGGTGGGGGTGAGGTGCGCAAGGCCACCTTGACGCTCAACCTCACGCACCGCAAAGACCGCCCTGGCGTGCGCAAACAGCAGATCGAGGCCGACCTGTCGCGCGCGCTCGAAGCCCTGCCGGGCGCCCGGGTCAATGTGGGCTTCGGTGGCTCGGCCGAGAAGTACCAACTGGTGCTGGCCGGCGAAGACGGCCCAGCGCTGCTGGCCCATGCCGAGAAGGTGGCGCAAGACCTGCGCACCATCCCCGGCATCGGCACCGTCACATCCACCTCGGCGCTGGTGCGCCCAGAGTTGGTGGTGCGCCCGAATGCGGCCCGTGCGGCAGACCTGGGTGTGAGCACGGCGGTGATCGGCGACACCTTGCGGGTGGCCACGCTGGGTGATTACGACCAGGCCTTGCCCAAGCTCAACCTGAGCCAACGCCAGGTGCCCGTGGTGGTGCGCCTGCCTGCCGAGGCCCGAGAAGACGTCGACCTCATCGCCCGCTTGCCGGTGCCGGGTGCCCGGGGACCGGTGACCTTGGGCAACGTCGCCGACATCCGCCTCGACAGCGGTCCGGCTCAGATCGACCGTTTCGACCGCCAGCGCAACGTCAACTTCGAGATCGGCCTCAACGGCATGCCCCTGGGTGAGGTCGAGAAAAAGGCCATGGCGCTGCCCAGCCTCGCGCGCCTGCCCGCGGGCATCACCCATGCGGCCGTGGGCGACGCCGAGGCCATGGCCGAGTTGTTCAAGAGCTTTGGCCTGGCCATGCTGATCGGCGTGCTGTGCATTTATGGCGTGCTGGTCCTGCTGTTCAAGGGCTTTGTGCAGCCGGTCACCATCCTGGCGGCCCTGGTGTTGTCGGTGCCCGGCGCCATCGCGGCCCTGGTCATCACCCGCACGGCCCTGTCCATGCCTTCGATGATCGGCCTGATCATGCTCATGGGCATCGCCACCAAGAATTCCATCCTGCTGGTGGACTACGTGCTGATCGCCCGCAATGAGATGGGGCTGAGCCGCTTCGACGCCATCATCGACGGCTGCCGCAAGCGCGCACGCCCCATCATCATGACCACCATCGCCATGGGCGCCGGCATGATGCCCATTGCCCTGGGCTGGGGGGTGGATCCGAGCTTCCGTGCGCCGATGGCCATCGTCGTGATCGGCGGCCTGATCACCTCCACCTTCCTGAGCCTGCTGGTGATCCCGGTGGTGTTCTCGCTGGTGGATGACCTGATTGGCTTGACTGGGCGTTGGGTTGGCCGACGGCCGCCCGAGGTGCCGGTCGCTCCTCGCTGACACATCGGCCCCAGGTGTTCAGTCCGTCAGGCTTCGGAGGCGCCAGCGCTCAATGGGGCTGGCCACCCGCCCCAAGCTCACGGACAGAACCAGCGCCAGCAGCAGGTTGCCCAGAGGCGGCAGGTGCGTGTACTTCTCTGCCGTCACGGTCAGTGAATAGGCCAGCCCTTGCCACAGGTAGATCGAGTAGCCAGCTTTGATGAAGGGCCTGAGCCAAAAGGCATCGTGACAGCGCGTCAGCCAAGCTTGCACCTGGGGCACCCGAAACGCCAAGGTCATGAACACAGCCACCCACAGGCTCACGAACACGAAGAAGACGTGATTGGGCGGGAACTTGTTGCCCTGCATGAGCAGGACGTTCGGGTCGGCACTCAAAAGCCGCAGGGCCAGCAACACCAGCAGGCACGCGACGGCCACGCCGGCCCAAGGCACCGAGCGGTACACATCCGGGTGCCGAGCCACCTGCAGGCCCAGGACTGCGAACACCAGGTAGAACAGCGTGCTCTTGAGCAGCGGTGCACCTGCAAACTGCAGCGGCTCCCAGGCCCAAGTGGCCATGAACACCAAGACCGCCGCAGGCAAGAGTCGGCTTCGAGGCAAGGCAGGACAACGTGCGGCCAAAGGCATCAGCATGGTGACGAGCATGAACGTGGGCACGAACCACAGGTGCCAGGCCAACATGCCCACATCATGGTCCTTGCCGTGGTTCAAAGGGTTGAGCCAGGCCCACATCAAGGCGGGCCAGTGCTGTGCGGTGTCGGTGCTGGCTTGGTGCCGCGCCCACACGAACACGAGCAAACCACAGGCGCTGGCGTAGGCCCAATAGGGCACCAGGATGCGGCCCAGCCTGGCCAGCACGAACCGGCGGTAGCCCGCAGCCGTCTCGATGTCTCGGTGGGCGCCTTGGCGCTCAGACATCCCATACGCCATGCCGGAGATGATGAAAACCATCGGCATCTCGAACAGCAACGCGGCCCCAATGCCGGCCGGCATGATCCTCAGCCAGAAGGCCCCGTGGATCACGACCGTGATGTAGAGCATCAACAGGCCACGCGCAGCGTCCAGCGACTTCAAGCGCATGGCCACAACCCCTGTGATCTGCTGTTCATCCAGGGACGGTAGCGCAGCATCTTGACGGCATCAAGCCTGCCCGCAACCCGAAACGAGGGGGATCCACTTGCCCAGGCGCTTGCCAGAGTTGGCGCCTCAGGTGTGGGACATTGCCCTGGCTTGACGGCTGCTGGCCTTGATCTGCTGCCTGACTTCAGGGTCGGACCAGGCCCGGTGCAGGCCACGTCGGTAGTGCGCCGCATTGATGTTGTACGCCACGGCGTTCATGCGGTTGGCCAGGAGGTTGTCTCGCGTGCGGATCACCACCGCAGGATGACCGCTGACGATGCTGTTGTCGGGGATGACGGTACCGGGCGGCAGGTAGCTCGCTGCGCCGATGATGCAGTTCTTGCCGACCACGCAACCGTCCATGACGATGGCGCCCACGCCCACCAAGGTGTTGTCGCCGATGGTGGCGCCATGGATCACCGCCCGGTGCGCGACAGAGCAGTAGTCGCCGATGACGGTGTCGGTGCGTTCGCCCACATGCAGCATCACGAAGTCTTGGATGTTGCTATAGCGTCCGATCAGCACGCGGTTCACCTCGGCACGGATCACCGCATAGGGCCAGATCGACGACCCTTCGCCGATGACGGTGTCCCCATGCACCAGGGCCGTGGGGTGTACATAGACCTCGGTGTTCAGTCCGTCCATGCTTGCTCCTGTTGATCCGCCTTCAGGTTGATGTAGCGGTGACGACCTGACCAGTGCACACTCAGACCAAAGGCCGTGGCCGGTGCGATGGCCTCGGTCACCTGACCGTAGCGGATGTGGCGCTGCGAAGCCGTCACGAAGTGGCCGGTCAGCGAATGGCGAGAGGTGTGGGCATGACAGGGGACTTCGCTGCCATGCAGCAGGTGCGATGAGAAGACGATGACATCGCCAGCGGCCATGGCGGGATGGTGTCGCTGCCAGCCGGCGCGGGCAATGAGTTGCCTCAGGCTGCGCTTGCTGCGCATCACGGCTTCGCGTTGCGAGCGATCTGCGTCGTCTTGATGGCCGTGGATCGCCGTTTGTGCTTGGTGGGCATAGGCTTCGCGCAAGGTCCGCAGCACCAGCGGGTCAGGGTGCTGTGCGAAGGTCTCGTCGTGGCTGCCGGGATAGACGAAGAAGCGACCATCACTGGGGTGGATGTCTTCCAGCGCGATCCACACGCCCAGCATGGGGCGCGCCTCGTCGGTGCTGAGGAAGTGGGCGTCGAAGTGCTCAGGAGTGCCTTTGCTGCCCTCAAAGTACATGCTCTGCACCAGCCGCGCCGGTTCGCCCAGCAGGGTGCTGACCAGGGCCAGCAGATCGGGACGCGCCAGCGTGCCAGCAGCGCGTTCCGAAAAGCTTTCAAAATCGAACAGGTCTTGCCGGTGCACATCCAGCAAGGCGTTCTCCATGTAACCCTGTGCCGTGTACCGGTGTGGCTCGAACGCAGCAGAGCGCTGGCGCAGCAAGGGCTCGCCCCAAGGTTTGACCTGGGTGGTGAAGGCGTGAATCAGCGACCTGCACAACGCAGGAGGGATCCAGCCCTGCAGGTGGCAGAAGCCTTGGTGGCGGAAAGCTTGAACGTGGTCGCAGGCAAGCTGCGCCAGCGGCCTGTCGGCTGCGATGGCGGTCATGGTGATGGGCCCTGTTTGTAGTTGATGCGGCGTCTTGTGCGCCGCAGGGCCAATGTAGCCCGCAACTTGGGCCCACGCCCATCACCTGACCGGGTGGAAGTGCCGCAGGGGGGGGCGGCTCAGCTGGCCGGCTTGACCCGGTAGAGCGCGCACAGCTTGTGCCCGTCCGGGTCGCGCACATAGGCCAGCACCATGGGCCCCAAGCTGCCCTGGCGCAGGCCGGGCGGGTTTTCGATGGACGTGCCACCGTGGGCCACGGCCGTGTCGTGGAACGCCTGAACCTGCTCGGGCGAGCTGCACTTGAAGCCGATGGTGCCTCCGTTGGCGAAGGTGGCCTCCTGGTCATTGATCGGCTCGACCACCGCGAAGGTGTTGCCGTCATGCCTGTAAAACAAGCGCACATGGCCTGTGTCATTGACGTTGCGCAGCGGTGCGGGCGCACCCAGCACGCCCAACACGGCGTCGTAAAAGCGCTGTGAGCGTTCGATGTCGTTGGTGCCGACCATGATGTGGCTGAACATGTGCATCTCCTCGTGGTGGCCACAGGGTGTGGCCTGGGCAGCATACCAAGCACAGGGCCAGGATGAACCGGTTTGGGCCCTCAAGGCTTGAAGACGTACTGCCCGTTCTTCTTGGGCGGTGACATGAAGGCGAAATCAGGGAAGAGCTTGCTGCGCACATACATCGTGTAGAAGAGCGGCCCCCAGCTCACGATGAGGATGACCGTGCCCATCAGCGGTGCCTCGGTGAAGCCCGACAAGGCTTTGTGCGCGTTCCCGAGTCCCAACAAAAAGGTGCCGTTGTAGGCCCAGGCGCGGTTGTGCGTGAAGCCCCACACGAACAGGTAGCAAAACCCGCCGACGAACGCGACCATGAAGGCGAGGAAGCCCAGGCCATGCTGCAGCCCCAAGCCGATCGCAACCAGCACGGCGAAGGCCAGTTGCAACCATGTGATCACGATGAGGGCGTCGATCTTGCGCGCGTGTTGCAGCACCAGTTCGGGCTTGGCGTACGAAGCGATGGCCACGGCCGTCGTTCGCGCCTTGGCACCTGCCGCCAGCAGTTGCTGGTAGACCTGGTCTTTGGGTTGCCCCGCTGACAGCAGGCGATGGACTTCGGCTTTGATCTGTTTGGCTTTCATGGGATGGCTGTTCAATGGTGCATCGACAGGTGGAGGCCAAAGGCGAGCGCGCACATGCGCGGTCTCTTGGCTCACTGGTTGACCACGCGGTCGATGTGCTGGTCTCGCAAAGACGGCTGGTTCGGGTCGCCCACCAGATCGCGGGCGTTGGGCAGGCTGGCGGGCGTGGCTGGCAGCGTCTTGGAGGGACGCTGTGCGGGGATCACCGTCACGGTGCCTGCGCCCATCGCTTGGGTCTGCTGAGCGGTTGTACAAGGGGCGTCGGTGTACACCACCTCGGCGCCTTGCTTGCATTTGTGCAGGTTGGTGGCGTGGGGTTTGGGGGTGGCGACAGGGGGCATCCAGGGTGCCTGGCGCCAGCCTGGTGTGCCCATGCTCAGCCAAGCGACTCCGGCTGGCAACGCCAGCATGATGAGACACATGGGCAGTCGTTTCATTGGGGCGAGAACATGTTCGGGCACCAGGGCTGAGGCATCTTGAATGCCACTCAAGCGCCGTGGACGGTCGGCAGGAAGGACAGATCGACCAGGTATTTCGATGGGTTGTTCACATCGAGGTAGACCGGGACCTTCTTGCCTGCTACGAATTCGCTGGGGTCGAACCAAAGGTTGGCGCTCTTGAAGATGAAGACCTCATTGCGCTGGGCATCGTGCCACTGGGCGACGATGCGGAACGGGCTGACGCCATTGACCTCCAGCGAGGTATTGAGTTCGACCTGCTGGAGTTCGGCTTCGATGCGGTGACCGTGCTCGCGCAGTGCCGTGTCGAGCTTGGCTCGCCACGCGGCGTAGCCGATGAGACCGCCACCGATGCTAGAAAAGACCAAGCCCATGAAACCGACGACCAGTGCCCCGGTGCCATGGGCTTGGGTGGACAGGCCGAGAAGCAGGAGGCCCGCCCCCAGAAAGAGCCACTTGATGATGGTGATGGTCGTGTTGGCCATGGTGTGTTCGCGTGCCCAGCACGGCCCATGGCTATCGCCAGGGCGCACTGCGCCGCACCTTCCTGATGGAGTTTGTAGATGGGCGCACTATACGGTGCGTGCATCCCTGCGGGACGGCATTCGCCCCAAAGGGTGGGCTGTTGGAGATGGTGCGCGGAGGGGGGCTGAGGGCACAGCCACATCAGCCGGGGCGGCGCGCCAACCTGGAGCTGGCCTGCGCATGCAGGATCGCCACGGCTGCCATCAACACCGCCAGCCCAAAGAACGGCATGCCCGCTGTCCACGCATCGGGCGAGCCAGCCATCACCCCCGCAAGCACCGGGCTGGCCAGCGCCGGGCCCAAGATGGCCATCACGCTGGTGAGCGCCGAGAGCGCGCCCATGGCTTCGCCCTTGCGGTCTTCGGGGATCTGGGTGGCCACGGCACTTTGCGCGGCGGGCATCACCAGGTAGGCCATCACGTTGGCGGCAGTGATGGCCCACATCATCCAGCCCTGGGTGGCCAGGCCCCAAGCCAGCAGGCCCACCACGAAGTTCCACAGGCCCACTTGCACCAAGGCCTGGTGGCCCATGCGCCGCTGCAGCCAGGGCAACAGCAGCACCTGTGCCAGCGCCGCCACCCCGCCCATGGCCAGCAGCGAGAGGCCGTTGTCACGCGGGCCCCACCCAAAACGGAAGGTGGTGTAGAGCAGCCAGAAGGTTTCCAGCGCGGCCTGGGCCAGCATCACGGCGCCGATCACCCACACCAGCGGGGCCACGTCGTGCAGGCGGTGCAACTGGCGCAGTGCGCCAACGGGGCTCACGGCCCTGAAGGGGCGGCGGCGCTCGGGGGGCAGCGACTCGGGCAGCAGCAGCCAACCGTAGACCATGCTGAGCACGCTCAAGGCGGCGGCGAGCAGGAAGGGCCAGCGCGGGTGGGCTTCACCCACCAGGCCACCGAGCGCTGGGCCCAGGATGAAGCCCAGGCCAAACGCTGCGCCCAGGCGGCCGTACTGGGCGGGCAGTTCGGCGGGGGGGGTGGTGTCGGCGATGTAGGCGTTGGCCACGGCCATGTTGGCGCTGGCCGCCCCACTGAAGGCGCGCATGGCCAGCAGCACCGCAAAGCTGGTGGTGAAGGCGCCGGCCAAGAAGCTCAGCGCCAGGCTGGCCAGGCCCCACAGCAGCACGGGCTTGCGGCCCACGTGGTCTGACCAGGCACCCAGCCAGGCGGCGCACGCGAACTGGGCCACAGCGAAGCTGCCTTGCAGGGCACCCATGGCCCAGGCCGAGTGGCTGCCGCCCATGCCCAGCTCGGTCAGCAACTGCGGCAGCACGGGCACGATCACGCCAATGGCCAGCGCATCCAGCAGCACCGTGAGCAGGATGAAGGTGGCGGCGGGGCGTTGAGGGGCTGGCATGCGGTTTCAGCGCTCGGCCAGGGTGTCGAGGATGCGGGCCTCGGGCACGCTGTCGGCCCAGTGCTGGCACAGGCGGGTGGCGGCGGCCTTGTAGAGGGGCGCATCGGCCGGGCTGGCCTGTGCCGCGTCGATGCAGGCCAGCACGTATTTCACGGCATGGGCGTCGGCGCGGATGCTGGCTTGGCGAGCACAGGCTTCGAAGGTCTGGGCGGGTGGAGGCGGCTGCAGGCTCAAGGGCGTCTGGCCGATCACGCGGCGCATGGCGGCCAGGTGCAGGGTGGCCAGGCGGGCGGCGGTGCGCACGTCCAGCTCGGTGGCCTCGGGCACTTGGGCGAGGGCCCACCAGGCCTGCGGCAGGGTGAGGGCGTGCGTCCAGCCATAGCGTGCGTCGTCCAGCGGCTCTTGCAGCATGCTCCAGGCCGCGGCGCGGCAGGCAATCGGCAGGGCCTGGGCGCCGGCCTGGTCGGAGCCCGGCAGCCAGGCCAGGTGGGCGCCGTCAGCCAGGGTCTGGTTCACCATGGGCCAGATGCCCTGGTGCGCCGGCTCGGGCACGCGGGTTTGCCGGGCCAGCAAGGCCAGCAGCGGCGGTGTGCCGGGTGCGGTCTGGGTGGCAAAGGTGTCGGGCCAGCTCACGCGGCGTTCGGGCTGGCGGGCCAGTTCGGCCAGCAGCGGCACCAGCATCGGGCGGGCGAGCAGCGCGTCGGCCGGTGCGGTGGTGTGCAGGCGGGCCAGCAGTTGCACGCCAATGGGCACGTGGGCCGAGGCACCCATGCGGTTGCGCACCACACGGGCCAGGTGCAGGCACAGGGCTGCGGTGTCGGCCGTGGGCCCCGTGGCGTCTGCGGGTGGGCGCAACAGCTGCAGGGCGAGCTGTGTGGCCAGGGCCACATCGCCAGCATCGAGGGCAGCTGCGAGCGCGGCATGAGGGTCTGCGTGTGCACGCGTGCTTGCGGCAGGCAGGGGCACAGCCTGCTCCGGTTGCCGCAGGGCCTCGGCCTGGCGGGCTTGTGCAGCCTGCACGGCGGTGTACACCATTTGCAGCAAGGCCAAGGGGCGGTCGGTGCGGTCGAGCAGCGGCAACAGCTGCCAGCGGGCCATCAGCTCCAGCGGCGCGTGCAGGGCGAAGCTGTCCAGCGGCACGATGGGGGTGTCGGGGCCCAACAGGGCGCAGCACAAGGCCCAGGCCTGCGGGGCGGTCATGCCCTGGGCCAGCGCGGCATGCACCTGCGTAGGCAGCTCAGGCAGCGGGGTGGCCAGCCACCGGGCGGGGCTGAGCAGGTCGGGCAGGGGCAGGAGGGGCGTGGGCGACATGGCGCCATTGTCTGACCACGCCAGTGTCGGGACTGTGGGGAGATGTCCTCAGCGATGCGCTCCCCAGGGCTGACCCCTGTGCGCAGTTGCCCGCGAAAACCCCCCTGCCCACGGCTGGGCTTTGCGACTAGCCTTGACGGGTTAATCGCCCAACGTTTCGCCTTGTCATGCACGCATCCCCCCTGACCGGTCTGGCCTCCTATCCCGAACACCGCTTGCTGGCCACCGGCAGCTACGACGGCGCCGTCATCATGTGGGACGCCAGCCGCTACCCGCTCAAGCAGCTGTGGCACTACGCCTGCGCCGATCTGGTCAACCATGTGTCGTTCAGCCGCGATGGCAGCAAGCTGGCCGTGTCGTCTGCTGATGGCTACGTTCACCTGCTGGATGCGCGCGAGGGCAGCCTGTGCGGCCACCTCGGCCCGCATGGCGACGACGTCAACGCCGTGGCCTGGCACCCCGATGGCCACACGCTGGCCTGCGTGATGGATGCCAAGGACATCCAGGTGGCGATGTGGGACTTGCGCTCCGGCACGCGCCTGGCGCCCTTCATCGGCCACGAGCATGGCATTTATGCGCTGGCCTTCAACCCCGATGGCAGCGAGCTGGTGACGGCTGCCGAAGACGGCACCTGCCGCATCTGGGACGTGGCCTCGCGCAGCCAGCGTGCGGTGCTGCAGCACCCGGGCGATCCGGAGACCGTGGACTGGTCGCCGCGTGGCGACTTCATCGCCTCGGGGTGTGACGATGGCGTGCTGCGTGTGTGGGACGCCCGCACCGGCCAGTTGGCCATGGAGGGCAAAGAGGCCCATGCGGCTGTGCGCCTGGTGATGTTCTCGCCCGATGGCAGCCAGTTGCTGGCGGGCTCTTACGAGGGGATGCTGCGCGTGTACGCCTTCCCGTCGATGCGGGTGGAGCGCGAGCTGCAGGGCCCGATGCAATGGGAGCGCGCTGCAGCCTTCATGGCCGATGGCGACCTGGGCGTGGGCAGCTTCGGTGGCCGCCCCATGGTGCACCGCGCCAGCGGCGAGGTGCTGGGCACGCAGGCCACTTACGGCATCAACAGCGTGAGCGCGCAGGGCAGCGAGCTGGTGGTGGGCCGCGACGACGGTGCCGTGCTCAGCCTGCTCGACGGCCGCCTGTTGCACCGCCATCCGTCGATCGTCAACACCGTGGTGCTGGGCCCCCATGGCCTGCTGGGCAGCGGCGATTACCGGGGGCACCTGCGCCTGTACGACCGCCAGCAGGGCCGCGTGATCGCTTCGCAGCACCTCGACAGTGGCCCGATCAACACCATCGCCTTCCACCCCGATGGTGAGCGCCTGTTCACCGCAGGCTACGACGGCGTGATCCGCGAGTGGACGCGCGAACTCAAGCTGCTGCGCACCACGCAGGCCCATGGCGGGCCGGTGAAGTCGCTGGCCTGGAGCAGCGTGGCCCACGTGCTGGTGGCGGGCTCGTCAGATGACACGGTGAGCGTGTGGCGCGATGGCGAGCGCCTGGTGCACATCGAGCGCGACGACCTGGTGCTCGTCAACGGTGTGGCCACGTCGCCCACCGAGCCGCACCTGGCCACGGCCTCGCGCGATGGCACGGTGCGCATCTGGCATGGCCTCACGGGCGAGCTCATCGACACCCTGCCGGCCTGCCACATCAAGTCGGTCAAGGCCATTGCCTACGGTGCCGACGGCCGCACCCTGCTGACCGGTGCCTACGACGGCATCGGCGTGATCTGGGCCAAACAGGCTGATGGCAGCTGGCGCTTGCGCAAGCTGCAGCGTCACGGCAAGCCGGGCGTGCCCAGCGTGGCGTGGGCCGGGCAGTCGGCCATCACTGCCGGGTGGGATGGCAGCGTGTGCCGCTGGAGCCTCAAGGGCGAGCTGGTCACGCAGTACCGCGTGAGCGCATTGGGCCGAGAGGGCGCGGTGGGCGCCTGAATGCCTGAGTGCTTGGCTGTGTCTCTTCGCCGGTGGTCGCAGGCCGTGCGGGCCTCCGCCATGCCGATTTGATTTGGGTTAAGGTTTGTCGGCATGTGGTGACCGATGCCACCGTCAACATGCGTCATATCGGTGCAATAGCCTGCCAGGAAGGGGCATCTGCCTGTTTCACCTGATCGCGGGGTAGGGCCTGGATGGGGGCAACACTAGACTTTCCTTCAACAAACAGGAGGGAAGCAGCGATGAGTCAGGCCATCCCGATTTACGTCGTCAGCCTGGCCCGAGCGATGGAGCGCCGGGCAACGATGACGAAGCACCTGACTGAACTCGGGCTGAACTTCGAGATCACCGACGCGGTGGACGGTCGGCACATCCCCGAGGCCACGTACACGCAGATGCTGGTGCGGCCTGATGTTCCTCTGAGCCGGGGAGACGTGGGCTGCTACCTCTCGCACATGAACATCTACGAGCAGTTCCTCCAGACGGATGCGAACGTGGCGCTGGTGCTGGAGGACGATGCCACGCTGGGCAGCATGATGGTCGAGCCGATCCGGCGAGGCATCCCGAGCCCGGCGTTTGACATCTGTTTTTTGGATTCTTGGTTCGTGGGGCACAAGGGCCGCGTGTACCACGACCGCGACGACGCCATCACGGTGGGCCCTGGCTTGAATGCCTACCGATTCGCGCCGCCGCCGTATGGCACCCACGCCTACCTCATCACGCGTGAGTGTGCGCAGGCCAGATTGGCTCAGAAGTTCCCGATCTCTGAATCGATCGATTGGTACCTGCGCATCGGGCAGACACACCGGCTCTACGGCCTCATCGAGCCCAGAGGCGCTTGGCTCAATGAAGCGCACTCGATCGTGTCCTTCGTGGCGCGCAGTGGTGCGCGCAATGCCCAGCCTTGGCACATGCAATTGCGCCGGATGACCTTGCTCTACGACTTTTGGAACTGGGCGCATCCCTCCATGCGCAAGGCCCGTGCCGAGGTGGCCTTGCTGCAGCAGCAGGGTGTGTTGCCACCCCAAGGGCGTTGGGCACCCATTCCACCCACGCCGGTGGGCGGTGGGCCCCGTCGCAACAAGGTCGTGTCCGTCCGCGACCTGAGCGCGGGTGACGATGAGGGTGTGCTCAAGCAGGGCTGAGCCCAGCCAGCCTACCGCGTCATGGCAGGGGCAACACGGCCTTGAGGTCGCGCTCGATGGCCTGCGCCAGCGCCTGGCTGTGCGGGGCCATCACCATGTTGATGTGGTTGCCCGGCACGGCCCGGATGGTGAGGCCACCTTGCACCAGCGCACCCCAGCCTCGGTCCTCGGGATCGTGGTCGTCTTCGCCTTCGATCTTCTCGTGGGTGCGGTAGAGCACCGCCGCGCAGGCGACGGGTTGTGGCTGGTGCTGCTTGATCGACGCTTCGGAAGTGCGGTAGACGTGCAGGATGCGGTGCGCCTGTGCCACCGAGAAGCCGGGCGGTAGCCACTGGTGGGATTCGGCCATGGCCACGGCGTTTTCGATCAGCGTGTCTTGCGGCAAGGCGCGCAGCGCATCGGCCGAGACGTCGAACTCGTTGCTGAACATCTCGGCCAGGATGGCGGCGTTGTCGCGCACGGGGGTGGGGTCGTTGAAGACGCTGGTGCTCGCATCCAGCAAGCCCAGCAGTGCCACGTCCTCGCCTTGCATCAGCAGCTGTCGGGCCATCTCGTAGACGATGTTGCCACCCATCGACCAGCCAGCAAGCCGGTACGGGCCGTGGGGCTGCACGCTGCGGATCTCGGTGATGTAGTGGCGGGCCATGGCGGGCAGGTCGGCGGCAGCCTTGGTGCCGGCTTCGATGCCTTGGGCTTGCAGGCCGTAGACCGGCTGATCGGGGCTCATGTGGCGGGCCAGTTCGTGGTAGCACATGACCGATCCCCCCGCCGCGTGCACGAAGAACACCGGGGGGCGCGAACCCTTGGGCTGGATGGCCACGAGCGACGACGTGCTGGCGGGCGTCTGGCTGCGGATGGCTGCGGCCATGGCTTCCACCGTGGGGGTTTGCGTGAGGTCGGCCACAGAGAGGTTGAGGCCAAAGGTCTGCTGCACGCGCCCCAACAGGCGGATGGCCTTGAGCGAATGGCCACCCAGGTCAAAGAAGTTGTCGAGGATGCCGAAGCCTTGCCGACCCAGCACCTCTTCCCACAGCTGCAGCACGGCCAGCTCCAGCGCATCGCGAGGGCCCATGAAGGGCGTTTGGGGCAGCGCGGTGGCGTCGGGCTCGGGCAAGGCCAGGCGGTTGACCTTGCCGTTGGGCAGCAGCGGCAGGCTGGCGTGCCGCATGAAGAGGGCGGGCACCATGTGCCGGGGCAGGCGCTGCTGCAAGGCTTCGCGCCAGGCGTCGTCCTGCCTGGGCTGCGCTTCGGTGGCCTCGGGCGCCATCACCAGGTGGGCCACCAGGGTCAGCTCGCCCCGCAAGGTGGGTGCACTGACCACGGCTTGCTGTACGCCGGGCAACTGCGTCAGGGCAGCCTCGATCTCGCCGAGCTCGACGCGCATGCCGCGCACCTTGACCTGTTGATCGAGGCGGCCCATGAAGTGCAGGCGTCCCGCAGCGTCCCATCGGACCAGGTCGCCGGTGCGGTAGAGGCGCTCGCCGGGCTCGAAGGGGTTGGGCACGAAGCGCTCGGCGGTGAGCTCGGGCCGGTGCAGGTAACCCGCGGCCAGGCCCGTGCCGCCCACGTACAGTTCGCCAGGCACGCCCGTTGGGGCGAGCTGGCGGTGGGCGTCGAGCACATAGACCGAGGCGCCGGGCAGGGGGCGGCCGATGGGCGGGCCCTCTTGCGGCCAGTCTCCCACTTCGTGGATGGGGCAGGCGTGGGCCGTGGGGCACACGGTGGTTTCGGTGGGGCCGTAGCCGTTGATCAATCGCACCTGGGAGCCCAGCTTGGCGGGCAGTTCGGCCGGGCAGCGTTCGCCCCCGACGATCAGGGTGCGCAGCGAGGGCAGGGCGCGCGTGTCGAGCAGCGTGGCCATCGAGGGTGGCATCACGGCGGCATCCACGGCCTGCTCGGCCATCACCGCGGGCAGGCCTGGCCGGTTCACCAGCGCGTCCCCGGCCACCAGCTGCAGCGAGCCCCCGTGCGTCCAC
>JACCDX010152872.1_pt1 | contig 30718 bp, 24 predicted proteins | sample 7449681 | NCBI WGS metagenome assembly JACCDX01 (sample SAMN15323450, study PRJNA562643) | freshwater metagenome | isolation source: river surface water | place: USA:Blue River Watershed | collected 2017-08-18
AAAAATACAACCGAATAAAAGCTTATTTCTTAGATTTTTCAAGCTTGTTACAATATTTCACAGCTTTAACCACATTTACTATACCTCCGGTATTGCAACGATCTACCAAAGGTTTTTTAACCACCACCGATTTCATAATTGACTCTCTGATCTGGGCCATTGTTAAGGTTGGGTAGTAGGAAGATAACATAGCTGCCATTCCTGCAACCATAGGTGCTGCCATAGAGGTTCCTTGTAAATTCATATAAGTTGATTGAGGAACAGTATTGTAAATTTCAAAACCAGGAGCAAAAACGTCTACTTGATTCTTTCCAAAATTAGAAAAACCTGCAATTATGCTTTCGTCGTCATTTCTCGTGGATGCTCCAACCGTTAATATGTGAGTTAATTCTGTGGTTTGAAAATCGTATTTTTCCGTTGGAAAATTAGGTTCTACATCCACATCTTTAGCATCGTTTCCAGCTGCATGCACAAGCAAAACTCCTTTTGAATCGGCATAGGCCATCGCATCATACACCCATTGTGCTTTTGGAGAATAGCCTTTTCCAAAGGACATATTAATGACTTTTGCTCCATTGTCGACAGCGTAACGAATTGCCAAGGCTACATCTTTATCGTGTTCGTCTCCATTGGGCACTGTTCTAACCGACATTATTTTTACATTTTCTGCAACTCCTTCAACACCAATATTATTTGTTCTATTCGCAGCAATTATTCCTGCAACGTGAGTACCATGTAATGCATCAGGACCTTCAACATCAGGGTTTCCGTAATTTCTATCGTTTAAATCCTCTGGGTTATCTCCGATTAGTGCGCGATCGTCGTAATTAGGGTTTAAATTGAAATTCATTTGATCGTTGATATATTTCGCAGTTTCAGCATCCAACAATCCTTTATTCAACATGTCCATGTATGGTTCAAAATTCGCACGATCTGCTTCAACTGCCGCCAAAACCTCTAAATACAATTCGTATTCTGCATCTGACTTTATTTCCTGTGGATTAATTCCATCGTATTTCGGTGAAAGCTTAGCTAATATGCGTGTTTTTTCCAAACGTGCTTCGTTCATATTTTCACCTTTTGAATTACCAAGAAAGTTCCAACCGTGAACATCATCCACGTAGCCATTTTTATCGTCGTCGATTTTATTATTGGGAATTTCTTTTGTGTTTACCCAAATTTTACCTTTTAAATCTTCGTGCTCGATATCAACTCCAGAATCAATCACAGCAACCACTACCTCACTAGATTTTTTCTTTTTAAGCATTTTATATGCTTTATTGGTATACATTCCAACTCCTTCTCCATTGTACCAATTTAAGGTTCCAGGAATTGATTGCGCTTGAGTTAATTGACCAAATCCTAAGAAAAGGATAAAAATTGCAACTTTAAGTGAATTTCTTTTCATAAATGTAAAATTTGTCTTTTAAATATCGGATGGAATAAGCCTCTCCTTTCTATCAAAAGGAAGTAACGTAAACTAAAGTCTTGGCTATTTCATCTTATTTTCAAAAAAATAGAATTCAAATTTACAATAATTTCGAGTTCAAGTAATTTTCTAGATTTTTATTTTTTGATTCAACTGATAATCCTTAATTTTATTTATGGTTAAACACATGCGGACTTTTTTTGGAATAATATGTATTTGTTTGAGTTTCGGAATTCATTCTCAATCCTTGAATTTACAAGATTTTATATCAAATTCCACTTACCAAGGAATAATTCCGACGAGCATTAGTAATACGCCTTCAAATAAAACACTATTAAGTGATCTAAATTTATCGATTAAATCAGAAAACAAACAATGGTTATACTTCTCCATTGATGCTGAAAAATTTCGTTCTTTAGTTAGAGATAATATTTTAATAAGACCCCATTTTGAATTTGCTCCTCCGCATGTTTTGGCAGACACAGCCATCAGAAGACATAAGATAAATTTACTCCATCAAGGAGTGGGAATAGATACAAATTATACGGGAAAAGGAGTTGTTTTAGGTATTGTTGACCAAGGAATTGATTTTAACCATCCAGATTTCAAATTGGAAAATGGGAAAACCCGCGTACTTCGTTATTGGGATCATACTTTTGGTGGACCTTCCAATTCTCCTTATGGATATGGGACGGTGTGGGATAGTAGCGCCATAAATAATGGGACATGCACCAGTTTGGAAACAGGCACTTCTCATGGAACAACTGTATCGGGAATAGCCGCGGGAAACGCACGAGCAAATGGAAAACACAAAGGTGCTGCTCCAGAATCTGATGTGATAGTTGTTGAAACTAATTTCAATTTTCCAAATTGGTCTTTAACAATTGCAGATGCCTGTGATTATATTTTCAAAGTCGCCGATTCTTTAGGAAAGCCTGCCGTTATAAATTTATCGCTAGGTTCCTATTTGGGTAGTCATGACGCTAGAGATGCCGCGGCAATGTTAATTAATAGTCTTTTAGAAGAACATGCTGGTAGAATTATCGTTTGCGCTGCAGGAAATTCTGGAGGAGTTGGAAAATATCACGTTCATCATGAGAATTCAGCGGACACTTCCTTTGTTTGGAGTGTAAATAACCCAGGAAATACCTATGTTGGGAATAATAAAATACTGTTTGATTTGTGGGGTGATACGACGCTGTCGACTTATCAATTCGCCTATGGTGCAGATCGTCCTGGCCCAAATTACGGTTTTGTTGGCCGCACAAACTTTCGCTCAGCATTAAGTGATACCAACGGTGTTGTTGTATTCGACACCATTTATAATGCTCAAGGACAGCGCATTGCTTGCATCGAAACATGGAGAGAAATAGTTGGGGAGAATTTTCACATGCAAGCTGTTTTCCGAACAATCGACTCATTAAATTATTTATATCGTTTTGAAACTTTTGGATCAGGATCTTACGACATTTGGGCGGGAGCATGGCAACGATGCAGCGATTTTGTTACACAGATACCTCCCTATTCTATCATGCCCGAAATAGTGAACTATATAATGCCTGATAGCCTTCAGTCGATAGTTTCATCTTGGGCGTGTTCAGATAAAGTTGTAACCGTTGGAAATCTACAGAACTTAACCTCTTATGTAGATAAAAATGGAAATACTCAAATCATTAACACCCCTGTAATTAAAGGTGAATTGGCAATTTCGAGCAGTAAAGGACCAACAAGACTTGGTGTTTTAAAGCCCGACGTAAGCGCAAGTGGTGACGTAAGTTTTGGAAGTAGCCCCCTCGCCTATTTAAACAACAGCGCAAATAATAGTTTCATTGATCCGGGAGGTTTTCACTCAAAGAATGGAGGAACATCTATGGCGTCGCCCGTTGTAGCAGGATCGGTTGCCTTGTATCTTCAAAAATGCAAGAATGCTTCTTATCAAGATATATTATTTGATCTTTCAAACAGTTCTTCAGCAGACAGTTTAACAGGTATAGTTCCAAACTTCGCCTATGGAAACGGTAAACTTAATGCACAAGAATTAGTGTTGCAAAAGCATAGGCCAGTGACAATTAATGGTCCAAATGGAATATGCGTGGGAACAGTGGCTACACTTTCTTACTCTTCTCAAATGAATCCTACATCAGTTTTATGGAGTAACGGCGCAACTTCGTCGATTATTGCCACACCTACACCCGGAAATTATTCGGTAGTATTAACGGATATATTAGGATGTAGATCTCGTTCACCAATTAAAAGTTTACTTTCTTTTTCTTTACCATTTGTTGATGCTGGTCCAAATTTAATTGTTTGTCCCGACGATACCATTATGTTAAATGGTTTAGGTACAGCTCAGAGTTATTCTTGGAACAATAATGTTCAAAATAATATACCTTTTGTTCCAAATTATAGCGGTTTTTATGTGGTCAACGGAACAGATATCAATGGTTGCACATCAAAAGATTCTGCATTTATTGATTTTTTTACATTAATGCCAGTTAATTATAATGAAACGGTAAATACTGTTGACATCTATGGTTTAGCCTTTAATGTCACAGATGGCATACCTTCTGGAGGCACCTATAGTGGAACAGGTATAATTGGTACAACTTTTCATCCAGGATTGGCTGGAGAGGGAACACATGCCATTGTTTATTCCGTATTAAATAACAACGGATGTTACTCCCGTGATACTTCCTACATTGTGGTAACGAATATCAATTCATTGAGCAGTTTAACCAACAACATACTTGTTTATCCTAATCCGACATCGTCTACACTACATATTTTAGCGAATGATTCATTTCGTTATGTTCTATATTCTCTCGATGGTAAAGAGATTATTGAAGGCTCTTTATGTGTCGGAATAAATCAGTTGGAATTAACGAATTTAAACACAGGATTGTATTTACTTAAGATGCTAAATAATAATAACGTTTATTCCATTAATATTTCTAAAGTTGATAAAGAATAGCCTTTTCATTTTATTTTTTTTACATTTTGTGGGTGACGTAATAGCTCAAAAAAAAGATGTAGATTTTAATTCTTCGGGTGTATTTTCGCTTGGCGGGAGAACCACGATTAGTCTTTTCAATGATGTTGCCTCGAGCTCCTCTGGTACCGGAATAGGTGGGCAGTTTCGCTTACAATTCGCTGAACGCATCAATTCTGATTGGTTTTTTGACTATTTAACAAGTGATATAGGTAATTTAGTTTCGAGAACGGATTACCACATAGGTTGGAGCGTTATGGTTTACCCAATCAAAGAAGTTTGGCTCTTAAAACCATATATTATAGCTGGACATTGTTTTGATTATACAAATATGGTAGAAAACAATAATAAATCAAATTATGCAGAACGTTGGAGCTCTGCAGTTCAAGGAGGTATAGGGACGCATATTAGATTAACGGAAAGACTAGATTGCTCATTAACTGGACAGTACATGATGCACCTAGGCAACCATTTACATCCGGAATTTTCAGGAAATCAAGTGTTTTTTCATGCAGAAAATGGTGCAAGTTTGGAAGGTCATTTGCTAACTACATTGAGTATCAATTACAAAATTGGAAAACTATGGTGAAATGTTGTTTTTGGCTCTTTATTTTTGTTTCGTTTATTGGTTTTACTCAAGAATTACCTGGTTATGAACCAAATTGGGGCCGTCGTGATCGTCCAACCGAAACGCCTCTTTACTTTACTCCTGGATTACTGAAAGCATCAGCGACTATTTCACCGGGCAGAATGCTTCACAACCATGCTAATAGCATTTACTTGTCAGGTTTTTTAGAGTACATTATAGAGGACTCTTATAGCCTTAGAGGGGATGTATTTCAATTTATTGATGGTAGTTTTACCACAAAATCTTTAATTGAACCGGTGTTTCAAAATAGATTGTTTTTTGGAGCATTTAAACATTTTGGAAAAAACAATTTGAAATTCTTTTCAGGAATACAAATGGGAACGACCATTACAACTTACAATCAAAGTTGGTTATCTGGAAATAGGACATATGTAGCACCATCCTTTGCAGTGAAAAGTGGTTTAAGTTATTATGTTTGGAATTATTTCCACTTTTTTGCGGATTTAACATACGTGAATTCAATACTTAGAGGGACGAGTTTTGGTTCTCATAAAATGGACGAGCTTATTTTTTCAGCCGGTTTAGGGTTTCAAGTTCCATTAAAAAAGAAACGTTCCGAAACCAATTGGATCGGAACGCCGTCGTTTTAAAGATTTATTAAATTATCTTGCTGGTGCTTCGAAGCTTTGAGAGATCGCAGCTTTATCAACTACCAATTTTGTGCCTTCAGACTGAAATAATACGGTTGTATCTCTAATTTCTAAAATCTTTCCATGCAATCCGCCAATTGTTACAACGTTATCACCTGCTTTGAGATTCTCGCGAAATTTCCTCAGTTCTTTTTGCTTTTTCATTTGTGGTCTTATCATAAAGAAATAAAAAACCAAAACCATCAATCCCAACATTACTAACTGTGCCATACTACTATTAAATTTATTTAATTAATTTACCAATTATTCTTAAAATTAAAACGGGCTCCTGGCAATTGGATAATACAGTTACCGTTTTTTCAAACTTATCAGAAGAAAAATTTTTCGTATCTACAGAAGCTTTTATTTCAAACGAATCACCAACAGCAATGGATTTTTCAGGAGCTTTTGTAGCATTCGTACAACCGCACGATGGACTAATTTCCGCGATTTGCCATGGTTGCGACCCTATATTTTTACATTTAAAAATAGCAGTTACTTCTTTACCTTTTTTCACTTCTCCCGCGTCAAAGATTGAATCATACGAAATAACAGTTTTTTGCAACTTGTTAACTTCCTCTATTTTTTTTACTTTATTATCTAAGTCTAAGTTTTCCTCCGTTTTCTGTTCACAAGAATAGAAAAGAAGTGCGAATGAAAATACAACGAAAGGTATGAATGATTTCATTACTTTATAGTTCCTTTAATTCTTAGCATCAGAGGATAAGGAGAGACATTTGCTTCCACCTTGATGTATTTATTCACGTTTTTTGAAGATAGTTCTGCAGTTTTCACCTTTCCTTCAATGATGTAAAAGTCACCTGGCGCAATCGGATTTTCAGGCACTTCGGTAGTTTCAGTACATCCACACCCCGCCTTAATACCTGCAATAATTAGTGGTATTTTTCCGGTATTTGTGATTTTAAATTTAGCATTGATAACATCGCCTTTAACAACATCTCCTCCTTGAAAAACGGTATCACTTGAATTAGATGGTGTCGCACCAGCATATATTGGTTCTATTTTAACGGTGGTTTTTTCACCTAATTCTGCTTCAGCAATTTCAGATTCACAAGAAAATGCTAAAACAGCAATTGATACTAAAATGAAAATATTTTTCATGCGCTAATTATTTAATAATCCCCTACCAATTTTTACGATTTTACCTTCCTTTTTCAATGTTTCTATTGCTTTATCTAGAATTCCATTTATAAAAGTATTACTTTTTGGCGTACTATAGAACTTAGAAATTTCAATATATTCATTTAAGGTGACCTTTGTTGGTATCTCATTACAAATTTGCAATTCCGTTATACCCATTTTCAACAAGATTATATCCATTGTGGCAATTCGCTCCAATTCCCAATTTGCAGCTAATTGCGCTATTAATACATTATTTTCTTCATCCTTCAACAAGGTTTCTTTAATGAGGGAAGTTACAAATGTTTTTTCTTCGTCATTTTCTTTGAATAATGGCAAGATTTCAAAATAATTATCCTGTTTTTTCCATGTTTTCATAGCCTTCATCGCCATTGAACAACATAAATCAATATCATCAAGCCAATAAATACTTTTTTCTTCAAAAAAATGATGTAAGTAATCGCTATTTACCACTTCATTTTTAAAGAGTTGGACCGCAAAACTCTTGTCTTCATCGTCACCCTCTAATCCATTTTCCATGTGCTCGAAGTATGTCTCTGTGCCCAGAATATGAAGAAACATTTTTCTAAAAATCTCTTGATTTTCAGCCCCCATCCAATTAACTTTTCGTTTCTCACTTAATTTTCTCAATTGATCATTAGAAGAAAGCGACATTATTAAAGCATTATCAACAAACTTTCTATTTGGATTTAGATCTTCTAGGGTTGGTCTTAATTTTTTCTTTTTTTCTTCTATTTTGTGAGATGCAGCTCTCGTTAATTCAGGTAATGTCAACAGAAGATAAATATACAAATCGTACATTCTTTCAATAGACTGTAACAATTCTTTTTCTGCTTTTAAAACATCCTTGTCATCTGATTGATAAAAAGCGTAAAGAATTTGCAGAACTTTAATCCTAAGATGGCGTCTATTTAACATTCCCTAATTTCGCATTTGTGATACGTTCTTCCGCCATTTTTCCCGCAATTTTGTAGGTAGGGACATTTTCGGTTTTTGAACGAGTGACTATATTAAATATGGTATTGTAAATTTCCTGTGCCTTGTCATGTGCCCATTGCGATGATAACCCTTTGACTTCAGAAAAACAATTAATCACCCCTCCAGCATTTATAGCATAATCTGGAGCATAAATAATTCCTTGTTTCATTATTTGGTCACCATGTTTGGCTTCGTCTTTCAATTGATTATTTGCGGCACCAGCTACAATTGCACATTTCAATCGAGACAAGGTATCATCATTTAAAGTCGCTCCCAAGGCACATGGCGCATAAATATCCATTTCAGCGTCATAAACATCTTGAAGACCTACAACCTTGGCATTGTAAGTAGTTGATACCCGTTTTAAGGTATCTTCTTGTATATCACTTATAGATACAATTGCTCCTTCTTCGGTAAGGTGTTTAACTAGGTATTCGCCAACGTGACCAACACCTTGAACCATTATTTTTTTACCGGTTAATCTATCAGATCCATATTGAATTTTAGCACAGGCTTTCATACCCATGTAAACCCCATAAGCGGTGACAGGAGAAGGATCTCCACTTTTACCAGGCAAACCAACAACATATTGAGTCTCATTGCTAACGTGAACCATGTCCTCTGGGGATATCCCAACGTCTTCCGCAGTAATGTATTTTCCAGACAAGCTATTAACAAATTGGCCAAATCTTCTGAAAAGAGCTTCTGATTTCATGGTTTTGGAATCACCGATAATTACTGCTTTCCCTCCACCCAAATCCAATCCAGATATGGAATTCTTATAAGTCATCCCTCTCGACAACCTTAACACGTCGTTCAAAGCTTCCATTTCATTTTGATACATCCACATTCGTGTGCCTCCTAATGCAGGTCCCAACGTAGTATCATGAATAGAGATTATGGCTTTTAACCCAGAAGCAGCATCTTGACAGAATAAAATCTGTTCGTGCCCAAGTTTTGTCATCTGGCTAATTACTGGATTATCAGTAAGATTGTCAGCAGTGGTAACGGTAATTTCAGACATCGATATATTAGTTCGTTAACTTATCGTTTGAATTTATAATTTTACAAGCAATTCTAACGGAGGCAAAAATAGGAAATATTCAATGAAGTCACTTAAATACCTGAACAAATATTTATGGAAGTACAAGTGGTTATTTCTTACCGGGATTATATTCACTATTGTCAGTAACTATTTCGGTGTTAAAATGCCCATTTACGTTAAAGAAACGGTTGACGAATTAATGGGGTCTCAAGGTTTAAACACGTTTAATGACGCCCTTCTACTTTCATTGAAAGTTGGTGGAATCTATTTGGGATTGTCGCTATTAAAAGGATTCTTCTTGTTTTTAATGCGACAAACCATCATTATCATGTCTAGGCATATTGAATTCGATTTGAAAAATGAAATTTTCACACATTATCAATCCCTAGATGCAGGGTTTTACAAAAAAAATGCTGTCGGTGATTTAATGAATAGAATTTCTGAAGATGTTGGTTTGGTTCGGATGTATTTAGGTCCTGGTATTATGTACTCCATCAACCTTATTGTTCTTTCCACAATGATCATCGTTCAGATGATTCAAATTAGCCCAGTTCTTACTTTTTATGTATTACTCCCATTGCCTATCATGTCATTTTTGATCTACCAGGTATCTACTCAAATGAATAAATTGAGTAAAAAAACGCAAGAGGAACAATCGAAACTGTCTTCAATTGCTCAGGAGACTTTCTCTGGTATTCGTGTCATGAAAACATATTTAGCAACAGAAACTAGAAATGCATTATTTTCTGAAGCTGCAGATAATTACAAAAATCGAAGCATGAAATTAGTTGTAGTGAATGCTCTTTTTCTACCAACAATGTTGTTTTTGATTGGCGCAAGTACATTGATAGCTATTTATTTAGGTGGCTTGATGAGTTATAAAAATGAGATATCATTGGGTGGTATCGTCGCATTTATATTCTTTGTAAATAATTTAACTTGGCCCTTTGCGAGCATTGGCTGGGTTACTTCTATTGTTCAGCGAGCCGCAGCTTCTCAACAACGAATAAATGAATTCCTTTCCATAGAAGCAGAAATTAAAAACCCCAATGAAAATCCTTTTATTTATAAAGGCGACTTAAATTTTAAGAATGTAAGTTTCACCTATAAAAACACAGGAATTCAAGCACTCAAAAATATTTCTTTTACACTTTCAAAAGGAAAAACCTTAGCTATTGTAGGGCTTACGGGAAGTGGAAAAACGAGTATTCTTGAATTAATTACACGTCAATTTGATTGTGACACAGGAGAAATTACAATCGATGGAGAATCTTTAAAATCAATAAATTTAAATGACTTTAGAAAACAGGTAGCTGTTGTTCCGCAAGACGTTTTTCTTTTCTCAGATTCGATTGCAAATAATATCACCTTTGGTGTTTCGAATGAGGTAAAACCGGAAGAAATCGAACAGTTTGCAAAACTAGCACATGTTCATCACAATATTATAGAATTCCCCGACAAGTATGATACTTTGCTTGGAGAGCGTGGCGTAAACTTGAGTGGTGGTCAAAAACAACGAATAAGTATTGCTAGGGCGTTAATTCGAAAACCAAAGCTACTTCTCTTAGACGATTGCCTCTCTGCTGTAGACACGGAAACAGAGGAAATAATTTTGGAGAATCTTCATTCGGAAAGATCTGGCAATAGCAGTATCATTGTAAGCCATCGAATTTCTACCATTCGCCATGCCGATTATATCTTATACTTAGAAAAAGGTGAAATTACTGAGCAAGGCACGCATGAACAATTGCTAGGCGTTAATGGAAAATATGCTGAAATGTATAGAAATCAACTTGAGTTAAAGTAATTTACATTATATTGATATTCAATTATTTATGTATTTAATTAAAGAAATATTGTATATAATTTTACGTTGAACTGAAACATTAAAATATCGTTATCCGTAAATTGACACATAATTTTAAAACAACAACGATGAAAAAAATTATGATTTTAGTAAGCGCGTTAACGTTGTCAGGCACAATGTTCGCACAAAAAGCAACAAAGGAGAATCCATTCTCTTTAGAAGGACAGTTGAGTTATAATACAGCTTCTCTGTCATTCAATGCTCCAACTCTAAGAATGCGTTACTTTCTTGCTGATAATTTGGCTGCGCGAGTTTCGTTGTCAATTAACAATTCATCTGAAAAGACCTATTATTATGAAAATCCAAATAATGCGGGAGGAGAAGGAACTGAAATCAATAAGTCTTCCATGACAATGATTGCTCTGGGTGCTGAAAAACATTTCAATGGAACTGATAAATTATCTCCATATGTTGGTGCTGATTTAGTTTACGGAATGGGTAATAATTCAGCAAAATGGGATAAGTATGACGGGTTTGGTTACAATGCGGATGTTACTGCTACAGTAAAAAATCCTTCATCTATGTTTGGTTTAAACCTTGTAGCTGGTACCGATTATTATTTTGCAGAAAACTTCTATTTTGGCCTTGAATTAGGATTAGGCTTTATGAGTGAAAGCGAAAAGGCTGGAGAAACTGTTGTTACTACGGCAGGTAACCCCGTTACAACTCTGACAGAACCATCTAAATCAAGCGGTTTCGGAAATAACTTTATTGGAAATGCAAGGATTGGTTGGAGATTCTAAATTTCAATCATTATAAAATCTTAAAAAGCACTCTTCGGAGTGCTTTTTTTTTATCCAATAAGTTGCTGAAAAAGCAACGAATTCGGTTGAAGGTATTCGAAATCAAATCCTTTTTCTCGAAGTTTGTTTTCAATGGAAATTCGATCTTGCGATTGAGTAGTTTCAATTCCAACAACTGCAGGACCACTTTCACGCCCGGTTTTACTTGAAAATTGAAAATAAACAATGTCGTCAGTTGGACCCATTACATCTGAAACAAATTCCTTCAACGCGCCTGGACGTTGCGGAAAACGAATTAAAAAGTAATGTTTCAATCCTTCGTACAACATCCAACGTTCTCTGATTTCTTCTGTTCGAGTAATATCGTTATTTCCTCCACTTACAATCAGCACAATTGTTTTGTCCTTAATTTCTTCTGGATTTAGTTGTTCCAAAGCCGCAACCGTAAGTGCTCCTGCCGGTTCAACAACAATTCCAAATTCATTGTAAAGTTGTAATATGGTTCCGCAGATTTTACCTTCATCAACGAGAAGCATTTTCGATAACTTGTTTTGACAAACCTCAAAATTCAAATCACCAACGCGTTTTACGGATGCTCCATCTACAAATTTGTCAATGAGCTGCAATTCAACGGGAGATCCATTTTTCAATGCTTCTGTCATGGAAGGTGCACCTGTTGGTTCCACTCCAATTATTTTGGTTTCAAGTGAAATTTCTGATAAAACACTACTAATCCCGGCGACTAAACCGCCTCCTCCCACAGGTACTAATACAAAATCAGGTGTTGCACTGAGTTGGCTAATAATTTCAATTCCAACAGTTCCTTGTCCGGCGATTACCCATTCGTCATCAAATGGCGGAATGAAACACAATCCTTCATCAAGAGATTTTTTTTCGGCAACGTGTTTTGCGGCATCAAAAGTATCTCCAACTAATAAAATAGTTACCCAATCCTCGCCAAAGCTTTTCACCATGTTGATTTTTTGCTTGGGAGTTGTTTCAGGCATGACGATCGTTCCCTTTACCTGCATTTCCTTACAACAAAGTGCTACCCCCTGAGCGTGATTTCCAGCTGAAGCGCAAATCACACCATTGTTTTTTTCTTGTTCAGTCAACTGAGACATCCGCGCAAATGCCCCACGGATTTTGTAGGAACGAACCGATTGTAAATCCTCTCTTTTCAAGTATATGTTCGCACCAAAACGCTCGGATAATTTCTTGTTGAATTCCAAGGGTGTTTCACGAACGAAATCAGGAAATTGAGCTTTTATGTATTGACTTTTGTTCATGTTATTGTTTTGGACGTAATCCACGCACTGCCCTACCCGCTTGCCAAAGTTCAGACTCACGTATTTCTTTTAATTCTTCTTCTAATTTTTCTCGGTAATCTGGTTTGCTTCCTTCCTCGATTACTCGTTTGGCTTCTCGACCTGATGCAACTTCCTCATACAATGAATTGAACACAGGAAAGGCGGCGTCTCTGAATTTATTTTTCCAATCCAGAGCTCCTCGTTGAGCAGTAACAGATGTGTTTGCATACATCCAATCCATTCCGTTTTCAGCTACTAACGGCATCAGACTCTGTGTCAATTCCTCAACCGTTTCATTGAAAGCTTCAGAAGGAGAATGCCCATGACTTCTTAATACTTGATATTGCGCTTCAAACATTCCTGCCAAGGCTCCCATGAGAATTCCGCGCTCTCCAGTCAAATCTGAATAGACTTCTTTTTTGAAATCTGTTTCGAATAAATAGCCGGATCCAACGCCAATTCCTAATGCCAATGCTCGTTCTTCTGCTTTTCCTGTAAAATCTTGGTAAATCGCAAAACTGGAATTGATTCCTTCTCCTTTTAAAAATAGTCTTCTTAAGGAAGTTCCGGATCCTTTCGGTGCAACCAAAACCACGTCTACATTTTTCGGAGGTACAATGCCTGTCTGCTCGTGAAAAGTAACTCCAAATCCGTGAGAGAAATACAGCGTTTTTCCTTCACTTAAATTCGCTTCAATGGTTTTCCATGAGTCAATTTGACCGGCATCTGAAAGTAAATACATGATGACACTCGCTTTTTTACAGGCTTCTGCGATTTCCAAAAGTGTTTCTCCTTCTTTCCATCCATCTGCAAGTGCTTTGTCCCAACTTTTTCCACCTTTACGTTGACCAACTAGCACATTGAATCCATTGTCCCGCAGGTTCATTGCTTGCCCAGGACCTTGCACCCCGTATCCAATAACGGCTATTGTATCGTGTTTTAATACCTCACGCGCTTTTTCCAAAGGAAATTCTTCTCTTAATACTACGCGTTCTTCTACTCCTCCAAAATTTATTGTTGCCATTTTAATTTAATTTAGAATGTCGAATGAAGAATTTAGAATTAATTCAAGCTAAATTTTCATTTTACATTTTTGATTTTACATTTAATTTTTAACTCAATTCTTTTAAATAATCTTCTAATGTTTTCATTGGTTTTGAGATTGCAACCCTTCCAGATTTTGCAAATTCTAATACACCAAATGGTTTCAAATCCGAAAATAGATTGTTGATTTCCTCAGGTCTTCCGGTCTTCTCAATTGTTGTAAATTCTGTGCTTAAGGATAGAATTCGTGCATGATGCTGTCTCAGTATTTTTTCAATTTCATCACCTTTTGTTAAATCTGTTGGAAGTTTGTACAAAGCCAATTCCTGGTAAACAACCTCTGCATCTGCATGATAAAATGCTTTTAAAACATCCACTTGTTTTTCAATCTGATTGACAACCTTAATGACTTGCTCAAGCGAAGTATTTACAACAATCGTATAGCGATATACTCCTGGTATTTCACATTCAGAAGCCGTAATGCTTTCAATATTCAAATGCCTGCGTGTAAAGATGATCGTAATGCGATTTAATATCCCGATGCTGTTTTCTGTAAATAGCGATATGTTATACGTTTGCTCCATGTCGTTCGCTTAAAATGATTTCTGAAACTGATGCTCCCGTTGGTACCATTGGGAATACATTCTCTTCTTGTTCAACAATGACTTCCAATAGATAACTTTCTTTGTTATTAAGTAACGTTTTTAATCCTTCTGAGAGCTCATCACGTTTTGTTACTTTGTGACCTTGAATACCATATCCTTCTGCAATTTTTAGGAAATTTGGATTTTTGATATCTGTAAACGAGTAGCGTTTATCGAAAAACAATTGTTGCCATTGACGGACCATTCCCAAGAAATTATTATTTAAAATCACAATTTTAACTGCTGCTCCGCATTGAAGTATCGTTCCAAGTTCTTGAATGGTCATTTGAAATCCTCCATCGCCAATGATAGCAATAACTTCTTTTTCTGGTGCTCCTAGTTTCGCTCCGATGGCTGCTGGCAGTGCAAATCCCATTGTTCCGAGGCCACCGGAAGTGATGTTAGTTTTCGGTAACTGATACTTGAAATAACGAGATGTAATCATTTGATGCTGACCAACATCTGTAACCACGATTGCATTACCTTTAGTAGTTTCTGAAATTAAATTCACCACCTCAGACATTTTTAATTCTTCACTTTTCGGATGAATCGCTTTAGAAATTACTTCCTCATTTTCCTCTTGTTCTAATTTTCTAAATTGTTGTAACCACGCATCGTGCGATTTTTTTTGAACCAAATTGGTTAATACCATTAATGCTTCTTTGGCATCTGCATTTACCGCAACATCTGCCTTCACAATTTTATTGAGTTCAGCTTTGTCTATATCGATGTGAATTATTTTAGCCTGCTTGGCGTAGCGTGAAACATCACCAGTTACGCGATCGTCGAAACGCATTCCGATAGCAATCAAAACATCACATTCATTGGTCAATACATTCGGTGCATAATTGCCGTGCATGCCCAAGTAACCAACATAGTTTGGATGGTCAGCCGGAAAAGCTCCAAGTCCCAGTAAAGTTGAAGCTACAGGAATTCCCGATTTTTCAACGAATTGTAGTAACTCATTTTCTGCTTCGGCTAATAAGATTCCTTGACCAATTAATAAATACGGTTTTTCAGCCTGATTGATCAATTCCGCTGCTTTTTCCAATTCACTAACATCAAGTTTAGGTTTTGGAACATAGCTTCTCACAGAATTACACTTTTCGTAGGTGAAATCCATTTTTCCAAATTGCGCGTCCTTCGTGATATCAATCAATACAGGACCAGGTCTTCCGGTAGAAGCAATGTAAAAAGCTCGGGCAATTGCTGATGGTATATCTTCAGCTTTGGTCACCTGTATATTCCATTTCGTTACCGGCATCGAAATACCAATTACATCTGTTTCTTGAAAGGCGTCTGTTCCCAATAAATGCGAGGCAACTTGTCCAGTAATACAAACAACAGGCGTAGAATCAATCAGAGCATCTGCTAAACCGGTTATTAAATTGGTTGCTCCAGGACCAGAAGTTGCGAATACAACACCTGTTTTACCTGATGCTCGTGCAAATCCTTGTGCAGCATGAATAGCACCTTGTTCATGACGAACGAGAATGTGATTTACCTCTTCTCTAAAGTCATACAGCGCATCATAAATTGGCATGATTGCACCTCCGGGATATCCAAAAATGGTGGAAACATCCTCCACTAAAAGAGAACGGATTACAGCTTCAGCACCAGAAATAGTTGAATTAGTCATAGCTACTTATAAATCTGTAATACAACCTAATGAAGCACACGAAACTTGCTTCGCATATTTATACAAAACACCTGATTTTACTTTCAGTTCAGGTTGAGACCATTGATTTCTTCTGGTTAAAAGTTCTTCATCAGAAACCTCAAGAATTAAGTGATTATTGATGGCATCAATTGTAATCAGATCTCCATCTTTTACTAAAGCAATTGTTCCACCATCAAAGGCTTCAGGAGAAATATGTCCAACCACAAATCCGTGCGTTCCACCCGAAAAGCGACCGTCCGTAATTAATGCCACTGAAGATCCAAGTCCAGCGCCAATGATTGCAGAAGTTGGTTTCAACATTTCTGGCATACCGGGTCCACCTTTAGGTCCGCAGTACCGAATTACCACAATATCTCCTGCTTTGACTTTACCTTCTGAAATTCCTTTAATCGTATCAAATTCGTTATCAAAAACAACTGCAGGACCACGAAAGAATTCTCCTTCTTTTCCCGTGATTTTCGCAACTGAGCCTCGTTCAGCGAGATTTCCATATAAAATCTGAATATGACCGGAATCTTTTAATGGAGTTTCAATCGGAACAATTACTTTTTGACCTTCGATTAAGGATGGTACTTCGGCTAAATTCTCTCCCAAGGTTTTTCCTGTTACAGTTAAGCAATCGCCGTGAAGAAGGCCTTTCTCAAATAAATATTTCATTACAGCAGGTGTTCCTCCAATGCGATGTACATCTTCCATTAAATATTTTCCGCTAGGTTTAAGGTCAGCAATTAAAGGAATGTGATCACTTATTTCTTGAAAATCGGAAAGTTTTAAATCGATGCCTACTGAATGAGCCATCGCTAATAAGTGTAGGGTAGCATTCGTTGAACCTCCGAGTGCCGACACCATGACCATTGCATTTTCAAACGCTTTGCGCGTCATGATATCACTTGGTTTTATATCTTTTTCTAATAACAAACGAATTGCACTTCCGGCGCGTAAACATTCTTGTTGTTTCTCTTCACTGGTTGCCGGATTGGAAGAACTATAAGGTAAACTCATACCCAATGCTTCGATTGCTGATGCCAACGTGTTTGCTGTGTACATTCCACCGCAGGCGCCCGCTCCTGGACAAGCATTTTGAATAATTCCTTTGTAGTCTTCATCCGAAATTTTGTTCGCGATTTTTTGTCCCAATGCTTCAAAAGCAGAAACGATATTCAAATCTTCACCTTTCCATTTTCCAGAATGAATTGTGCCTCCGTAAACCATAATAGATGGTCGATTCAATCTCCCCATAGCGATAACGGAACCGGGCATATTTTTATCGCACCCCATCACAGCGATGATACCATCATACCATTGCGCACCGCCAACAGCTTCAATTGAATCAGCAATGATATCTCTTGAAACCAGAGAATACCGCATTCCGTCCGTTCCATTTGCCATCCCGTCACTAACACCAATCGTATGAAAAGTTAGACCAACTAAATCTGATGCCTGAACGCCCATTTTAACTGTTTTAGCAAGGTCGTTCAAGTGCATGTTGCAGGTATTTCCTTCGTATCCACTTGCTACAATTCCCACTTGGGCTTTGCTCATATCCGAATCAGTCAAGCCAACGCCGTACAACATGGCACGAGCGGCGGGTTGCGTTTCGTCTTGGGTTAACGTTTTACTGTATTTATTCAGTTCCATATTATAAATAGAATTCTTTGTATTCGTTAAATGCTACTCTGCGCTTGTATTTTCGCTGGATGAGATGACTGTTTGAATCTTCCCATTTAATCGGAAATACGTGATCGTTGAACTTTCCTATTCCGATTACTTCAGCTGCAGTTCCGCAAAAGAAGGCTATATCAGCTGTATAAATTTCCTCCGGTTTGAATAGGCGTTCTTCTACTTCAATTTCCAATTCTTTGGCAATTTCAAAAACAGTTGCTCTGGTTATTCCTGACAAGATATTTCCGAGTGGCGCAGTAACTAATTTTCCATCTTTTTCAAAGAAGAAATTTGCTCCTGGACCTTCTGCTACAAAACCATTAATATCAGTCAACAAAGCTTCATCAAATCCTTTTTGCTTTGCTTCAGTAGTTGCCAAAATACTATTTGTATAATGTCCGATAACCTTTGCTTGCACATGGCAACTTTTAGGATTTGGTCGCTGGTAAGAGGAAAGCATTACGTTTAATAAGTTGTCGCCCAAATATTTCCCCCATTCCCAAGCCATCATTACGAGATGAACTTCATTTGTTGGAGTTAAAGACATATTTGCCCCTAAATAAACCAAGGGACGAATGTAGGCATCTTTCAAATTGTTGATTTCCAGTAACTCATACGATATTTTGGTCAACTCATCCACTGTCCAAGGAAAAGGCATGTGCATTGATTTCGCTGAATATTTCAAACGTTCATAATGCTCTTTCGCTTTAAAAATTCGGACACCATCAGGTGTGTCGTAAGATCGATTTCCCTCAAAAACCCCACTTCCGTAATGAAGGGTCTGAGCATATAAATCTGTTTGCGCCTCCTTTGCAGGAATGAATTCACCATCTAGGTAAACTTTTGAATCAGCGTTGTAATACATACTTTTCTTTTTTTAAGTTCAAAAAAAAAGCCTTTCTGTTTCGAGAAAGGCTTTGAATTATTTTACATAAAACGCTTTCTCACCGGTCGCTTGGAACGATAATAATCACGTTAATAATGTTTTTTAGCTGTGTCATGTTATTTGATGGTGCAAATTTAATGTGCTTTCATTTAAAAATCCAAATAAATTTTAATTTTTCTTAAAATTAAAATGCTCTTCAGCTGTATTAACTATATGATTTGCAATGGATAATGATGCAGTTGCTGCGGGTGAAGGTGCATTGAGAACATGAACGGATTTTCCATGTAATTCAATTCTAAAATCATCACGTGTATCGCCATTTTGAGAGAGTAGTTGAGCGCGAACCCCTGCTCTACCAGGAACAATATCTTCCATAGTCAAAGAAGGAATCATTTTTTGCAATGACCTTAGAAACATCTTTTTCGAAAAGGCTCTTCTGTATTCATCAATACCATATTTAACATTTCCAAAAAATAATTTCCAAGTTCCACGATACGTGAGTGCATCCCAAGTGTCTCGCAATGAAAAAGCGGTTTTGCTGTAGCCTTCTCTTTTGAAGGAAAAAACTGCATTTGGTCCGCATTCAACACTTCCATCCGTCATTCTCGTAAAATGTACTCCTAAAAAAGGAAATGCTGGATCAGGAACCGGATAAATTAAGTTCTTAACCTTGTGCTTTGCCGCATCACTCAATTCGTAATAATCGCCTCTGAAAGGCACAACTTTCTCTTTCAATTTTACCCCATCTTTTTTCGCTAAACGATCTGCATGCAATCCACCGCAATAGATCAAATACTTAGCAGAATAAGTTCCTTTATTCGTTACAATTTCTGATAATTCTTTATGATTAACGTGGTCAACCTCATGAGCTAAATAAAGACAACTTTTGGGGTTTATCTGGAGTGCTAATTCTACCATTTTGTTCGTTGCGCCTACAAAATCAATAATTCCCGTTACTGGAACAAATATTCCTCCTACAGATTCAACAAAAGGCTCAATTTCTTTTACTTCACTCGGTGTTAATTTTTTAATACCTTCTATTCCATTATCTACGCCATTTTTGTAGATATTCTCCATCCTACCAAGTTCAGATTCTTCTGTTGCCACGATTACTTTTCCACAAACATCATGAGCAATAGCATGTTCTTTGGCAAATGCGACTAATTCATGACGACCTTCAAAACAATTCTTTGCTTTTAAAGATCCGGGTTTATAATACAACCCTGAATGAATTACTCCCGAATTATGACCTGTTTGATGCCCAGCTAATTTAGATTCCTTTTCAAACAAAGCGATCCGTAAATCGGGATATTTTTTTTGAAACTTATAAAAAGTTGCCGCTCCAACGATTCCCCCACCAACAATTGCAATATCAAAATGCTCCATTACATCAATTTTCTATACTTGATACGTTTTGGACCTTCATCACCCATTCGTTTCCTTCTGTTCTCTTCGTAATCTGAATACGATCCTTCAAACCAATAAACTTGTGAATCTCCTTCAAATGCTAAAATATGCGTGCAAATTCTATCTAAAAACCATCTATCGTGAGAGATAACAACAGCACAGCCTGCAAAGTTCTCTATACCTTCTTCAAGGGCTCGCAATGTATTCACGTCAATATCATTTGTAGGCTCATCGAGAAGCAATACATTTGCTTCTGTTTTTAATGTCATCGCTAAATGCAATCTATTACGTTCACCACCCGATAATACGCCGACCTTTTTATTTTGATCAGCCCCCATGAAATTGAATTTGCTTAGGTAGGCTCTTGAGTTAATTTTTTGATTTCCAATCTCTACATACTCTAAGCCATTCGAAACCACGTCGAAAACTGTTTTTTCAGGATGAATGTCTTTGTGAGTTTGATCAACATAACCAATTTGAACGGTATCACCCACCAAAAATTCTCCCTTATCAGCGGTTAACTCGTTCATTATCATTTTAAAAATAGTGGTTTTTCCGGCTCCATTCGGACCGATAATTCCGACTATTCCGGCAGGAGGTAATTTGAAATTCAAATCATCGTATAATAATTTATCACCAAATGCTTTTGCGACATGAACAGCTTCAATAACATTTTGACCAAGCCTCGGACCATTCGGAATTGGAATCTCCAACTTAGCTTCTTTGTCTTTAGCATCCTCCGCAAGCATCCTATCGTAATTTTGTAAACGCGCTTTGCTTTTGGCTTGTCGAGCTTTCGGATTCATGCGCACCCACTCTAATTCTCGGGCCAACATTTTTTGTCTTTTCGATTCCGTTTTTTCTTCCTCAGCTAAACGCTTTCCTTTTTGTTCGAGCCAAGAAGAATAGTTTCCTTTCCAAGGAATACCCTCTCCTCTGTCTAATTCTAGAATCCAACCTGCAACATTATCCAAGAAATAACGGTCGTGGGTTACCGCAATCACGGTTCCATTATACTGCTGTAAGTGTTGCTCTAACCAATCTATTGATTCTGCATCTAGGTGGTTGGTAGGCTCATCTAACAATAAAATATCTGGATTTTGCAAAAGCAATCGACACAAAGCTACTCTTCTTTTTTCTCCACCCGAAAGAGTTGAAATCAATTGATCATCCGGTGGACATCTCAGCGCATCCATTGCTCGCTCTAATTTATTATCCAATTCCCAAGCATCTAATGCATCGATTTTATCTTGAACTTCACCTTGTCTTGCTATGAGTTTATCCATTTTATCCGGATCATTCAAAACTTCTTCGTCCATAAAAGCCGAATTAATTTCTTCGTATTCCTTTAAAATATCTACGGTTTCTTTAGCGCCTTCCATGACAATTTCCTTCACTGTTTTGTTCAAATCCAATTCTGGTTCTTGCGGCAAATAGCCAACTGTGTATCCTGGAGAAAATACAACGTCGCCTTGATACGCTTGATCCAGTCCAGCAATGATTTTCATGACGGTTGATTTACCAGAACCATTTAATCCGATGATTCCGATTTTTGCACCGTAGAAAAAAGAGAGGTAAATGTTCTTGATTATTTGTTTTCCCTGAGGAGTAGTCTTTGAAACTCCCACCATGGAAAAAATGATTTTTTTGTCTTCTGACATTTTACTTATTTTTTAGTTGTTGGACAAACGAAATTTGTTTTTGATAATGAAGTTTTTGATAAGGCTCCATATCCACCTATTACATCTACAAGTTCATGATAACCTCTAGATTTTAAAATTGACGCTGCAATCATACTTCTATATCCTCCCGCACAATGTAGAACAAATGCTTGTGACTTTGGATAACTTGAGAAATTCTCATTAATAAAATCAAGAGGTAGTGAACTAGCCAATTCCAAGTGCTCGGCTTCAAATTCACCAGGTTTTCTTACATCTATAATAGGTTGTTTTATGTAATCGGTGTTATTTTCAAGTTCTTCCGCTGTAATTCTTACCACCACTGCCATTTCTTTTCCAGAATGCTCCCACGCTTTAATTCCACCTTCTAAATACCCTAAAACGTAATCATAACCTACGCGAGCTAATCGTTTTACTGTTTCTTCTTCCCTTCCGATATCGGTAACTAGAATAATTTTTTGCTTAATATCGGTGATCAATGCTCCTACCCAAGGGGCAAATTGGCCATCTAACCCAATAAAAATGCTATTTGGTATATGTCCCTGAGCAAAATCCGAAGCACTTCGTGTATCCAAAATCAAAGCTTTCGACTCATTTGCTAGCATATCAAAAGCCTCAACAGAAAGTGGTTTCACCCCTCTTGTCATAACCTCATGAATGGAATCGTAACCGGATTTATTCATCTGCACATTCATTCCAAAATAACCTGGAGGAGGCAAAAGCCCATCTGTGAGTTCTTTCACAAACTCCTCTTTCGTCATGTCATTCCTTAGTGCATAGTTCAATAATTTTTGTTCTCCAATCGTACTAACGGTTTCTTTGGACATATTTTTACCACAGGCACTTCCTGCTCCATGTGCAGGATAAACAGTCACCGAATCTGGAAGTGTCATTATTTTATTCCGTAATGACTCATATAACAACCTAGCTAGCTCCTCTTGTGTCATTTCAGCTGCTTTTTGCGCCAAATCAGGACGACCTACATCTCCAATAAAAAGAGTATCACCCGTAAAAACGGCTATTTCCTTCAGGTTTTTATCTAACAATAAATAACAAGTAGACTCCATGGTATGTCCCGGTGTATGTAACACACGAATTGTCAACTCGCCAACTTTTAATTCTTCCCCATCTTTAGCAGAATGATAAGCATAAGTAGGTGAAGCATTAGGACCAAAGACAATTTTCGCTCCTGTTTCTTTGGCAAGGTCGATGTGACCTGAAACAAAATCTGCATGAAAATGAGTCTCCAAAATGTATTTTATTTTTACACCATCACGTGAAGCTCTCTCGATATATGGCTGCGTTTCTCTTAACGGATCAATGATTACGGCTTCACCATTTGAATGAATGTAATAAGCTCCTTGCGCTAGGCACCCCGTGTAAATTTGTTCAATAAACATATTTCTCAAAAATTAATACTGCAAAATTAATCGTTTGAGGAAGTAATACACTAATCGGCACTGTAAACTTTTACACCAGAAATAAATGTCATCCACGAAAAATTCTCCTCAAAAATTGGTTTTGAAACGATTGGTTTTTCAAATATTGCAAAATCAGCCCATTTGCCAACTTCTAATGTACCTCGCTCTTTTTCTTGAAAAGCTGCATAAGCGGCCCATATCGTCATGCCTTTTAAAGTTTCAGATAACGTTAAAGCCTCAGCCTTTAGAAACCCTTCAATAGGTTCATTTTTTGCATTTTTACGTTGAACAGCTGCATGTATAGTTAAAAACGGGTTTGTTAACTCAACTGGAAAATCAGTACCAAGCGCTAGCATTCCACATGTTTTCAACAATGTCGAATAGGCATAAGCACCTTTCATACGTTTCTTTCCGATTCTGTTTTCAACCCATCTTTGATCGGAAACAGCATGCGTCGGTTGAACCGAGGGTAAAACACCATATGTTGAAAATTTTGAAAAATCACTTGGATCAATAATCTGAGCATGTTCTATTCGAAAACGATGGTCTTTTTTAACTTCATTAACTTTTCGATAAAGTTCCAATACTAAGGCATTCGCTGAATCACCAATGCAGTGCGTGTTCATTTGATAATCAAGATCTAATGCTAAAAGTGCGACTTTTCGCATAGTTTTCATGTCACTGACTTGTAACCCATTTTGACCATGGTCGTCTTCGTATGGTCTCTTTAGAAGTGCTCCTCTAGAACCCAACGCGCCGTCTGCCATAACTTTAAAGCTTCTTATCGAAAGATTTTTATGTGAAAAAATCCCATTCTTCTTAGCAAAACTGATATTATCTTCTGACGCCATCAACATCGCATAGGTATTTAATTTAAAACCATGCTTATCTATGAGGTTCTTTAGCACGTTAATCTGACCAAATTCGATTCCTGCCTCGTGAACACTAGTGATTCCATAGGAAAACAATTCATTTTGAATGGAAAGAATTGCAGAAATAACATCTTGCTCTGTAAAGGCCGGGATGTGCGCTTCAACTAATGACATTGCATTATCAATTAATAATCCTGTAGGCTTACCATTTTCAAGTTGTACTTTTCCACCATTCATGAATGTACTAGATGAAATTCCAGCTTTTTTTAATAAATAATCATTGGCAATTAAGGCGTGTCCATCTACTCTATATAAACAAACAGGAATATCAGGAAACAATGCGCTTAATTCTTTATTTGTAGGCAGTTCATTTGTTCCCCAAAGAGATTGATCCCAGCCTCTACCGACTATAAAGTTTCTTTTGGTTTTTCGCGAATAATCAGCGCATGCATTCAGCACTTCATCCATAGAGGTTGTTCCGAAAAGATTTACCGATAATTTTTGTTGAGCATACGAAAAAAGGTGCCCATGTGCATCTGTAAATCCAGGATAAACATCCCGACCACCAGCATCAATGATTTCGTCCGCTTGATATTTATTAAGTATTTGACGTTCAGGACCTACTTCTACAATTTTCCCATCTTTAATTGCCATGGCCTCATAGACTTTTTCACCGTCAACCATCGTATGAATAACGGCATTATGCACAATTAAATCCACCTTTTCGCCTTTCATGCAAGAAGAAAAGATTAGCAACAATACAATTAATAAAAAAAAACGGGGCATAGTTTTTAAAATGGGTAACCAATTCCGAAATTCAAAATCGGAATAAAAGGCTTTGGCATCAATTTATATTCTTTAATGTATTTCCAGGATTCATCGAGTGTTGGCGGTGTTGCACCCGGATTTAAGGCCATAAATCTATCAATCGCTATTTGACCAAAATTATCAATTCCTTCTTTGTAATAGGAAGACCTACTGTACATATCTTTGAAATACCACTTTGTTGTTCCATAAAAAGACGGATTATAAATAGGTACTCCAATATCTAATCGGAAAACAAAGAAATCAAAATCGAATCGAAGTCCCGCCCCTACAGATAAGGCTATTTCTTTGTAAAAATTCGAAAGTAAAAATTGGGATCCCGGCCTTTTCGTATCTTCTTTGTAAGTCCAAATATTACCGGCATCTGCAAACAAGGCGCCTTTAAAGATTCCGCCCATTGAAAATCTATATTCCAATGAAGCTAAAAATCGAATATCCCCAATTTGTGTCGGTAATCTTAATGAATCTAAATGATAGGCATAAGCACCTGGACCTAAAGTTCTCGCTCTAAAACCTCTAACGTCATTGGATCCTCCTGCAAAAAAACTATAGTCATAAGGCATCGAAGTAATTGAATTTAGGTAAGGAATCCCACCGCCTCCATTAGCTTTAAAATGCAAAGAAGTTTTTTTCTTATATTTCTTACTTAAAATATACTGGTTATCAATTCGAATGAATTGAGAATATGAAACGTTAAGAAATTGATACGAACCGTCGCTGCTAAGTGTTTGAAGATTATTGAAAGCTCTCAATAAATTTCCGGCAGCATCAATAGTAGTTTGAAAATAAATATTGGCATTGAATAAAGGCTTTTTACGTTTTGTCAATTCCCAATCTCTTTCCTTGTTATTGTACTCCCAACTTAATTTAAAATCCTGCCAAATAAATTGTTTGCTATAGGTGTTCCTAAAGAAGGGATCATCAACTGTGTTCAAATAATTCTCAAAATCACCTTTTGGATCAAAAAAAACATATTTTATGGAAGATGCGCCAGGAATTCCTATTTGAAAGATTTGAGTTTTTCCCACATAGAACTTCCAAAAACCTGATAATTGAAATACTTGACGATCAAAAATGGCTCGACTTTCTAAATTATAGGAGGTTGAAAAAATCGTTCTTGGGCGTTGACGTTTTGATAATTTTGTAATTGGAATAGGTAATAAACCAGGGGCATCATATTTTATAGAAGGTCCGATTTCTAGCGTATTAAATAACTGATCTCTTTCGTTTGTATTCGCTTTCGTTTGTGACTCAAACCCTCCACCGAAGGAGAACGTTAATTTCTGCGCCCCCTTTGCTAAATTGTTATTCGAATAATTTAAAGCTGCTGACAATCCTAGAAGTCCACTGGTATTGGTGGTAAATCTTGGATCAAAACCAAAAGAGTGTTTTTTTGATGGTTCTAAAAAGTAATGGACATCAACAAAGCTGAAACTTTTATTTTCTCCAACATCAATTAGAATTGGTTTAATATTATCAAATACACCGAGTTGTTGTAAACTTCTGTAAGATCTTTCTAAGTATTTCTCTTTGTATCCATTTCGATGCTCAAGGTAATTCTGAAGTGAAAGTAATTCTGGTTTAATCCAAGGTGAAACTCCATTATATTTCAACAGGACTTCCATGTAGGGGTCAGGATCACCTGGTTTTAAATCTGGAAAGCTTTTTAATCTAGATTTGGAAGCCTTAATCTTGTTGTAATACATTTGCTTTGTAGTGGACAAAAACTGTGGAGCTAACGAATCTTTCATATTTAAACCATTCAACTCTGACGCAAAATCACCTCTGACCATAATCGAATCTGATAAATGGAAAATAACATTCCTAACTTGAGCAGACTTAAGTGGTAAACGATTTAAACTATCTCTTTTTTTCTGATCACTTACTTTTGCATCGAGATTGAAAATCAATGTAACATTAACTTTCATCGTATTAGCATTCGTATCTAACTCGTATAACGTGTTTGTAGCAAAGAACTTGTGATAACCTTTGTCTTTCATATATCTTGAAAACAAATAACGATGTTCGTCCAACATTTCAACATCTAAATATTTACCTTTCAATGACTCTTCCCCGTTTAAATCCTTCTGCTTTTTTAGAAAGGCAATATGAGCACCTTTGACCGAACCACTCCCCGCATATTTAAGCGAATCGATTACATATGGCAAACCCGTTTTTATTGTGTAAACAGGAATTGCAAAACGTTTTTTTTCGTTTTTCTCTATATCCACAGAAATCGAGGCGTTATAAAATCCTTTTTTCCGAAGAAACAGCCGCATCTGCTCTTGTGTTTTTCGAACGAGCAGCGTGTCCATAATTACAGGCGGTTGACCATACTTGTATTTAATTCGTTCTCCAAATGAAAATCTAGTAAACAAGGTGTCTTTTAATACCTTCGGCTTGTAAGTCGTTTTATTTTTGGCAATCGCTCTATTTCTTCTTTTCTCATTAATCTGTTTATATTTCAATTTCTTCTTTTCAATTTTCACCGTAAAAGCTTCAATTCTTAATTTCCTTTTATCTGCCAATTTAGTTGAATCAAAGGAATTAAATAAATACAATTTCAAGGGGATCCCTATAAACTTTGGATTTGGGCGTTGGCGTAAAACATACTCAATATCCTCCAATAAAATTGGATGATTATCCAGTTCTATTTTATTCTTTTTGAGAAGGTAAAACTTATCGGGAACATACTTTGATTGATTGCAAGCAACAATCATCAGTAAAATATGTAGGATTAATATTATTTTCGCATTTCTCATGAAGGAAGAACAAAAATAAACAAAGGATTGAAAACAATTACACAAGAACAAATAAAGTGGTTAAGAAGTCTGAAACAAAAGAAATTCAGAACTTCCGATAATTGTTATTTCGTGGAAGGAAAAAAAATGCTGGAAGAAGCATTAACTTTTGCTTCCGAAAACATTGAGTTTATTGTTACTACCGATGATTACTTTAAAATTAGCGTAACAGATAAAATTGAGGTGCTTAAATGTACTGAGAAACAAATGAATCAACTTTCGGAATTAAAAACTCCAAGTGACTATTTTACAGTACTCAAAAAAAGAACAGAAAAATTACCCATTGACAAGCAACGCTTTATAGTTTTGGATGGAATACAAGATCCTGGAAACTTAGGGACGATTATTCGAACCTGCGATTGGTTTGGTATAAATCACATTGTTTGCTCCAAGGATACAGTTGAACACTACAATCCCAAAGTGATTCAATCCACTATGGGTTCAATTTTTAGAATTCATGTGGCCTATGTCGACTTATTGGATTTTCTAGAGCATTCTAAAGGCCCGATTGTGGGTACTGAAATGTCAGCACCGTCTATGTTTCAATCAAATGATATTTTAGATCAGGCAATTGGAATTGTAATTGGAAACGAAGGAAAAGGTATAAGTCCAAAAGTAAAAGAAATATTAACTTATCACATTTCAATTCCCAAAATAGGAAACTCTGAATCTTTGAATGCTGCCGTTTCAGCAGGAATTATTCTGTCACATTGGACGAAAAAATAAAAGTGAAACAAATGCCGATTAACAAGAAAAAGAGCGTATTTTTGCGAATTCGCTTTTTTGAATGATAGATATAGACTTATACAAGGCCAAAGAATTATACCCGTTTCAATCTGATACTGTTCATTCTATTCTTTCTGAAATCAAACAAAATGGTAATGATTTCAATCTGCTGTACCAGCTACCAACCGGTGGAGGAAAAACAGTTATATTTTCAGATATCGCTAAAAAGTACATTGCTGAATGGAACAAGAAGGTTTTAATACTAACGCATAGAATTGAATTAAGTGTTCAAACCTCAAAACAGCTAAGTGCTATTGGTGTTACAAATAAAGTAATTAGCTCAGAAGTAAAAAATTTAAATGATCAAGGAGATTTTGACTGTTTTATCGCCATGGTGGAAACACTAAACAATCGATTAAACGAAAATCAAAACTTCGTTGAGGACGTTGGACTCGTAATTGTTGACGAGGCTCATTACAATAGTTTTCGAAAAATATTTCAATACTACAAGGGAAGAAATATTTTAGGAGTAACAGCAACACCTTTAAGCAGTAACAAAGCCTTGCCTTTGAAAGATCATTACCATAAACTTCTTGTAGGCGAATCAATTTCAGGATTAATTGAAAAAGGCTATCTGGCAGATGCAGAGACCTACTCATATGATGTCAACTTGCATGGACTTAAAATAGGAACAAACGGTGATTTCACCATTAGTAGTTCTGATATTCTTTATAGCAACTATTTCATGCAGGAGAAACTGATGTTTGCCTATGAAGAGGTAGCAATTGGCGATAAAACTTTGATTTTCAATGCCGGAATAGAAACTTCTCGACGTGTCGAGGAAGTATTCAAGAAAAGAAAATACAATATCCGACACCTTGATTCTACGTTTAGCGATAAAGACAGAAAAGATGTATTGGAATGGTTTAAAAAAACGAAGGACGCAATTTTAACTTCCGTTGGTATTTTGACCACAGGCTTCGATGAGCCAACAGTAAAGACGATTATTATAAACCGAGCAACACGGTCTTTAACACTATATCACCAGATGATAGGAAGAGGATCTCGACGCTTACCAGATAAAAAAGATTTTAAAATCATTGACCTTGGTAATAATGTCAGAAGATTTGGATATTGGCAAGACTATATCAATTGGTACGATGCTTTCCGATTTCCAGATCGATTTTTGGAATCGCGGATTTCCGAATTAGAAGACATGGAATTTGAAGTAGAATTCGAATTTCCAAAAGGTTTTGATAAAGTAATGGATACAACCATATTGGAAGCTTTTAATATTAAAGAATGTTATTATGAGTGCCTAGACATGGGTCAAAAAGGAAAACTAGCGATTGACAAATCACTTGAAAATCATTTTGATGCGATTCATTCAAATGTCGAAAATTTAGACCAAGCTTTAGCGCTTCAACACGTGCTGCAAGATCATATCGAACATCGCGTAAAACAATACACCAAATGCATATCAAAAAGCACCGACAATTATTTCAAATATTTATTAGAAACCTACAATCGTCAACTGAGTCAAAAGTTAAGGTTAGAGATACAAGACGTTTAGAAATGTTGTAATTTTAAGCTATGAATAGATTTTTTCTTTTCTTTTTTGTTTTTTCTTCTTGCTTTACAAGTTTTGGCCAAGAGAAAAAAATTAAAGCTTATTTAGATTCAAAGCAATTTTATTCCCCAGAAATAGGGAATTACATGGAGTTTTATTTGCAATTTGTTGGAGCAACAGCAAAATACAAAACTGATTCTACAGGTCATAAAGCCAAGTTGGCATTATCGTACCAAATCAAAAGATCTGAAACGATTGTTAAACAGGATGCTTACGTTTTAGAATCTCCTCTTTCTAAAGACAGCATACAAGAAGATTTTTTTGATGTCAAACGATTTTCACTACCTCCAGGAGAATACGACTTAATTCTAGATATTGTTGATTTAAATCGCGAAAAATCGGCTATTCATGCAGCACAAAAATTTCAAATCGAGGACTTATCGAAATCCGTCTCTATTTCTGATTTAGAAATTGCTGAACTCGCTTATCCTTCAGATAAAGGCAGTATTTTTGAAAAATCAGGAATGTATATTTTGCCTTTAATTAGCACCTTTTTCCCAAGCGATTTAAATAAAATCCCCTATTATCTTGAAGTCTACAATACTCATCTTTTAAGCGACACGAATGTTGCCATAGTTCAAAAGATTATAAACTCTGCTTCGGGTTTAGAAATGGATTCTTACACCTTTGCTGAAATCAT
>JACCDX010923469.1_pt1 | contig 30708 bp, 28 predicted proteins | sample 7449681 | NCBI WGS metagenome assembly JACCDX01 (sample SAMN15323450, study PRJNA562643) | freshwater metagenome | isolation source: river surface water | place: USA:Blue River Watershed | collected 2017-08-18
AGTAATACCTCTGCATCAAAATCTCACTTGCACGTCGTGTGCTGGTGGCCTCGATGCCATAGGCTTGCGCCAAACCGTGTTGCAGATCGAAAAGAAGACGATCTTCGCGACGCTTTGCCAAAAGGTGTACCTCAATCCGTACCCGCTTGAATGCTTGCTCTGCACGCCTGAGGTCGCGCGCCTCCTCATTGGTTAGTAAACCGGCGCGTGCGATCTGTTGCCAGCTATTCCCAAAGCCCGCTGCTCTTGCCATCCACATAATCACTTGGAGATCGCGCAGTCCCCCTGGCGATTCCTTGCAATTTGGCTCGAGCGAGTAGGGCGTATCTTGGTAGCGCGCATGCCTTTGCTGCATCTCCGCACGTTTCCCTTGGAAAAATACACGGGCGTCTAGATGCTCGGTCATGCGTTGATGGAGCGCTTGGGTCAATTTACGGCTGCCTGCAATCCATCGTGTCTCGAGAAGCGACGTTTCGACAGTGATGTCTCCACGCGCCTCCGTGATGCACTGCTCGACTGTTCTTACGCTACAGCCAGGTTCCAATCCGATGTCCCACATCGCGGCGACCAAGGCGCTTAACGCCGCCTCATCGTGCTCTGTCGGTTCGTGGGGCAACAAAATTAGTAGATCGACATCCGAGTATGGGTAGAGCTCACCTCGACCGTAACCGCCTACCGCTGCGAGCGCGGCACCCTTTGGTAACGGTAGGTGCACAAGCAGATCGCGCAGCGCATGGTCGGCACATTGACGCAACGCTACCAACAATCTGTCGGCGTTTGGCTTCGCACGATATGCCTCAATCGCAGAAAGTCTGCTTGCTTGGGATTGGCTTCGTATTTCTGCGAGCGTCGTTGTGTGATTCATCTTGGCGGGTCAAGCGATACGATTCAAGGATCTTTAAGTGGAGATAAATGATGGGGCCGCGGGCATACCGTCCGATATCGTCATCACCTCAAAACCGCTATCCGTGACGAGAATAGTGTGCTCCCACTGAGCAGACAGGCTGTGATCGCGCGTGACAACAGTCCACCCGTCAGACAATTGCCGAATTTCACGTCGCCCAGCGTTGATCATCGGTTCGATCGTGAAGATTAAGCCAGGTTCCAATTTCTGGCCTGTGCCGGCTTTGCCGTAGTGCAGAATCTGAGGGTCTTGATGGAATACTTTTCCAATGCCATGGCCGCAGAACTCCCGCACCACGGAAAACCCGTTCTGCTCGGCGTGTCGCTGAATGGCTTGCCCAATGTCACCCAAGGTGTTGCCAGGCTTGACTTGCGCGATTCCCAGCCACATACAGTCAAACGTGACCTCGGTGAGGCGCTTGGCCAAGATAGACGGTTCGCCGACGTAATACATCCGGCTCGTATCGCCAAACCAGCCATCTTTGATAATTGTGACGTCAATATTCAGGACATCTCCGTTTTTCAATACCTTATCGCCGGGTATGCCATGGCAGACTTGATGGTTGACGGAGGTACAAATCGCACCTGGAAAGGGTGGGTAGCCGGGCGGTGCATAGCCCACCGTTGCGGACTTCACCCGGAGCACGTTCGTTAGGTAATCGAGGCACAACTTGTCCAGTTCGCCCGTGGTTACCCCAGGTTTGACATGCGGAGCGATGAAATCGAGCACTTTAGCGGCGTCTTTACAGGCCGCGCGCATTCTGTCTAAATCGGCAGGATTGGTGACTAAACCCATGTTGACTTGAGTAATAAGCGTGAAAGATAGTAGAATTATAGGCTTACCGTTGTTTTTACACGGTAATGTTGTTGTTCTAGTTTTGTTGTTGTTCTAGTTTTTATTAATTGTAGTAAATCTTAATTGCAGCAAATCGCGTGGTGCACCGCCAGGGTGCTGGTCCTCAGCCCTTTTAGGGTTTGGCCGGTGCAGGTGCCCCACTAGACCTAACCCTCGGAGCTCTTATTATGTCTTTAATGCGTGAAATGTTGGAAGCGGGCGTGCACTTTGGTCACCAGACCCGTTATTGGAACCCCAAGATGGCCCCTTACATCTTCGGCCATCGCAACAAAATCCATATTATCAACCTCGAAAAAACAGTCGCCAACTACCAAGATGCGACCAAATTCTTGCGCCAAGTTGCAGCGAAGGGCGGGAATGTTTTATTCGTGGGTACGAAGCGCGCTGCGCGTGAACTGGTTGCGGCTGAAGCCCAACGCGCCGGCATGCCTTTCGTTGACAGCCGTTGGCTGGGCGGAATGCTCACCAACTTCAAAACAGTGAAAAGCTCGATCAAGCGCTTGAAAGACATGGAAGTCATGATGGCAGAAGGCGGTACAGAGCGCATGACTAAAAAAGAAGGCCTGATGTTCCAGCGCGAACTCGATAAGCTGAATAAGTCGATCGGCGGCATTAAGGATATGAACGGCTTGCCAAGCGCAATTTTCATGATTGATGTCGGTTACCACAAGATTGCAGTGGCCGAGGCAAACGCCTTGGGCATTCCAGTTGTAGCGGTTGTGGATACTAACCATTCGCCTGACGGCATTGACTACATCATTCCTGGGAACGACGACTCAGCGAAAGCGATTGCACTTTACGCAAAAGGCGTTGCTGATGCCGTTTTGGCTGGACGCGCGGATAACGTAAACGGCCTCGTAGAAGAAATAGCTCAGGGCGAAGAGTTCATCGAAGTTGATCAGGCGAAAGCCTAAGCAATCACCGCGCTTGGCGCGGTTGGGTTGTAAAGCGTCTGTCTATCTTGCCTGCCCCAAACCTGAATGTTAGGGGTAGGCGCAATTAATCTGGAGCAACTATGGCTGAAATTACCGCCGCAATGGTTAAAGAACTGCGCGAGAAGACCGACGCGCCAATGATGGAATGTAAGAAAGCCTTGACAGAGGCTGCTGGAGATATGGCCCGCGCTGAAGAAATACTGCGCGTTAAATTGGGCAGCAAGGCCAGTAAAGCAGCAAGCCGCGTCACAGCCGAAGGCCTGATCGGTTTGTACATTTCGCCTGATGCGAAGCAGGGCGCTGTCGTCGAAGTCAATTGCGAGACAGACTTTGTCGCTAAAAACGACGATTTTGTTGCATTTGTTGGCAACATCGCTAAATTGGTGGCAACATCGAGCATTGCTGATGTGGCAGCTTTGTCGGCAACGTCGTTTGGTGATGGTACGGTGGATTCCGTACGTACAGCCCTGATCGGTAAGATCGGCGAAAATATTTCGATTCGACGCTTTCAGCGCTACAACACCGCCAACAAGTTAGCCAGCTATGTTCACAGCGGCAAGATTGGTGTGTTGGTCGATTTCGCTGGTGCGGATGAAGTAGGTAAAGATCTGGCCATGCACATTGCGGCCACTAAGCCACGAGCTGTCGATGAAACGGGCGTGTCAGAGGCGGATAAAGAAGCCGAGCGCTCTGTTGCTCGCCAAAAGGCTGCCGAGTCTGGCAAGCCAGCTGAAATCGTTGAAAAAATGGTCGAAGGCTCGGTGCAGAAGTTCCTCAAAGAGGTCGCCTTACTATCGCAGCCCTTCGTCAAAAACGACAAACAGTCCGTCGCGCAGATGCTTAAGGAAAAAAATGCATCGATCGCAGGTTTCTCTTTGTTCGTGGTTGGCGAAGGCATCGAGAAAAAGACAAGTGACTTTGCGGCTGAAGTTGCTGCCGCAGCTGCCGGAAACGCATAATTTTGTATCTGAAGCCGGGCGGTGCAGCAATGCCCGCCCGGCTTTCGTTTACACTTTTGTTTGTGTTCAATCCCCCGGAAAATAACGCATATGACCAGCAGAATGCATAAACGAGTCCTCCTCAAACTGTCTGGCGAAGCGCTCATGGGTGATGATGCCTTTGGTATCAACCGAGCGACAATTATGCGTATGACTGACGAGGTCGCTGAAGTTGTAGCGATGGGCGTTCAACTCGCAATTGTGATCGGTGGTGGCAATATATTTCGTGGTGTTGCACCTGGTGCGCAAGGCATGGATCGTGCGACAGCCGATTACATGGGCATGATGGCTACGGTGATGAATGCTTTGGCGTTGCAGGACGCACTCAAGCATCGTGGCGTTGATGCGCGCGTGCAGTCAGCATTGAATATCGAGCAAGTCGTTGAGCCCTATATTCGTCCCAAAGCGCTGCGCTACCTGGAGGAAGCCAAGGTCGTCATTTTTGCTGCGGGCACGGGTAATCCGTTTTTTACGACCGATACTGCTGCTGCACTTCGCGGTGCAGAAATTGGTGCGGAAATCGTTCTAAAAGCAACAAAGGTTGATGGCATCTACACCGCAGATCCTAAAAAGGATCCCGCCGCGACGCGTTATGCGCGTATTAGCTTCGACGAAGTCATTATGCGTCGTTTAGAGGTGATGGATGCAACCGCGTTTGCCTTGTGCCGTGATCAAAAGTTACCGATTAAAGTTTTTTCGATTAATAAGCCTGGCGCGCTGAAGCGAGCCGTAAGTGGTGAGGACGAGGGTACGCTCGTTCACGTCTAGAAGGAAAGATGATGAGTACAGCCGAAATACAAAAATCTGCGGAAGCTCGGATGGGGAAGTCGCTTGAGACGCTCAAGAGCAACCTAGCGAAGATTCGTACAGGACGCGCGCACACCGGTATTCTTGATCACGTGCAAGTGGAGTATTACGGATCTCCTGTGCCGATATCTCAGGTTGCGAACGTCACGCTGCTTGATGCGCGCACTCTCAATGTGCAAGTCTGGGAGAAAAATCTCGGTGCAACGGTTGAAAAAGCGATTCGTGATTCAGATCTCGGATTGAATCCAATCGGCATGGGCGACAGCATTCGCGTCCCGATGCCAGCCCTCACTGAAGAGCGTCGCCGTGATTTGAACAAGGTCGTTAAATCTGAAGGTGAGGATGCCAAGATCGCAGTGCGTAACTTGCGTCGCGATGCCAACGATAGTTTCAAGAAGCTTGTTAAGGACAAGGTGATTTCTGAGGATGACGAACGTCGCGCTCAGGACATCGTCCAAAAATTAACCGACCGTTGCGTGGCTGAAATTGACAAATTAGTCGCCCAAAAAGAAGCAGAGATCATGACGGTTTAACCCGTCCAATTTATGGCGATTAGCTCAACAAAAGCGGTCCCGAATACATCGGCGACTCCAGAGCACGTTGCGATCATTATGGATGGCAACGGGCGTTGGGCATCTCAACGATTTCTTCCTCGAACGGCTGGTCATGCGAAAGGGGTGCAGTCCGTGCGTCGAGCAGTCGAGACCTGTGGCAACGCGGGGGTTCGTTATCTAACCTTATTCGCGTTTAGCTCCGAGAATTGGCGACGACCTGCCGACGAAGTCTCGTTGTTGATGCGGTTGTTTGTGCAGGCGCTTGAGCGAGAGGTGTCGCGTCTCCAAGAACAAGGCGTTCGTCTGCGTGTGGTGGGTGATTTAACCCCCTTTGAGCCAAAACTCCAGGAGCTCATTTATCAGGCGCAAGACAGTACGGAAAAAAATGACGCTTTGCATCTGACCATTGCAGCAAATTACGGCGGTCGTTGGGACATTCTCCAAGCAACTAGGCGTATGCTAACTGCGCATCCCGAAGTTGCCTCGAGTCCCGAACAGGTCGATGAGCAGCTTCTTTCGAATTACCTTTCGATGGCTTGGGCTCCGGAGCCTGACCTATTTATTCGGACGGGTGGTGAGCAGCGCATTTCTAACTTTTTGATCTGGCAGCTGGCCTACACTGAGTTGTTTTTCACGGATTGCTACTGGCCGGATTTTGGTGAGGCCGAGCTGCGCCAGGCCTTTGATTGGTACAGCACTCGCGAAAGGCGCTTTGGTCGCACAAGCGCGCAGGTGCACGGCGCAGCGAAGACTTAGAACATGCTGGGACAACGCGTCATCACTGCCGTCACGCTGCTTAGCCTGATTGCCGTGCTATTGCTTATCCCAAGTAAATGGCCATTTCTGATCTTTTTATCCTTAACATGCGCGCTTGCCGCATGGGAGTGGAGTCGCCTTCTTTGGGGTCGGGGCACACGTATACCGATGTTCACTGGTGTCATGCTCTTCATTGTCACGGTAGTACAGGCTTTTGCTTGGTTGAAGTCTGGCTCTGAGGACTATCGTCTACTGCTGTGGTCTGCGCTCGTTAGCGTTTGTGCTTGGTTTGTGTGCGTCGGCGGGGCGTTATTCCGAGCGCAAACACAGATTCGTCAAGGCGCACTGTTTTGGAGTTTCTTTGCAGCGCTGACGTTGTTCGCGACCTGGGCGTGCCTCGTTTGGCTCTACCTGCGTAGCGGTGCCATTTTTATCCTCACCATGCTTGCGGTTGTTTGGATTGCTGACATTGTGGCTTACTTCGCTGGCCGCGTACTCGGACGTCACAAGCTCGCACCTCGCATCAGTCCGGGCAAGACCGTTGAGGGCGCAATGGCGGGAATTCTAGGTGTTGTGGTCTGGGTCATTTGCACAGCGATCTATTGGCCACAAAGTTTCGGATTTGACTTGGCCCAGCGCTGGGGATTTATCGGTGCTGGGTTGTTGGCAGTGCTTCTGGCCGTGTTTTCAATTTGCGGTGATTTATTTGAGTCACTCCTGAAAAGGCGAGCGTCAATGAAGGACTCAAGTGACTTGCTTCCTGGGCATGGTGGTGTGTACGACCGTATTGATGCGGTGGTGGCCGTTGTTCCGCTGGCGTTTGTTTTGCTCGGGAATCTGCCATGGTAACGCGCGTCACAATACTGGGCTCCACAGGTTCGATAGGCAAAAGCACCTTGGATGTGTTGGCACGACATCCGGATAAATTCGCCGTGCATGCGTTGACCGCTTATTCGCGGATAGAAGTGCTTGTCGCGCAAGCGCGCTCAACCTCGGCAAGCGTGGTGGTAGTGCCGACCGATGCAGCGTCACTAGAGTTTCGGCGTTTATGGGGTGCAGGAGCTCCGTTGCCAGAGCTGAGGGTCGGTGCGCAGGCGCTTGCTGATACTGCTGGTGATGACCAAAGCCAGATCGTGATGGCTGCGATCGTTGGTGCCGCTGGATTACCCGGCGCGCTCGCTGCAGCGCGAGCTGGTAAACGTGTTTTGCTCGCAAATAAAGAGGCACTTGTCGCGGCCGGATCATTGTTCATGGCCGCCGTCCAGTCCGGTGGTGCGGAGTTGCTTCCGATTGACAGTGAACACAACGCAATCTTTCAGTGTTTGCCACATCATGGACGTGCGGGGGTACCGACCGAACCCAGCGCCGGAGTTCGTAGACTCATACTGACGGCGTCAGGCGGGCCCTTCCGAGAGCGTAAATGGAGCGATTTGACGGCGGTCACACCAGAACAGGCGTGTGCACATCCGAACTGGAGCATGGGTCGTAAGATTTCCGTGGACTCGGCGACGATGCTAAACAAGGGACTAGAAGTCATTGAGGCGCATTGGTTGTTTGCAATGCCAGCAGAGCGAATTAGTGTGGTGATTCACCCTCAAAGCGTTGTGCATTCGATGGTAGAGTACGACGATGGTTCCGTTATTGCGCAGCTTGGACAACCAGATATGCGTACGCCCATTGCTTACGGACTCGGATTTCCAGAGCGTATCCCTTCTGGTGTCGGCATGTTGGATCTTGCTGCGGCAGGAAGGCTTGATTTTTCTGAGCCAGATCTCGCGCAATTTCCCTGTCTGCGCTTATCATTTGAAGCATTGCGCGGTGGGCAGGTTGCTTGTATTGCGCTTAATGCTGCCAACGAAATCGCAGTTGAGGCATTTTTGTCCAAAAAACTTCCCTACACATACATTCCAGCAGTCATTGAAAAAGTCCTCGTGAAGATGCAAGGTATTCAGCCCGTCGCGATTAACGTGATCGATGATGTCTTGAATCTGGACCTGGAAGCCCGACGATATGCGCAACAGCTCGTATCGTTGCAGTCGAAATAAATTTTTTGGTCTCAATATGCTTGTTACCATCCTAGCCTTCGTCGCCACGCTTGGAGTGTTGATCACCTTCCATGAACTCGGTCATTATCTGGTCGCGCGTTGGTGTGGTGTGCGTGTGTTGCGCTTCTCAGTCGGTTTTGGTCGCGTGTTGATCAAACGTGTGGATCGCCACGGAACTGAGTGGGCGTTATCCGCCATTCCCTTAGGTGGTTATGTAAAGATGCTGGATGAGTCCAATGCAGCGCCTCATGACGCCATTGCGAACGCATCTGAGCGATCGCTAGAGAGTTTTGCTGCCCAGCCTGTTTCGCGGCGCATTGCGATTGTTGCAGCCGGGCCAGTGTTTAATTTGATTTTGGCGGCCTTGCTTTACGCGCTGATCAATTTTGTTGGCACACAAGAGCCTTCTGCTGTGTTGGCCACACCCACCCCTCAGTCCAATGCCGCAGCGGCAGGCCTGCAAGCGGGCGACCGTATCGTGGCCGTTGATGATAAGCCTATCAAGTCTTGGTCAGACTTGCGTTGGGCCCTGTTGCAGCAGATTGGTGATGGTGACTCGATCGACTTGACGATTGAGCAGCGTGGCGCGACGTTGAATCGAACGCTGCAGATGCCTGCGTTAAAAGATCCGTCCTCGACTGATCCATTGCGTGTAATTGGGTTGCGGCTTGCGACAGGGGTACCGGTCGTACGTGGTGTGATACCTGAAAGCGTTGGCATGGCCGCTGGCTTGCAGGCTGGTGATCGGATTTTGGCTGTTGAGCAGAAGTCTGACTTAGACGTTGCGCAACTTATACAGCTCATCCAACAGCACGCCAGCAAACCACTGTTGCTCAAAATTGAGCGGGGGACACAGATATTAAGCATTACTTTGGTTCCGGCTCCGGTTGCCCAAGCCGATGGTCAGATCGTCGGACGGATCGGTGTACAACTTGGTGGAGATCCAGAAATGGTCACGGTCAGCTATGGCCCCTTCGAAAGTCTGCTGAACGGCGTCTCCAAGACTGCTGATACTGCGTGGTTTTCCCTGCGTATGATGGGTAAGATGATCCTTGGTGAGGTCTCAATTAAGAACATCAGCGGACCGGTCACGATTGCCGACTATGCTGGACAATCCGCAAAAATTGGATGGGTCGCATTCGTCGGGTATCTAGCGCTGGTCAGCGTCAGTTTGGGAGTATTGAACCTGCTGCCAATTCCGATGCTAGACGGGGGCCATCTGCTGTACTATCTGATAGAGATTGTACGTGGGAGTCCGCCCCCTGAACGTCTAATGGAGTGGGGGCAAAAAATCGGTTTTGGGCTTCTTTCAGCATTAATGTTGCTCGCGCTATTTAACGACTCGATGCGGTATGTGTCGCAGTGGCTAACGCCATGATGCGCGTCTGGATCGCGTTATAGATGAATTGAAATTCAAGGATTGGTCAGGATGTCCGGTAGATTGTTTTGTATGTTGGCTTTGTGCGTGAATCGCGTTGCGGCGTCCTTGCGCCAGGGGCTGGCTGGTGTTGTCGTCGCTGTCGTGTCGATTTCTGCTACCGCACCAGCTTATGCGTTTGATCCGTTCGTGGTGAGTGACATCCGTGTAGACGGCATGCAACGCACCGAACCTGGCTCGATCTTTGCACGCCTTCCTTTTAAGGTCGGCGATCGTTTCACAGAAGAGCTCGCCACGGAATCTGTGCGAAAGCTTTATGAGACGGGCCTCTATGCAGACGTACGTATTCAAACATCTGGGCGTGTGGTTGTCGTGCAGGTTCAAGAGCGTCCCACAATTGCGTCGATTTCTTTTACGGGTATGCGCGAATTTGAACCCAAAAATATGATCGATAGCTTCAAGCAAGTGGGTTTTGGTGAGGGACGTGTTTTTGATCAGTCCATGCTTGATCAAGCCCAGTTCGAACTGAAGCAACAGTACTTAGCCAAAGGCAAATTTGCGGTAGAGATCTCACCCACAGTGACGCCTCTGCCACGTAATCGTGTTGGTATTAATTTCGACTTGTTTGAAGGTAGTGTTGCCCGGATTAAAGAGATTTCCTTCGTCGGAAATAAAGACTTCTCAGAAAGCACCTTGAGAGGTCTCTTTTCACTTACAACGCCTGGATGGCTCACGTGGTACACGGATGCCGATAAGTACTCTCGCGAAAAGCTTGAGCGCGACATTGAAGAGTTAAAGTCCTTCTACTTGAATCGAGGGTATTTGGAGTTCAAGGTCGAGCCTCCACAAGTCACAATCTCTCCTGACCGCAAAGATATTTTCATTACGCTTACGATCAATGAGGGTAAGCCGTACAAGGTATCCAGCGTCAAGCTGGCTGGTGATCTGATCGGGCTCGATGCCGAGATTTCGCAATTAGTACAACTCAAAGCAGGGGAGCTGTTTTCGGGCGCCAAAACAAACGCGACAGCGAAAGGAATTTCTGACTATCTGGGTGGTCTAGGCTATGCGTTCGCCAACGTTAACCCAAACCCTGTGCTTGATCGCGAAAACAACACAGCCGAGGTCACGTTTTATGTTGACCCGAGCCGTCGTGTCTACGTTCGGCGCATTCAAGTCAGCGGCAACCATCGCACAAAAGATGAGGTGGTACGTCGGGAAATTCGCCAAGTGGAAGCGGCGTGGTACGACTCAGGCAAGATCAAATTGTCGCGTGACCGACTGGACCGACTCGGCTATTTCAAGGACGTCAAGGTTACCACTGAGCCCGTGCCTGGTGCGCCGGATCAAATCGATGTGAGTGTCGTCGTAGCTGAGAAGCCGACAGGTGCAATTAATTTAGGTGTTGGTTACGGTCAAGCCGATGGCATTATTTTGTCGGCTGGCATCTCAGAGGATAACGTGTTCGGTAGTGGAACGAACTTGACGTTAAATCTGAACACTAGTCAATATAACCGGACTGCAGTGCTCGCACATACTGATCCGTATTTCACTAATGACGGGATTAGCCGGACTAGTTCGATTTACTATCGAACCGTCACTCCATACTCTAATAACCCTGGTATGTACCAAGTGACGACAGCAGGTTTAGGCTTGAATTTCGGTGTACCGATTACTGAGTTCGATCGTATTTATGCTGGTGTCAGTCTTGAGCGAAATACGATTGGTTTGTACGACAATTCGCCTATTGCATACCGTGAGTATGTACGCGATTATGGTGACACGACCACAGCAGCTATTCTCAACACAGGATGGGCTAAAGACACCCGCGACAGCGCTTTGGCGCCGACGAAGGGATCATTCTCTCGACTCAAAGCTGACGTTGGAACTGGCAGTCTCGAATATTATTTGTTGAGTGCTCAACAGCAGTTGTTCCTACCATTGTCCCGAGACTACACAATTGCCTTCAACGCGATGTTTGACTACGGCAAGAGCTACAGTGATTTGCCATACCCGATTATCAAGAACGTCTACGCCGGCGGTATCGGAACTGTTCGCGGCTACTCTCAGAGCTCACTGGGCCCGAAAGATCCGCTGACCGGAACCTACCTTGGCGGTTCTAAGCGAGTGATTGGTAACGTGCAGTTGTACCTGCCATTCCCTGGTACACAGCAAGATCGTAGCTTGCGTTGGTATTTATTTGGAGATGGCGGTCAAGTATTCGGAACGGACGGGTTTGGTAATGACACGTCAATTAATCTGAGCCAGTTGCGTTATGCCGCTGGTATTGGTCTGTCTTGGATTTCACCGATCGGTCCTTTGCAGCTATCGGTCGCGAAAGCGCTGAACGCCCAACCTGGCGACAACACGCAAGTGTTTCAGTTCCAGATTGGCACGGGATTCTAGGCTAGGTTAAGTTTTTTAATGGCACAATGCTCACTTGCAATTTTGTTTACTGTGGAAATGGAATCATGTCTGTAAAAAATATTTCTAACGCTCAGCTTGCGATTGCAACCCAATCACACGTTCGTCGCAGTCGCTTCTTTTGGTTGTTGAGTGCTGGTGTTCTCGTTCTTGGCTTGTTGTTTAGCGCAATGGCGCAAGCGCAGGGCTCGAAAATTGGCTTCGTGAATACAGAGCGTATTTTGCGTGACTCCATCCCCGCCAAAGCTGCCCAGACCAAGATTGAAGCGGAATTTAAAAAGCGCGAGGATGATTTGCAAAAGCTAGCTACAAACTTGCGCAACATGGCGCAGAAGTTTGAAAAAGATGCTCCGGTGCTCTCGGAGTCCGATCGCAATAAACGGCAACGTGAATTAGCTAACTTGGATGCTGACATTCAGCGCAAACGTCGCGAGTTTCAAGAGGACTTTAATCGTCGTCGCAACGAAGAGTTCGCCACTATCGTTGAAAAGGCTAATGCTGCAATCAAGCGTATCGCCGAGCAGGAGAATTACGACGTCATCTTGCAGGATGCGGTGACCGTTAGCCCTCGTGTCGACATCACAGACAAAGTTATTCAAGCCCTCGGCAAGTAATCAAAGGGTCTTAGCATGCCGGTATTGCTAGACGCCGACCGAGCACCGTCACTATCGGCATTGCTTCGCGCCATCCCCGGTGGGTTGGTGCAAAGCGTGATCGCGGAGGGTGTGCAAAATGCAGACCCTCGCATAGCGGGTCTCGGCGCCTTAGCGAGCGCCGGCGCATCAGAGATATCGTTCATTGTCCATGCAAAGTACCTAGAGCATCTGTCGCGAACCAAGGCGTGTGCTGTGATCGTCCTGCCGGAAATCGAGGCGCGTCTCGCAGTTCAATCGCCCGCCCCGACGTATGTGCGGGTGGTCTGCAAACACCCGTATCTCCTTTACGCGCGGATAGCCCAGTGGTTTGAGTGGGCAATTCAACCAGCCCGAGAGCCAAGTGTGCATCCAAGCGCTGTCGTAGACTCAACAGCGATTCTCGGCGCAGGTGTGACGGTGGGTGCTAATGCTGTTATTGGTGCTCGTTGTGAGATTGGTCCCATGACCTATATTGGACCTGGCTGCGTATTGGGTGATGATGTACAAATCGGCTCGTCTGGGCGCCTGCATGCACATGTGTCGATTTACTCTGGCGTCCAGATCGGTGCACGAGCTATTTTGCATAGCGGCGTGGTGATCGGTGCTGACGGGTTCGGTTTTGCGCCAGATCCCAGTCTAGCCAAGGGCGCTTGGGGAAAAATTCCTCAGTTAGGCGGTGTAGTGATCGGCAACGACGTTGAGGTCGGTGCAAACACAACGATTGATCGCGGTGCACTCGAGAACACCGTCATTGAAGATGGCGTAAAAATTGATAACTTAGTCATGGTTGCTCATAATGTGCGCATAGGTGCACATACCGCGATCGCGGCCTGTGCAGGAATCGCGGGCTCAACAGTGATCGGCTCACGTTGTACCATTGGTGGGGCTGCAGGTATCTCTGGCCACATCACGATCGGCGATGATGTGCATGTTTCGGGCGGCACGGGAATTTCTAATGACGTGTCAAAGCCAGGACGTTATACCGGAGTATTTCCATTCGGTGAGCATTCTGAATGGCAGCGCAATGCTGCAGTGGTAACGCAGCTCTGGAATCTGCGTAAACGTTTGCGCGCGTTGGAGCGCGAATAGGGTTGGTTACGATTAATCGCGATAGCTAGTCGTTGTCGCACTCTTAAAGTAATACATGAACATGGCGATACAACTCGATATTAAAGAGATTCTCGATCGAATTCCTCATCGGTATCCAATGTTATTGGTTGATCGTGTGCTTGATATGGTGCCTGGAAAGTCGATCAAAGCACTGAAGAATGTATCGATCAATGAACCTTTTTTTACTGGACACTTTCCTCATCATCCGGTGATGCCTGGGGTACTCATCCTCGAGGCGATGGCACAAGCTGCCGCAATTTTTTCTTTTGCAGATGAAACAGGTCTTAAGCCGGTTGACGGGGAGGCGGTCTACTATTTTGTTGGAATTGACGGGGCACGCTTTCGTAAACCTGTTTTGCCTGGCGATCAGTTGATCATGGAGGTCGAGGCAGAGCGGTTAGGTCGTACGATTTGTAAATATGAGGCAAAAGCTTTCGTTGATGGCGGTGTCGTTGCCGAGGCCAAACTTATGTGTGCGATCAGACCACTGGAAAAATAATGTCTACCCAGATCCATCCCACCGCATTGGTAGACCCGAAAGCCAGCTTGCATTCAACGGTTAGCGTCGGTGCGTACTCTGTCATTGGTCCGAATGTCGTTATTGGCGCGAATACCGTTGTCGGTTCGCATTGTGTTATTGATGGTCATACAACCATTGGCAGTGATAATCACTTTTACCGGTTCTGTTCCATTGGTGGCATACCGCAAGATAAGAAATACGCGGGCGAGCCTACAAAGTTAGAGATCGGTCATGGCAACATGTTTCGTGAATATGTCACGATCAATATCGGCACGACGCAAGATGTTGGTGTGACGCGCTTAGGCTCGGATAATTGGGTGATGGCCTACGTTCACGTTGCACATGATTGCCAAGTTGGCAGTCACGTCATTCTCGCAAATGGTGTGCAAATGGGCGGGCATGTACACATCGGGGACTGGGCAATCGTGGGCGGATTAGCCGCAGTGCATCAGTTTGGGCGTATCGGGGCACACAGCATGACCGGTGGACAGAGCGCCTTGCACATGGACATACCTCCTTACGTGATGGGGTCTGGCAATCCGTGCGTTCCGGTCGGTATCAATGCGGAAGGTCTAAAACGCCGCGGATTTTCGCCTGAGGCGATCTCGGCATTGCGCGACGCTTATAAGATCATCTACCGACGTGGTCTATCTTTGAGTGACGCTTGCGCAGAGTTGCGTGCACGACAGCAAAGCGAGCCGGGCGTTGCCGATGCGCTTGAGCCATTGCTTGCCTTTTTCGCCGAAAGCACACGAGGCATTATTCGTCCATGACATGGCGACTCGGGCTAGTCGCGGGTGAACCATCGGGCGATTTAATCGCTGCTCGCGTGCTCGCTGGATTGGCGCAACGTGATGCTTTGATGCGCCCCGAGGGGATTGGCGGTCCGAATCTGGTTGCTCAAGGCATGGATGTCTGGCATCCCATGCACGCTCTGACCGTCTTTGGTTATGTCGACGCACTAAAGCGACTGCCGTCGTTGCTTCGGATCTATCACGACGTCAAATCTCGTTGGTTGCGTGAGCCTCCAAAGCTGTTTCTCGGGATCGACGCTCCAGATTTTAATTTCAGGCTCGAACATCGACTCAAGCGTGCCGGTATACCCACCGTTCATTTTGTTAGTCCATCCATTTGGGCGTGGCGCTACGGCCGTATTCAGCATATACGCGAGTCTGTCTCGCATATGCTCGTGCTCTTTCCATTCGAAGAAGCAATTTATCGGAAGGAGGGCATTCCGGTTACGTACGTTGGACATCCACTTGCAGACGTTATACCTATGGTGCCAGATCGTAGCTCTGCGCGTGCACGTCTAGGTATAACGGAAAGCGCACGATTGATTGCGATACTGCCCGGTAGTCGCTCTTCCGAAGTGAGATTGATCGCCCCCAAATTCTTACAGGCGGCGCAACAAATGCAGCAGCGTGACGCATCGTTACATTTTGTTGTTCCGATGGTGAGTCAAGCCCGCAAGGAAGAGTTCGAGGCTGCTCTCGCATTATGTCCCGTTAAAAACATACAGATTCTCTTGTCCTCGACCGAGACCGGTGTCCAAACCGATCCGATCGCGTGGCTTGCTCTAGAGGCTTGCGATGCCGCACTGGTAGCCAGCGGTACGGCCACGTTGGAAACCGCTTTATTCAAGCGTCCGATGGTGATCTCATATGCAGTCACCCCGATGATCCGCCGAGTGATGGGTTGGACGTCTGGGCAGCAACGGCCATACTTGCCTTGGGTAGGACTCCCGAACATACTACTCAATGACTTTGTAGTGCCCGAGCTGATTCAAGAGGATGCGACCCCAGAGAAATTGGCAGCCGCAATGTGGGAGTTACTCGACAACCCGTCTCGTTGCGAGCTCCTGCGAAACCGTTTCACTGAAATGCATCACACACTTAAGCGCGATACGCCTAGCCGCGTCGCGCAGGCGTTGGAACAAATCGCGTATGACGGGCGCTAAGAAATTATTGGCAAGGGCGACAGCCAAAGATCCGCAACAATCTGATTTGTTTGCGCAGGACATACAAGACTTTAAACACTGCGCGGGTGTAGACGAAGCAGGGCGCGGGCCGCTAGCCGGCGATGTGTACGCGGCGGCGGTGATTCTCGATCCTTCCCGACCGATATCAGGTCTGGCAGACTCTAAGGTCTTGTCTGAGGCGAAGCGTGATGCGCTTGCACTGGAAATTAAGGAACGAGCGCTGTCTTGGTGCGTGGCGAGTGCAAGTGTCGAGGAAATTGATCAGCTCAATATTTTGCAGGCAACAATGCTTGCCATGCAACGCGCGGTCAATGGGTTGTTGGTGAGTCCTGAGCTTGTTTGGATAGACGGTAATCGCGCACCGGTTTTGAATTGTCTCGTCAAAACAATCGTGAAGGGAGATTCTCTTGTGCCAGCTATTTCAGCGGCATCGATATTGGCCAAGACCGCCCGTGACGATACACTTCTGAGCCTACATGAGCGTTACCCGCAGTACGCGTTTGATCAGCATAAGGGGTACGGAACTGCATTACACATGGCGCGATTGCGTGAGTATGGCCCCTGTCCCGCACACCGACGCAGCTTCGCACCGGTGCGGGTGCTATTGGATCAGAAATGAAAGCCATCGAGTCTCGTTCGAATCCTTTATACAAACAATTGTTTAAATGGCAGTCAAGTGCCGGGCGTCGAGATGAGCCTGTGTTGTTGGAAGGCGTGCATCTTTGCGAGGCATATCTGGCGTTGGGCCTTCAACCGCAATTCGCTTTGTTTGATCATGCTAGGGTAGGGGAACCACAACTTGCTCACCTCATTACGCAATTACCCGATCAGGTGTGCTGTACCTTGTCTGGTAGCTTGTTAGGCAATTTATCAAACGTTGAGAATGATCAAGGCGTGTTGTTTGTTGTTAAACCCTCTAATCCATCGCTACCCGAGAAGCTAACTGGCAATATGCTTTGGCTTGACCGTATTCAAGACCCTGGTAATGTTGGGACGTTGCTCAGAACGGCTGCGGCAGCTGGAGTTACGCGCGTACTTGCGTCAACCGGAACGGCGGCGCTATGGTCGCCAAAGGTCCTGCGTAGCGGTCAAGGTGTACATTTTGGACTTCGCTTGCACGAACACGTTGACTTAGTCGCAGCTACACGTCACCTCGAGGTGCCGCTGATTGTGACAACACTTGGTGACGCAACCGATTTGTTTTCCGCAATGCTGCCCCCTCAGGCCGCTTGGGTGTTCGGACATGAAGGGCAGGGTGTTGGTCAAACGCTAGTCGATTTAGCGTCTTATCGATTAAAAATCGAACACGCAAACACAGTTGAGTCTTTGAACGTTACCGCCGCGGCAGCCATCTGCCTCTTTGAGCAGCGCCGGCAACATAAAGCACTCGCTTAATAAGCAGTATGACGGTCCAGACCAACTTCTTGTAAGACGGTCGTTGAAATTTCTTCAATCGACTTGGTTGTTGTCGACAGCATTGGGATGCTCTCTCGGCGCATAAGCCTTTCGGCTTCGGCAACCTCATGGCGGCACTGTGGCAGGGAAGCATATTTACTGTCTGGACGTCGTTCGTTTCTGACCTCTGTTAGGCGTTCGGGCTGAATGGTCAAACCAAACAACTTTGCACGGTATGGCATGATGGTTTTCGGCAGCGCCCCTCGATCAAAATCCTCCGGGATCAGCGGAAAGTTCGCGGCTTTCACGCCGTACTGCATGGCGAGGTATAGGCTGGTGGGCGTTTTTCCGCAGCGTGAGACGCCAATCAGGATCACATCGGCCTGAGCAAGGCCAGAGACAAACTGGCCGTCGTCATGCGCTAAGCTAAAGTTAATCGCCTCGATTCGATTTCTGTATTGGGTGGAACTGACCGCCTTGTGTGATTTGCCGATGGAGTGGCTTGATTTCATTCCTAAGTTTTGCTCGAGTGGTTCGACAAACGCCCCAAAAAGATCAAGAAACAGGGCATTGGCGAGTTTCACGCGGGTTAGAACATCGGGATTAACAAGTGTCGTGAAGACGATCGGTGGGTTTCCTTGGTCAGCAGCGCATCGGTTAATCCGTTGCACGACGGCATCTGCCTTTTCTACTGAGTCTATGAACGGCACTCGGACTTGCTTAAAAGTGACGGATTCAAATTGTGAGAGCACGGAGTGACTGAACGTTTCGGCCGTAATCCCAGTTCCATCGGAAATGATAAAAACGGTACGTTCAGTGGCTGGAGTAGTCATAAAAATATCCGCGACAAGTGTCGAAGTAGTATAATGCAGCGCAGCATTTAGTACTGGAAAGTCACTTAAAACGGCGTCCAAAACCCGCACGGTTAAGTTTAAATCTAGTAGCAACTCAGGCCAGTTTGGTCAGCGTGTTCCGCACATTGACCAAACTCGCTTTCTTATATTGCTAAAGGTGACTTTCATGTCGTATGTCGTTTCATTTGAGCAGCTCCGTATGACGGATGTTGACTCTGTCGGAGGAAAAAACGCCTCACTAGGCGAAATGATCAGCCAGCTCGCGCATGCGGGCGTTCGTGTCCCAGGTGGTTTTGCGACTACTGCACAAGCATTTCGGGACTTTCTCTCAGGGACTGGTCTCGATAGGCGTATTGCTGATCGTCTCAGCACACTTAATCCAGATGACGTGCGTGAACTTGCGACGGCAGGGGCTGAAATCCGTCAATGGATTGTCGATGCACCTTTGCCCAAACAGCTTCATGACGATATCGCAAAGGCGTTTGCGCAACTCGATGCCGACGGTAAAGGTTCGTTTGCCGTGCGCTCGTCTGCTACCGCTGAGGATTTGCCCGACGCGTCGTTTGCAGGACAGCAAGAAACCTTTTTGAACGTCGTTGGTTTTGATGACGTCATCGATAAGATTCGTCATGTATTCGCCTCCTTGTATAACGACCGAGCAATTTCCTACCGTGTACACAAGGGTTATGCACACGCTGATGTTGCACTTTCAGCCGGCATTCAACGCATGGTGCGTTCCGATAAGGGCAGCGCTGGCGTGATGTTTACGCTTGATACGGAATCTGGTTTCAACGATGTCGTATTCATTACCTCGTCCTATGGTTTAGGTGAAACGGTTGTCCAGGGCGCTGTGAACCCTGATGAGTTCTATGTCTTTAAGCCAACGCTCGCCAGCGGGAAATTCCCGATTGTGAGCAGACGCATTGGATCCAAGCTCTTAAAGATGGAGTTTGACGCTGCGAGAACCGAAGGTCGAGCTGTGCGAACAGTGGATGTTCCGGTCTCTGAAAGAAATCGTTTTTCACTGACAGATGATGAAGTGATCGAGCTCGCGAAGTATGCGGTCATCATTGAAAATCATTACCAACGCCCCATGGATATCGAGTGGGGTCGGGATGGTATTGATGGCAAGATTTACATCCTACAGGCACGTCCAGAGACAGTGAAATCGCAGCAAGGTCACAGCGATGTTCAGCAGCGTTACAAGCTGAAGGCGACTGGCGATGTCCTTGTGACAGGTCGTGCAATTGGACAAAAGATTGGTGCAGGTCCTGTCCGTGTTGTTGCCGACATATCAGACATGGATAAGGTTCAGGCAGGTGATGTATTGGTGACGGACATGACGGATCCAAACTGGGAACCCGTCATGAAGCGCGCATCTGCAATTGTCACGAATCGTGGTGGTCGCACTTGTCACGCAGCAATTATTGCTCGCGAGCTTGGTATTCCCGCTGTCGTGGGTTGTGGTGATGCAACGGATCGACTGAAAGATGGACATCAGGTGACGGTCTCCTGCGCTGAGGGGGATGAGGGTCGCATTTATGACGGGTTGATCGAGACTGAGATTGAAGAGGTGCAGCGCGGCGCCATGCCCGATATCGGTCTGAAGGTCATGATGAACGTGGGCAATCCTCAGCTAGCGTTTGATTTTTCATCGATTCCGAACCATGGCGTAGGCCTCGCGCGTCTTGAGTTCATCATCAACAACAATATCGGGATTCATCCCAAGGCTGTACTCGATTATCCCAACGTCGACGCTGAGCTAAAAGTCGCGGTAGAGTCTGCAGCAAGAGGGCATGCAAGTCCTCGTGCATTTTTTGTTGAAAAATTGGCCGACGGTGTCGCGACGATTGGGGCAGCGTTCTATCCCAAGTCAGTCATCGTTCGTTTGTCAGACTTCAAATCGAACGAATACCGAAAGCTAGTGGGCGGCTCGCGTTATGAGCCTGAAGAAGAAAATCCGATGTTGGGATTCCGTGGCGCCTCGCGATATATCTCTGCGGACTTTGCTGAGTGCTTCAAAATGGAATGCGAGGCTTTGAAGCGCGTACGCAACGAGATGGGTCTTACCAACGTTGAGATCATGGTTCCGTTTGTACGTACGGTTCAGCAAGCCAAACGCGTGGTTGATTTACTTGCGGCACACGGGTTAGTACGTGGCGAAAATGGCTTGCGGCTGATCATGATGTGCGAAGTGCCATCTAATGCCATATTGGCCGAGCAGTTCCTAGAGTACTTTGACGGCTTTTCTATCGGATCCAATGACTTGACGCAGCTTACTCTAGGGTTAGACCGTGACTCAGGGATGGAGCTGTTGGCTGCTGACTTTGATGAGCGCGATGACGCGGTCAAGTTCATGTTGAGTCGGGCGATCAACGCATGCTTAAAAGCAGGTAAGTACGTCGGTATTTGCGGTCAAGGACCAAGCGATCACGCGAATTTTGCACTGTGGCTGCGCGATCAGGGAATTTTGTCGATGTCTCTGAATCCAGATACAGTTGTCGATACATGGAAGAAGCTCGCCGGCTAATAGGCGCAGCTTATTGGCACAGAACGTCGAAAATAGGGGCCTGAAGGCCCCTATTTTTATGAATCGCGATTTCGGGTGTCGTGTTTCATCAAGCGTTCTTTTTCACGTGCCCAATCTTTTTCTTGGGCGGCATCTCTCTTGTCGTGAAGTTTTTTGCCTTTGCCCAGACCAAATTCAAGCTTTATTCGGCCATTTTTGTAGTGCAAATTGATCGGAACTAGCGCGTAACCTCGCTGTTCTACTTTCCCGATAAGTTTGTTGATTTCCTCAGCTTTCAGGAGAAGCTTGCGAGTTCGCGTCGAGTTGGGCAAAACATGGGTCGAGGCAGAGTGCAGGGGGCTTATGTGCATGCCTAGCAGCCAGAGCTCTCCCTCCAGGATGACGACATAGCTTTCCTTAAGTTGCGCTCGACCCTCGCGGATCGCCTTAACTTCCCATCCTTGCAGGACTAAGCCCGCCTCAAAGCGCTCTTCTATCAAAAAGTCGTGGAACGCCTTGCGGTTTTCAATAATGCTCATGTTTTAGATCGCTTGGCTGTATGGGCCAACATACTTTGTCATGCTAGAAGCGACAGTTTAACCTGCGCTGCATCGGGTCTGATATCTAGGTAAAATTCGTGGCCTTTTTGAAAAACACGGTCTACAGCGTATCGTCGGCTACCAGTCAATCTAATCTTTTTACAACAGATACCCCGCATTGCCATGGTTTTCTCCTCTTTGGTATTTTTGTATCTGTTTTTGCCCTGTAGTCTCATTCTCTATTATTTTTTTGGTTCTAAGTTTCGGCACGGTATCGCTGCCGATGGGACGTTGGACCCTGGCGCTCCGACAGAGGCGCAGAACTACATCTTAATTGCGGTTAGTTTGTTTTTTTATGCTTGGGGTGAGCCGATCTGGGTATCGCTTTTGATACTGACGGCAGCAGTGGACTGGTTTGCGGCACTTTGGATGGAGCGCACGCGTGGGACGAGCGGCCCGAAATTTGCACTTGCACTTTCTTTGATCTCCAATCTGTCGCTTCTCGGTGTCTTCAAATACAGTGATTTTGTTGTTGAGAACGTCAACACCGCGTTCGGTGGATCCTTTAATCTTCCAGGATACGCATTACCCATTGGCATTTCTTTCTATGTGTTTCAAACTCTCTCATATTCGGTCGACGTATACCGTGGAGATGTCAGGGCGCAACGCCGTTTTACAGATTTTCTTCTCTTTGTCAGCCTGTTTCCGCAACTTGTAGCTGGCCCGATTGTGCGCTATGTGCATATCGCTGCCGAGGTGCGTGGTCGACGTCATTCGTGGGACTTATTTAGTCGAGGTCTACATCGCTTGTGCGTTGGTCTATTTAAAAAGGTGTTCATCGCCAACGTGGCCGGCGAATGGGCGCAGCGTACGATCGGTGGCGATTTAAGTGCGCTGTCGACTGGAGATGCATGGCTCGGCCTTGCGATGTTCACGCTACAGATTTACTTCGATTTTTCCGCGTATTCTGATATGGCGATCGGTCTAGGCATGATGTTTGGATTTCATTTCCATGAAAACTTTAATTATCCATACATCTCAAAATCGGTAACCGAATTCTGGCGTCGATGGCATATTTCACTAAGCACTTTCTTCAGGGATTACGTATACATCCCACTCGGCGGTCGTTCCCATCGTCCCTATAGAAATCTCTTTATCGTTTGGGCGTTGACAGGGTTCTGGCACGGTCCGAGTTGGAACTTTATGCTGTGGGGTTTGTATTTTGGAGTCTGGATTGCGTTCGAGCGCATCTTTTTGGGGCGCCTTCTAGATCGGCTCCCATCGCTGTTCGGACATGCGTACTTGCTGCTTGTTGTCACGCTGGGCTGGGCATTGTTCTATTTCACAGATCTCCAGCAGCTTATCGAATTCACCCGGATTCTATTTGCATTAAATGACGTGCCGTTGATAGGTGAGCAAACTCTTTCAGAACTGCAAACACACTCACTATGGTTACCGTTAGCGATTATCGCCTGCACCCCGATCGCTCCGTGGATCGCGTCGCACGCGGTTCGCTTTCGGATGGTTCACGCTTTGGCAAGTTGGCGACCTGTTGCTACGCTGTGCGTTGATGTTGTGCTGCTGCTGTCATGTACTGCGCTGCTTGTCGGCCAGAGCTACAACCCGTTTCTGTATTTTCGATTTTGATGGAACATCCAATACCCACGCCTAGCGGTCAACTTCCACAGGCGAGTCGATGGACTCGTATTGTGCATGCCACGCTGATTTGTATATTCCTAATAGCGCTTGGAGTCATCTTTCTCTCCGAGTATGAGTCGCGGCGAGCGGTATCTGAAACTGAAAATCGTCGCCTAGCGGCATGGCCTGAATTAACGCGTGCCAGCCTGCTCGATGGCAGTTTTGCGCGCGCGGTTGACCTTTATGTCGCTGATCATTTTCCACTGAGAGAGACCTTTACTGAAATTGCGTCCTTGGTCAAAGCAAATCGCGGGTTCGCTTCTGACAGTCGAGTTGTACAGGTCAAGGGAGGCGATACTGGGTTTGAGGATGTTAATAGCTGGGCTAAGCCGCAAACCGCAACTGAGCCTCAGGGTGAGGCACAAGATACGGCGCCCGAAACCGAAGTTGCGCTCGTGACGCCTGGACTTGATCGTGGGTCCACTCCACCCGGTGCAGGGTCGCAGCCATTAGAGACAGCGTCCGAGCCAGCTCCAACCGACAGCGCAGGGTCAGCGCAACCGCCAGCGGAGCCTGAGCCTACGGCACAATCTCAGCCCAGTGCCAGCGATACGCCTGTGGCGCAAGTGCAAGTTGCGCCCGAGCCTAAACCAGAACCTAAACCAGAGCCTAACCCAGAACCTAAACCAGAGCCTAAACCAGAGCCTAAACCAGAACCCAAGGCGGCACCAGCGCCAGCGGCCGCCAACACTAAGCCATTAAATGTCGTAGGCGGTGTGCTACTTCATGAGGGTCAGGCGCTTTTTATGTTTGGCGGTACGGATAAGGCGGCGCAAGGCTACGCTAATGCGGTCAATACCTGGGTGGATCTTGTTGCGAAGCCAAATGCCATGCAAAGCGTGAGCGTTGTCGTGACGCCTACCAGCAGTCATTTCTACCTTCCACCTGCTGCACGTGCACGTACGACATCTGAAGCCCGCAATTTGGAGGCAATGAAAGCCGCACTCAACCCAGAGGTCAAATTTGCGGATGTGATCACTGAAATGCAAGATCACACGGATGAGCCGATGTTTTTTAAGTCTGATCATCATTGGACGGGTTTAGGTGCATACTACGCTTACCGCGCATGGGCGCACGTGATGGGGATCACCCCGCTTGAGCTCTCTGCCTTCGACAAGCGATCGGTTCCCGGGGTTGCCGGCTCCTTTTGGAGTCTGACGCAAGCGGCCGAATTACGGCAAGCTGACAAAGTATCCGACTACTACGTTCCAACGGGTGTCTCTGTTAAGAGTACGCAGTATGTCGGTCCTGACCAAAAGACGCCCGCTGCACATGAGTTTTTTGCCGAGAAAAGTCGTGGATATATCGTTTTTCTAGGTGGAGACATTCCGCTTCTTGTCGGGACAACCAATGCAGACACTGGTAGAACGGCTCTTGTCGTTAAGAACTCTTATGGAAATGCCTTCGCACCGTATTTGCTTCCACATTTCGATAAGGTCGTGGTCGTAGACTACCGCTATGTCGTGCGGAACATCCAAGAAATTGTTAAGACATTTGGTGTAACCGACTTAGTGTTTGTTAACGCAACAATCACTGCTAACTCGGGTCCACATCAAGAACGCATGCGACAAGTCGCCCGTGGCACGAGTACCGCATGGCAGACTGAGGCGGAGAAGCGACGCATTAAGCAGCAGGAGGCCGCTGCTGCTGCAGCGGCTGCAGCGGGTAATTCCGGCGCATCAGATCAGTGACCGACTGATGGCCCCTAAGCGATACATGAAGCAGACCTACTCACAATTCGTCGTGGGGCTCAATGCTCTTCGAAACCACCAAATCTTCCGAACCTCTTGGGCGTTCCTCTTGATGTTTGCAGTGGCGCTATTTCCCTCAACCTACACCCATGCTCAGTCCGCCTCGTTGGCATTTAAGCAAGGTGATCGTGTTGTGTGGCTCGGAGACAGTATCACTGCCGCTTACACTTACGGTCGCTATATCGAAACGTTTTTCTTATTGCGACGCCCGGATTTAGATTTAACGTTTTTCAATGCAGGGATCGGTGGACACACCGCATTGGATGGACTAAATCGCATAGACCGCGATGTGCTGGTACACAGACCGACTGTTGTCGTTATTAACTTTGGAATGAACGATGCGGCCTATCCTGCAAGCAGCCCGCACTTCGCGTTCATAAAGAATATTCAGGCAATTATCGAGCGATTACGCGAAGGTGGGGTACAGCGCATCATTTGGGTAGAGCCCAGTCCTGCCAATATCGCTGGCGTTTCTTCACCCTCCAAGTTAATCGATCGCCAGAGGCAACTTGAGCGTCTCGTTGCTGAAATGCAGGCGCAGAAAGTCGATGCCGATGTGTTGAAAGTGCAGTGGCATCAACCCCTCAAGAATGCGTTAGCGCTGACGGCATCTTCAACTGATATCAAGCTAATCCCTGATCGTATACATCCCAGCGCCTTAGGTCATGCTCTCTTGGCTGCTGAGTTCTTAAGGCAGATCGGCGCGAATATGACTGCTTCGGTCGTAGATAGTCACGTATCTAATGTCACGGCAGAGACGCAATTTATTCCCGCTGGCGCCAATGAGAATGAGCCTCTCAAGTTTCAAACAGCCATCGGCAGAGGAAAAAGAACCATCACGGTTGACGTTGGTGTCGCACTACCACCTGTTCCTTTTGTGTTGAGTCGATCTCAGATTAAGGCGGTAGGGAGTGCGGAGCTCGATGCGCTGCGTTCGCTGATCTGGCGTGTCAATGGTTTAGAGGCGCAAGCACGATATAACCTGATGGTCGACGGGTTGGCCGTTGGGCGCTTTACTGGCGCGGAATTAGCGCGTGGCGTTGACGTAATGAAGGATGCTGAGTCGTCGCGTGCGCCGCTTAGCCCTCAGGCTCGAAAGGATCTAGAAGCGTGCTCTCTCAAGACCGGCCTTAGCTTCGTCAATGATTACGAGTGCGTCTACGATATGATCGTTAAGCGTGACTCACTTCAAGCGGCCACGCGCGCGGATCGTATTCGTGATTTACCCGATTTCGGAACGGTTGGACGCAACGCGTACTTGACTTTTATGCACTCTTGGATCGATTCGACAAATGCGGCGATTGATACAAGAGCGGTGTTGATTCGTAAAAGACCGCACCTTCTTTCGCTTAGCCGTACTCCGTAACAGTTGGGGGTGTTGACGCTGCCTGCTACGGTCACGGCTTACGAGCGCTGGCCGCTTGGAATTGGCAATAAAACAACCGTCCCGGGCTTGAGTCGCGCACCCCAGCGCAAGTTATTAATTTGACGAACGCGCGCAGCATCGACTTGCCACATCTTCGCAAGAGCCTCAGGTGTTTCCGAAGTTTCCAGCACCACCGAGGTGAATTCTGAGAGAGGTTCTTTCCTAAGATTTAGGTTTGCACGATATTTTTTTGCTTGATCTACAGGCAATAGGATTGTTTGTGTTGCGCTGCCAACGATCACTGTTTTGTTGAACGCAGGATTCAGATTGATAAAATCTTGTGTTGACATATCGGCCATCTCAGCCGCGACTTTTATATCGATTGTTTGCGGGACGGGAACAATTTCAAAGTACGGCGCATCAGTAATGTCGGGCAAAGTGATCTTGTAGACCTCTGGACGGGCGATGATGTCTCGAATCGCGAACAGCTTCGGCACAAAGACCTGCGTCTCGATTGGCATAGATAGGTTGTCGTAGGTCTTGCTTAGTTTGCGTATTGCGTTGTTACCCAATGCGCGGGAAACATTACCCGGCCCCCAATTGTAGGCGGCTAGGGCTAAATTCCAGTCGCCAAATTGTTTGTGAAGTTGTTGGAGTAAATCTAGCGCGGCGTGTGTCGATCGAACGATGTCCCGACGCTCATCCTTGAACTCATCCCGCACAAGATTCAAATGTTTCGCGGCAACTGGCATCAAGCCCCACAGCCCTGCCGGATTCAAGCCCGAAGGAGTGCGCGGGGAGTAACTGCTCTCGATGATCGGGAGAAAGGCCAGTTCGACGGGCATCTGGCGTCGCTTGAGTTCTTGTACGATGAAATACAAGTAAGGCGTTGCGTTAGTCAGTACCGTTTGAAAATGATTAACGCCAGACGCGTAGAGGGTGGCTTGCTGACCCACCAAAGGGGTCTTTATTGCGGGCAACTGATAGTGCTCAGTGATAGTGGGCCAAATTGATTTCGCCGGCGTTGGTTGAGCGTGATCACTATGATCGTGCTCCATCAAACCCAAAAACGATGGCCAGTCTGTCATTGAACAACCAGTCAACATGAATGCGGCGACTAGTGTTGTCGCCATGGTCATGCCTAAACGTCGGTTGCTGCGCAAATCCATATTCGCTACTAACCTCAGTCTAGTGGCAAAGCGGCACGCAATTCAGTTGCGTCTACCGCTAAAATGTGAGCATTCTAGCCAATCACAACCTAGCATGCACACAGTCGAGCGCTCCGTTCTGGTCCACCACAGTGCGAGTCAGATGTTTAACTTAGTGGCAGACGTTGAGAAATACCCAGAATTCATGCCGTGGTGCGGCGGCGCATCGATTGACGCTCGCACGGAGGATGGAATGCAGGCCTCAATCACCATCGCAATTGCAGGGCTTAAGCATACCTTTACCACGAACAATACACATCACTTCCCTGATCGCATAGCGTTGTCGCTTGTGAAAGGGCCATTTTCTACGCTTGAGGGTGACTGGCGATTCGTTCCCCTCTCTGAGGACGCGTGCAAGGTTTTATTTACCCTAAGGTATGAGTTCTCAAGCCGGGCGCTAGAGGTCGTCGTTGGCCCAGTCTTTAATCGCATCGCGACTAGCTTCATCGACTCGTTTACGCAGCGGGCTGCACATTGTTATGGAGACGATCTCTAATGACGCCCAAAAGCGCGCCCGAAAACATACAAGTTATCGTATGCGATGCAAAACTGGCGGCTATATCTGAGGTAAATTTATCGCTCGCACTTGGGTCCTCGGTTCAGGATGCATTGACACAGGCGCGTACACACACAGGCTTTGCGACGCTCATTGATGAGGCGGTGGCTGTTGGTGTTTTCGGCAAGAGGTGTGATGACCACACCGTGCTCCACGATGGTGACCGCGTCGAGTTGTATAGAGGGCTCGTTGTAGATCCCAAAATTGCGCGTCGCCGACGTGCGGCACATCGGCAAAAGGTACGGCAGACCAAAAACAAGGTTCCGATCAATGACCGGACGACATAGAAGTAGGCCTCGTTGTTTCTCAGTATTATTTTTTGAATATAGACTGGAGCTCGAATGGATGTTGAACTGAGTCAAGAGCAGCAAGCATTCGCACAGGTAGCGCGAGAGTTTGCCCTAGGCGAGCTAGCGCCCAATGCAGCGAGATGGGATCAAGAGTGCATTTTTCCGACGGAGACCTTTAAACGTGCGGGAGAATTGGGCTTTTGCGGATTGTACGCACCGACAAAAATGGGTGGCCTAGGGCTGACGCGCTTAGATGCTACGGTCGTGTTCGAGGAGTTAGCGGCGGTAGATCCGTCTACAGCAGCCTTTTTGACAATACACAACATGGCAACGTGGATGGTTGGCACCTGGGGAAGTGATGAGGTGCTGGATGAGTTCGGCGCCGACTTAGCGAGCGGCGCCATATTGGCTTCATATTGCCTGACAGAGCCCAATGCTGGGTCGGACGCTCAGTCACTTCAGACTAGTGCTGAGTACCGTGACGGATCGTACGTACTGAATGGTGCAAAGGCGTTCATCTCTGGAGCAGGGGAAACGCAACTACTCATCGTGATGGCGCGTACTGGTCAGGCTGGAGCCGGTGGGATTTCTGCATTTGCTGTGAAAGCTAACCTGCCCGGGATCAGTTACGGGCGTAAAGAACTTAAGATGGGCTGGAATAGTCAGTCAACGCGTGCGGTGACTTTTGATAATGTTGTTGTACCTGCGCATTGCCTATTATCAAATGAGGGCGAAGGTTTTAAGCTCGCGATGAAAGGCTTGATGGGCGGTCGCATTAACATCGCCACATGTTCTGTCGGCGCTGCTCAAGGCGCGATGAATATTGCCCGTGACTACATGCTTGGCAGAAAGCAGTTCAATAAAGATCTCACGCAATTTCAAGCACTGCAATTTAAGTACGCAGATATGGCGACGCAAGTCGTTGCTGCGAGGCAAATGGTCCGCTTAGCCGCTTGCAAATTAGACAGCGACTCACCTGACGTATCCGTGTATTGCGCGATGGCGAAAAGGTTTGCAACAGACGCTGGCTTTGCAGTTTGTTTAGATGCACAGCAATTACTTGGTGGTTATGGCTATTTGAAGGACTATCCAATTGAGAGGCTAGTGCGTGATACGCGCGTGCATCAAATTCTGGAAGGCACTAATGAAATTATGCGTGTCATCATCGCGCAACAGCTTTTAGAGAAAGGATTAATTCTCGAATGAACCAGTCGGATGAGCTTCCTGTTGTTTTTTCAACGATTACTTGTGCACAGGGGATGATCGCCGGTGTGGCGACGCTTAATGCACCGAAAACATTAAACGGGTTGACGCTCGAAATGACGCGTCTTTTGGCTGCACAGCTTGAGCGTTGGGCCGAGGATGAGCGTGTCGCGCTTGTCATACTAAAGGGCGCGGGGGATAAAGCGTTTTGTGCAGGCGGTGATCTCCATGCTCTGCATCACAGCATGACAGAACATGCCGGGCAGGCGCCGATACAGAACACCTATGCGGGTACGTTCTTTGCCGAAGAGTACGCGCTTGATTATCGAATTCATACTTTTCCCAAGCCAATTCTCGTTTGGGGTGATGGCATCGTCATGGGCGGAGGTATGGGTTTGATGATGGGAGCAAGCCATCGCATTGTGACCGAAACCTCTCGCTTAGCCATGCCAGAGATTTCCATTGGCTTGTTCCCCGACGTCGGCGGCACGTGGCTGTTGAATCGATTGCCTGGAAAGACAGGTTTATTCATGGGGCTCACCGGTGCCCAGGTAGGAGCCGCCGACGCGCTATTTGCCGGGCTAGCCGACTACCACGTTGCACGTCAAAATTGGGAGGGTCTCTGTGCTGCGATTGGGAGTGCTCATTGGGCTGCGTGCTCTGCCGCGGAGCAAGCGCGCTACCACGATCAACGCAACGCTGCCCTGGCCGATAATCACGCGAAGTTACATCAGCTGTTAGCGGGTCTATCTACGCCCCCCACACCCTTAATCGGTCCTTTGCAAACTCACCAGGCACTTATCCAGAGTTGCTGCGTATCGTCGGATTTAAACCAGGTCGCCAGCAATATCCAGTCGCTCGCGAGCCACGGGGATGTCTGGCTCCAGCGCGCCGCGAAGACTTTTTCAGCGGGTTCACCGGGTTCAGCGCGCTTGACCTTCGCCTTACTCGAGCGCGTCAAGCGCATGTCACTCGCCGATGTATACCGCACTGAGTGGGTGGCCGGATTGATGGCCGCGACACACGGAGATTTTGCCGAAGGCATAAGAGCCTTGCTCATCGATAAAGATAAACAGCCTAAGTGGAACCCCGTTTCGCTGCAGGACGCGACGGCGGAGTGGGTTGAGAAATTCTTTACGTTGCCGGTCCCGGCAGACAAGCATCCGCTACACAAATTAGGAGAATGAGCATGACCCGCGTTGGATTCATTGGTCTGGGAAATATGGGTGCGCCGATGGCGCAAAATCTAATTAAGGCTGGTTTTAGCCTGACGGTGTTTGATCTCGTCAAAGAGTCTGTTGCGCAGCTTGTTCAGTCAGGCGCAACGGCTGCGACGTCTGCGGGTGATGCAGTCAAAGATGCGGATGTCGTGATCACCATGTTGCCTGCAAGCAAACATGTCGAAGGAATTTACCTTGGTGACGAGGGCTTGCTCACAAA
>JACCDX010782222.1_pt1 | contig 30700 bp, 43 predicted proteins | sample 7449681 | NCBI WGS metagenome assembly JACCDX01 (sample SAMN15323450, study PRJNA562643) | freshwater metagenome | isolation source: river surface water | place: USA:Blue River Watershed | collected 2017-08-18
CAAGGAACTTTAATTGTAACTGCTGGTGCAATTGAATAATATTTTTGTGCCTGAGACAGCATTTCTTCGGAAGTATCTGCAACAACTTCGGCAGAAATACTTGTTAATTCTGGAAATTCTTGGTATATGTTTTCGACAACTTCCTTTAATTGTCTTCCACTTTTAAGAATCAAAGTGGGATTTGTAGTAACTCCATCCAATAGTCCAGTCTCATATGCCGGACCAATCATTGAAACATCTGCAGTATCTAAAAAGATCTTCATAAAAGAAAAAGAACTCATCACTAATTATAATAAGTTCTCATTGAAGTGTTATATTTTGTTATGAATTGAAGATATTATTCTATCATAGACATTACAAACATGAAGATACCAAAAAGAATGCAGACTGTAAGGATTAAAAACATATGCTTAAAAGTATATCATAGAAAGAGTGAATACCACAAACACAATAACTGTGAATCCCATTATTCCTACACCTGCCCAAACCACCCAAGGTTCCATTGGTTCATATTTACGATTATGAGACATAATTTTTCTGCAAATTGCTATTAGCGTATTCTATAACTTTATCTATGGGCAAATCTTTTGTGAAATGTTCAGACCCTCCAATTATACCATCAATCTTTTTTTGATATTGTTTATATGTGTTCAATATGTATCTTTCACAATCAAATACTTCTTTATGAGTTGCTTTCCATTCACCAAGTTCTTTTGTAGTTTCAGTAAAACGATATTTTATTCCGTGAAAAGACCTACCTATTTTGTAGGTTCCATATGTAGTTTCTATAAAATACAAATAATCTTCTCTATCAGACCATTCCTCCTTAAACCCAAAAAATCCATAACTTTTTGATACACCAACAGTTCCAGCATTCCAAGTTGGTTTTCCAAATGCTGGATTGTTTTTTCCAACTTTTGATTTTCTTTTACAGCAAAACGCTTCACCACCTTTCTCATAAGTCACAATAAAGTTTCTTATACTCATATTTCTTTTTCCTGTACAGGGGCAACTAACAATCACATCAGTAGAACGACGCACAAGTTTTTCTGGAAGATATATTAGTTCCAGTCCTCGTCTTTCACATTCATTTATTACTAATTCGTGCAAATCCATATAAGTTGCTCATAACTTTCCATAACTATTTATAAAAAAAGAGACCCGAAGGTCTCTTAATTATATCACATATTCAATTTTATATCAACCAATAGTAGGAGCAGTAAGAGCAACTGGTGTTACTTCTGCTGCCGCAAGATCAAGTGGGAAGTTGTGCAATTTTGTTATCGTAAAGACTCTTTATTCTTTACTTCTTACTGTCGCCAGTAAGTTCAGACTATCTCTTCATCCTTATGTTTATTAAGGAGTCGGGCATTCGTGGGTAGATTATTGTTGGGACTCACTACCTAGTCGTTAGACCTTTCAGAAAACTTAAACCCTTTCTGACTTGGTACGGGATTGTCTCATAGAGAGTTTCCCCGTTTAACCCGATTTTACTAATGCCTATTACTAGGCAAGAACACCAACAAATCTAGCGTTCCGTTCATGCATTACCTCAAAACCAAGATTTGCTCGGTTAAGAATATCAGCCCAAGTGTTAATTACACGACCATCAGAAGACAGAAGTGACTGGTTGAAATTAAATCCGTTGAGGTTAAAAGCCATCGTAGAAACACCAAGAGCGGCGAACCAGATGCCTACAACGGGCCAAGCGGCGAGGAAGAAGTGCAGACTACGGCTATTATTAAAGGAAGCATACTGGAAAATAAGGCGTCCAAAATAACCATGTGCTGCAACGATGTTATAAGTCTCTTCTTCTTGACCGAACTTGTAACCATAGTTCTGTGACTCGTTCTCAGTGGTTTCACGAACCAGAGAAGAAGTTACAAGAGAACCATGCATAGCACTGAACAGTGAACCACCAAATACACCAGCAACACCAAGCATATGGAATGGGTGCATCAGGATGTTGTGCTCTGCCTGGAACACAAGCATGAAGTTGAAGGTTCCAGAGATTCCGAGAGGCATACCATCAGAGAATGAACCCTGACCGAAAGGATATACCAGGAATACAGCAGAAGCAGCAGCAACAGGTGCTGAGTATGCTACACAGATCCAAGGACGCATTCCAAGACGATAAGAAAGTTCCCACTCACGACCGAGGTATGCATAGATACCGATGAGGAAGTGGAAAACAACGAGTTGGTAAGGACCACCGTTGTAGAGCCATTCGTCTAGAGAGGCTGCTTCCCAGATAGGATAGAAGTGCAGACCGATTGCGTTGCTAGAAGGAACAACAGCACCAGAGATGATGTTGTTTCCATAAAGAAGTGAACCAGCAACAGGTTCACGAATCCCGTCGCATACTTCATACAAACAACCATATCATAAGACTTAGGTTGTTTCAGATTACTCTGTGAAGTTTAGACTATATCTTCATCCTTCATAGAAGGAGCTGGGCGCTTAAACCTGTTATTAAGAGGACTGAACCTCTCAGGTAGTCGTTGAACCTTTCCAAAGTGTACTTTGGACTTGGATGCTGATTGCCTTTCGGTTTCCAGCATTTCACCCAGTTTCGTCAATACTCTTACGAGTAAGGGACACCGATTAAAACTTAATGTCTACGGGAGGTGCTGCAATAAATGCAACGATAAAGCAAATAGTAGCAGCAAGAAGTGTTGGAATCATAAGAGTTCCGAACCAACCGACATAGAGGCGGTTGTCAGTGGAAGTTACCCACTGGCAAAACTCTTCCCAAGCACTACCTTGCTGCTTCGAAGCGATTGAAGCAGTCATAGTAGTTAAAACTCCGTTTAAGTTTTCGATGTACGTAGATGAGGTTTGTCAGGAAACCCTAACTTCCCTCACCGACTTATTTATCATACCACTATCAGAAAGTCCTGTCAAGGGGTCGGGTGTACTAAATCCCAAACCTTCCTCTGAGAGCATTGAAGTTCTGTTGGATTTCTGCTGCGGAGAGTGCTCTGTTGTATATGGATACTTGTGCTATGTTTCCATTTATATATTGATTTGGTGGTCCACTAGTTCCACCTTGACCTATTTGAAATTCAATATCATTATTTGATAGTTTTACAGTTGTTGTTAAAATACTATTTCCATTTAAGTAAATAATAGCATTATTACTTGGTGTTCCAGTATTTGTGGTAAATGACATTACTACATTCTTCCAGTTTCCATCTGATATATTAATTCCTGTTGTTCTATCTAAACCACTTCCCCAATCATATGTAATTAAAATACCATCTTTTACAAATAATCCATAATTTAACTGTTTTGCTATTATACTCCTATAAATAGAACCTGGACTTGAAGTTTTTACCCAAGCAGATATAGTACCTTGTGTTATTTGTAATGAACTTGGATTTCCACAACTAACATAATCATTAGTCCCATCAAAAACAATAGACCCACCATTAGCACTACTGTAAGTCGGTCCATTCGTAAGAGTTCCATTATTCCCATTACCACTTAAATCGGTCCAAGTAGTTCCTCTGGTTTTTGCAGTTCCTGCTGTTGCATAATAATCTGATATTCCAGGACCAAACTCATAATGTGCTCCCCAAATGTAAATCCCAGATGTTCCATTTCCAGCATAAGAATATCCAGAACCACCAACACTTCCTGCAGACTGATAACTGTCTATTGGAGATACGATAAATTGTCCTACCCATCCAGGAGCAGCAGGATAGTTTGATTGTGCCGTAGCAGTAATTCTATACCATCCGTTTGGATATGGAGTTACTGTTGCTGATGAATTTAATGTAAATCCCCAGTTTGTTACATTAAAAGTTCCATTTGATAAATCAACAACAACTGCAATTCTTTTACTATTTCCAGAAGAACGAATATAACAATATTGTCTTTCTGCTGCTTTTGCAAAAATACTAAATGTTATGTAAGTGTCAGTCCCAACAGATAATGCACCATCACTTCCACGAATAAGTTCGTGAACTGCCGTTGTTGCACTTTCAACTAATTTACTTGCATTTGATGAACCAGAAGGAGATGCTATCGCATTTGCAGTCACACTTACGTTACTTTTAGTCCAATAAGCATTTGAAAAATCTTCACTATACTGCAATAAGTTCTCATACTTATCATAACCTTTTAAGTTCGCAGCATCAAGTGAAAGAACTAATCCATCAGAACTTACCTTTGGTCCTCCATGAACTCCCACCTTACATTCCCTCCATAGGTGCTGTCCATTCAGGAGTACTCAAAATACCTAAGATCTCCTGATAAGTATAAGGACCCTCAACTGTTGTGAGTGCTTGTACTGATGGTGGAATTGTTTCTCCGTCCCACTTTACAAATGTCTTTGTACCATCAACAGATTTTCTTACAGTCTCTGCGGAGGTTTCCAATACTTCAGTGAAGTTGATTTGGTCTAACTCGGTTACAGAGAAGATTGCAAAGTTTCTTTGGTCGTACATAATAGTTTTTGAAGTATTTAGATTCCGAATCTTCCTCTGGTTGCATTAAAGTTTTGTTGGATTTCTGATGCTGTGAGTGCTCTGTTGTATGTGGAGAATTGAGAAATTCTAAAATTTGAAAAAATTGATGGTGTACCTCCATAAGAACACAAAGTAAAATTATTTGAAGAACTTGTTGGATTTATATGAGAATTAGATGAGGATGATTGATTCCCATTTACATATATTGTAATATTTGACCCCGACCTAACAAAAGAAACACAATACCAAGTATTTAATGAAACAGTACCTGCTGCAGTTCCAGAAACTTGATAGGAACCAGACTGATTAGTAACAATATTAATGCTACCATTTTGACCAAATTGGCAGTAATATCCATTAGTATTAAAACTACCTTTGTAAAATAAAACTGGACCTTGTTCTGGACTACTTGGAATGAAATTTGAAAGATAAAACCATACATTAAAGGTAAAACTCTCTGTGGTAAAATTTAAAATATTACCAAAATCTGCATAATCATTAGTTCCATCAAAAACAATAGACCCATTATTTGCACTACTATAAGTCGGTCCATTTGTAAGAGTTCCAGTATTCCCACGACCACTCAAATCAGTCCAGGTGGTTCCAGAAGCAGAATAAGACTTTCTATTTCCTGCATCAAGACACAGAACTAGTCCATCAGTGATTATGCGGGGGTTGTATGATATTCCCATTCTCTCTCAATACCTCTTTGTCTTATTTAGATTCCAAACCTTGAGCGAAGTGCGTTGAAGTTTTGTTGGACTTCTGATGCTGTGAGTGCTCTGTTGTATATGGAGACTTGTGCTATGTTTCCAGTCAATCTTTGCACACTATTAGTGTTATACCAATTTCCAAAAGAAAACTGTGCAGTAGATAATGCAGTAGAACTAACAGTCCCTGAAACTGAATTGGTTATACCATCTCCATATATTGTATGAGTTGTTCCTTGTCTTCTAGATACAATCATATGCCACTGATTATCTGTAAGAGTTATATATCTTCCATATGGAAAAGAACTTTCTAATACCCCACCACCCCAAGAATTTGCATTAGTAGCATTTCTTCCTATCCACAACCCATTAACATAATCCTTATCAACAATTCTATTATAATCTAAAGTCCCACCAGTACTCCTAAACCAAGCAATAACGGTAAAATCATTCAATTGGGGACCATATGAAGTATTAACTACATCATCAACACCATCAAAACTCAAAGACCCCAAATTACTTCCAGAATATCCAACACCATTCGTAAGAGTTCCAGTATTCCCACGACCACTCAAATCAGTCCAAGTGGTTCCAGAACCAGGATAAGACTTTGCGTTTGCTGCATCTAAACATAAGACCAGTCCATTCATCACTATGGATGGTGAGTGAGATAATGCCATCTTGTCAAATCTTTAAAAAATATTTAGTACCTAAACTCTTCTATCTTATCCAAAACTTTGTTTAGATACTTATTTGCCAATGCTTTAGGGTCAGAAGTCCAAGAAGTATCTTCTTTGTCTAACTCATTCTTCAACTTTAAAACTTCTACTTTAAAAATGTCTTTTGTAAGTTGACCTTTAGGCATAATAAAAAAAACTCTGCCTCTTATTTAGAGACAGAGTTGAGTATGTTATAATTCTATATCAGACTTGTGCGGTTTCCCTTACAGTTGATTTTACATATTCTAGAACTGCTTCTGGAGTTGTCGCCTCATAAGGATCTGAAGGGGCATTATCTTGCTTTCCTGCTTCCTCAAAAAGTTTTTCAATCATACCATTATCTACCACAGCAGCATATCGCCAAGAACGTTGACCAAAACCAAGATTGGTCTTGGCAACGAGTTGACCCATAGAGCGAGTGAAGTAAGCATTACCGTCTGGAATGAGTTTTACATTTTTGATGTTTTGGTCTTGTGCCCAGGCATTCATTACAAAACCATCATTCACAGAGATGCAATAGATTTCATCAATACCAAGTGCCTGAAACTCCTCATACTTCTCTTCAAAACCAGGAAGTTGATATGCAGAGCAAGTAGGAGTGAAAGCACCAGGAAGTGAGAAGATAATCACACGCTTACCATCAAAGAGTTCTGATGAGGTGCGATTTACAAATTCACCATTCTCACGAAATACAAATTCTACTTGAGGAATTTGATAACCTTCTTTACGCATAGGAACCTCGATAGACTTTGTGTTGCGACGAATAAATTTTGGAAACATAATTATGAATTTCTCTTAGTTTTATTTTGAATTACAATAAATTTATCTTTTGGTAGGGTGCCCGCAATTTTGACTTCTAGTTCGTCTTCATTACTCCAGGCACCAGATTCAATCAGTTGCTGAAGGGCAATCGAAAATTGCCCTAGCATATCATTACTATGATTCACCATACACCAGGAATAATCTGATGAGTAGTGAGATATGTGCCGACTGCGATTACAAACCCAAGCATCGCAAGGCGACCATTCCACTTTTCAGCAGTTTCAGTAAAGATTTTATCCATTGTTTTTCTCCTTAATAAGTTTCAGATAGTTGATTGACAGAATGTGCAAGAAGCACAAAGAATGCTACACTAGTAGGTGTAAAAATTACTTCAGTCATCAGAAGATTCCGAAGAAGAACTTACCAGTGATAGCATAAGAAATGAACCCAGCAATAATACCGGCCATAGCCCATCTACCATTAGTCCTTTCCTTGATTTCGTTTGGTGAATACATCCCATAGTTTTCATAATACATTTGCGGTTCTTTAGCAAACATATTCATTTGCCCGAACTCATTTTTTGTTACAGTCATTCGTTTTGTAACGATTTACAACACAATTATATAGGAAAAATAAAGAGGCGTCAAGCCCCCTTTGTAGTAATTTATACTTAGTTGTGTCAGAATTTACTGACTTTGTACTTGAGTTGGTTCAGAAATTCTACCAAGATATGGATCATAATCCATTAAGAAATCAACACTTAAATCATATCCTTGATTTTCCCAAAACTTAAGTAAACCTTCATAATTTGCTTTATGGAAAATATCAATATGATCTGGGTGAATAGAAGAACCTAATTCAATTTTATAAAGGAAAATAGGAATTGCGTAGGTATTTCCAGAATTATAAATTAAATCATCAGCAACTGCTCTTGGTTTTACACCTTGATCTAGTTTATACTTATCCCCACGAACATGAAACTTTAAAAGTTTTTCAGCATGATGGCGAGTAATCATGTATGCTGCTGTTGAAAAGTCATTCACAAATCTTTTGTGAATTCTAACGTGAATGTTTCCTGTGGAAATAATGGCAAGTTGAACAACATCCCAATCATAAGGAATTTTATACACAAAATCTTGCCAGGTAAAATTCCAAAACTTTACAGTTTGAAAATTAACATCATCTTCCATCATAATTGCATATGAAGAATCAGATGTTTCATACCAATGCTTAATAGCTTTAAGATGCGAAGTAGTACACCCTATTTCACTAGTAGTCATATTATCAGGATATTTTCCTTTAATGATGTCACTAAGATCATCATTGCGACCATCATAAGCAGAAATTCTTGTATAATTTTCAACACCCCAATATTTGAATTGATTCTCCATATACTCCTTACGTTCTGGTTGATCATCCAGATTTAGATAGTAAATTGGAGGTAAATTTTTTAGTTTATAAAGAGATTTGTTTTTATCCATTATTTTTTTACAAAGACATCGTTATAAAAACTTTCGGGAACTTTATCCCAAAAAGTAGGAGTTACGACTTCTGCTTTACATCCGCCAAACCACCAAGCTGCTTCGCTAAAAGTGCTTCCGAAAGAACAAACTATTTTCTTTTTACATTGCGATAAAAGATACATTTCAAGAAATGCTTCTTTTGTTTGTTGAATATCATCAGTACATCCATCATTTAAAATGTTACTTACTGACCTAGGTAAAGTAATAATCTGTTCAGAGTATTTATTCTTATAATAATTATTGATTTCAATATTATCAGAAGAAAAGAAAAACTTTTGAGATGAATCTAATTTTTGAACTTCTCTTTCAAATCCTTCAAAATCAACCCAGATACTTCTACTTCCATCATCAATAGGTGGCAACCAACTACGAATGTTGATTCCGATCATATTATCTTTATCCCAATCTTTTGTGATATCATCGACAATCTCTTGAAGATCAGGTTTTAATTTTAATTGTTGAAAAATAGGAACATACTTATCAATAAAGTATTGAGGGATTTTTTCATATCTAAAATCAATTGATTTCAAATCATCAATATAGTGCTCTTCATCTTCATCAACAAGAAGTCTCCAAACAGATGATGTATGTGGATATTTTTGAATATCTTCTGGTGTTGCAAGATCAAAGTTTTCAAACAAATGAATATCTGTTGGTTTTTGAATCAAAATTTTATCATATCTTGCCATATGTGAAACATAAGATTTAATACGATTTCCTAATGCTGCTGTTCGTAAAACTACAAAGGTACTCATTTGTTTTGTTCTATCCATTGTTCTATTCTAATTTTTGGTTCCCAACCAAAGGTTTTCTTTGTTTTATCAATATTAGCAAGTGTAGTTCTTGCTTCACCTTCTCTTGATGGAACATGAATGTAGTCATCGGAAATCATTTTGGCAATTTCTAAAATCGAAATGTTTTCTCCACTACCAACATTATAAACTTCACCATAACATGAATCTTCAATATTTGCAAGCATTGCCATAATATTAACATTGGCAACGTCTTGGACGTTTACAAAATCTCTACGTTGAAGTCCATCACCAACAACAGTCAAAGGTTCATTTCTTTCTTTTTGCTTTTTAAAAATTCCAATGACTGGTGCATATTGTCCTGTAGTAGGTGAACGATCACCATAAACATTAAAATATCTAAAAATAACTGTCTTCAATCCATATAATTTTGTATAAAGTTTGCAAAGTTCTTCACCAGAAACTTTTGATACAGAATATGGATTCAAGCAATCATTAGGATCAGTTTCATAATTTGGAAATTTGTTCAGACCATAAGCAGAAGATGTAGAAGAATACATTACCTTCTTAACTCCTGCTTCTCTAGCACACTGAAGAACAGTACAAGTTCCTACAGAATTTTTCATCACTGCGTTAATTGGATTTAAAATTGCTGGTTGAAGTCTTGATTCAGCGGCAAGGTGAAAAACATAATCTACATTTTCGTAAAGATCTCTAGTAAATTCATAATCACAAATATCTAATTTATGATTATCTGCATTATCATTCCAATAAAACTTTTCATTGCATTCAGCACTTTCATTATCAATTACAACAACTTCATGACCCAAATCAATCAATCGATCTACTAAATTAGATCCAATAAATCCAGCACCACCAGTTACTAAACTTTTAGTCATAGTTTTCAGTTTGTTCTTTTTTTGTTTTTACTGATTCATAAATTAGTGTTTTCAATCTAGTTGAAGAATATTCGTGCGATTCTCTATCCAACCATACAATATCAATTGGTATTTCTGGCCCTGTATACGGTCTTGTCTTATAATCTGTTCCTAAAAATCTAACGTTATATTCACTACTTTTCAGATAATTAAGATATTCTTCTTCTACTTTATATGTAATTACATTATCAATGTATCTAATACTTTTAAGTATTTCCTTTCGTTCTTCTACTGTTTGAACTGGTTTAAGTTTATTTGATCTTTCCAAAGAAGGATCCTCATGAAGTGCTACAGTCAAATAATTACAATAAAGTTTAGCATCTTTAAACATACGAATGTATCCAGGATGAATTACATCAAATGCACTAGCGATAATACCTTTTACCTGTGGAATTTGCTTTTTCCAATCTTCAATATTGACTGCCTTATCATCAATAAAAAGATGAGCGTGGGGTTTAACATGCATAATCAATTCATGATATTTTACACCCCATTCTCTTAATTGTTTTTTAGTGATATTTGTATGATCGATTTGACTTACACATCCTCGTGCAGTCATGATTTTAATTTTATGTCCAGAATCATAAAGACGATTTATTTCATTTACAACCTGAACATCAGGAACAGCAAGTTCATATTGACTTTTTTCAACAGAACTGCAAATGGTTCCATCAAGATCAAAACAATAAATCATACAACTCCATGAAGAAAGATTTGATGAACGCACTCAACAATTCCATAATCTTTACTGTTGATATGATAATCCCAAAGTGCATTGTTTGCAATACTTCTTGCTTTATTTGTAGGATTAAATCCTGTCAAAATACCATAAGGGATCGAATTATTTTCGCAATATTTAATACAATTGATAATATTTTTAGATTCGCCACCAGAACTAATTAGAATGCAAAGAGTGTCTGCTTTTGCATAATATTGAAGGAAACGACAATAAGCATTTTCCATTCCAAAATCATTGATGAAACATGTCAACATTGATGGATCAGAAAACACCATTGAGTTTTTATTGTGAAACTTCACGTAATCTTGTGAAATATGTGAAGCAACAGAATTACTTCCACCATTACCAAGAATGATAATATTGTTATATTTCTGAAAAGCATCTTTGAATTTTAAAAATTCTTTTTCCATATTAGCACACTGAAGTGCTTCTACATATTCAACAAAAGGATTCATTTGATTTTCTTTTTCAAACAAAAAATAATTTGACAGGCATCTGCATAATGATTTCTAAACATAGTATTACCAAAAAGATATCCAAAAAACATTCCTTCAAGTTTACAAACAACACCTTGAGGATCAATTCCGTAATTTTCATGTGTTGTATTTTTTATAAAAGGATGTCCTACTGGTTCAGCAGTCCAATGAGGTTCTACTGGAAGAACAAATCCGTTTTCATACATGATATTTAACCATTTTGCACAATTAAATACTGATTGATGTCGTACTATCAGTTTACCGTCAACCATCTCTTCATCTTTAGTTGCTGCAATTCCGCAACAAAAAACTCCATCATCAGATAAATGATTTTTTACATATTGTAAAAAATTTGCAAGATCACTTTCAGCAATGTGCTCCATTACATCCCATGATGTAATAAAATCGAATTTCATTGGATTACCATCTTCATAAAGTTGATATGGTTTTGTCAAATCAACAGTAAAAAGATTTGAATCTTTATACTTATCCCAATTTTCCTTTCCCTTACCAATTTGATATGCTAGTGGAGATCCTTCTAACCCAACACCAATATCTCCAAGAGAAATAAAATCAGAAACCAATTGACCACCCGCACATCCAAGATCTAAAACTCTTAATGGAGATTTCTTAAAGTAATTTCTAACTTCGTTAATATAGTCCCTATTCGTATTATTATCATTAGTAGTTCCACATGGAGCAATATGATCTGGAGAATCAATTGCAGATGGAAAATTTGTTTTTAATGTAATTAATGCCATAATTTTTTTAAGAAATAATTTTTATTAAACTTTTTTTAAACAGAAAAATATACTATTACCATGAGTGTTATGCATTCTAAATAACGCATCTCCAAACAAATATCCAAAGAAAAGACCTTGGGGGCGAACAGCAACACCTTGAGGAATACCAGGATGATGAGGATATTGAATGCCTGGAGGTACTGCTGGCCAAGAAGGATCGTAAGCAAGTTCAAATCCACATTTAAAGAGAAGATTAATCCACTTTACTGTGTTAAAAACTGATTGATGTCTACGTAGATATTTTCCATCAACCCAACCAACATCATCAGGAACAACAGAAATAGAGCAACAAAATACACCATCATCTTTAAGATGTTTACGAATCTGTTTAAAAAATGTGGAAAGATCTTCTTCAGCAATGTGTTCTACTACTTCCCAAGAAGTAATAAAATCAAATTGCATCTTTTCATCATCTTCGTACAGTTGATATGGTTTGGAAAGATCTACTGTAAAAAGATTTTTGTCACCGTATTGATCCCAATTATGCTTACCAGCACCACGTTCTCTAGCATGAGTAGAACCTTCAAGACCTACGCCAATATCTCCCCTTGCAATAAAATCAGCAATCAGTTGTCCACCAGCACATCCAAGATCAAGAACTCTGATTTGCTCATTGTTGAAATATTCTTTGACTGCATTAATGTAGTCAATATCAGTTGTATTATCATCAACTGTACCAACTGGCGAAATGTGATCTGGAGATTCAATCGCTGCTGGAAACTTTGTATCAAGTCTAATTGTTGTCATAGTTTTCTACCTTTTACTCCATCCGAAGATACGTTAATTTTAACCGATGAATAAGGAATTGTCAATTTGTCTTTTTCAGAAAAAGTCAAAAAGAATCCTCCATTACCTGCACCACAAAGTTTATGTGAAATAACAAGAGGATTATTTAGTAAGTACTCATCTATTTCCTTTATAGTTTTATTTTCATTAATTGAGGAACTAGTTTGCTTTTTCTGTTCCCAACTTTTATTTAAATAATGTAAAAATTCATCATAATTTTTTTGAAGTAAACAATCATATGCTACTTCTAAAGTATCAAGAAGTGGTGATACTTTATCAATATTATCGGTCACATCTTTTAAAACATTTTTTGAATTTCTAGTAACGCCAGTAAAAACTAAGTGTGCATCGTAATTTTCAAAAAGTTCAGTTGACTGAAAATCATATTTTACAATCCCACCTCGTTGAAATTCAATTCTTTTAAAACCACCAATACCACATCCATATGGATCTTGATAACCACAATAAGGATTAAACTCCCGCTCTAATTGATATGCCAAAGAACATATTTCAATGTCGGTCATATTAATTCCTTTAAACATTGAAATACATTTAACCAAATTAATAATATAGGAAGAAGATGATGCAAGTCCACTTCCTTGTGAATATGCATCACTTGTCATACTAATAGTCAATGGATGGCAACCAAAATAATTTAAAACACAACGAATTAAATCATTTTTAATATCTCCAATAAATTCAATTTCTTCTCTCTTAGAATAATTAACAATATACTTATTACCTTGCATGTTGTATCCAACTTTATCTTCATGTAAAGTAATATAAGTCTTCAAATCGCAAGTAAAACTAATTACAGCACCATATCCATACTTCTCAACAAAATATGGATTATCTGTGGATCCACCAAATAAAGAGACCCTAAGAGGGCAAGAAGAAACGTACATTTTAAATTCTCATCCAATTATCAGGTATTAAATCATCTAGATTTTTATCAGCATAAGCAGGGCCAAACCACATTTTTGGACCAATTACTTTTTTGTTTTTATTTTTGATTAACCAAGCACCCCACCAAGATAGACTAGAATTAGCAATAATTGCATGGGAACACAGAGACATTAGACATAGATCCACATAAGGAAGATAAGATCCATCTCCATATTTGTCCTGTGGTTCTGAAAGCAAAAATCTATCACCATCAAAAAATTCCTGCTCTTTACACCATTCAGGCGAATCAGAAAAAATAATTACAGGTTGTTGATCATCAAAATTTTCTAATGCTTTTTTATAATATTCAATTGGTTGCGTAGGATGTTGATCTGAACATTGTGTATAAGACCATTTAAATCCTCGTGGATCTGTAAGATTTGCATCACCACGACGAACGTGAAGTAAAATAGGTTCTTGCCCATCATACTGTTTCATCATTTCAGTGCAAGGTTCAAGATACTCATCTAGAAAAGTAAAATCTTTACGAATAATATCCGAAACATTTTGAAAATATTTTTCAGATTGAAAAAACCCATGAAGACTTACATTATCAGGACAGTTTTCAAACAATTCTTCATCAAAATGAAAAAATCTTTCTCCAACATATTGAATATCTTCAATATACTGTAGATTTTCTTCTTTAACAGATTCCAATTTAAAACATTCACCAAGACTATAATTTTCAATTCCTTTCCTGTAAAAGGGAGGAATACACCATTCATAATTATGTTTAGCGGCAATTCCACGAAGTGCCGCATATTCAAACATTTGATTTCCAAGTCTTCCTAGATTTCCAATCTGATTAAATGCTAACATATTTTTTTAAGTAAGATTGTGATGAATAATAATTGACTAGTTGTTGTTTATCCAACTTTTGAATTGATTCCCACAACTCAAGATTGTCTTTCATATAAGGATTTCCATGATAAGAGTTAGGCCAAGAATTTCTTCCTCTACTATGCTCTAAATGATAGATAAAATCCTCTATTCTATTTACCTTATATCCAAGGGTGGTAAATCTAAAATATCTTTCTTTATCCTCTGGTGATGAACCTCTAAAGTTTTCATTTTCCATACCACCATCAACGTAAACTTGGCGATTAAAGAATTGAACCCATCCAAAGTCAGAAGTCCATATATTTGATTTCTTTTCTAAAATAGAAAAATCAAAATCATTATTTAAAAATTCACTGACTAATTCATCATCTGCATGAATTTGCTTTTGATAGTGACCAGACCCAAATGGATATATCACATCAGATTCTTTGTTTAAAATAGATTCATATGCAGTTGAGTATGAATTTACTGGAAGAAGAACATCACAATCATAATTAATCACAACGTCGGTTTTAGACATCGCAAGCATTTCATTTAAAATATGCATACGATAAAAGACAGGATCATCAGACTTTTCAAAAATATGTGTAAGATTAAAGTCATCATCAAGAAATTCTTTTAATTGAGGAAGAACTTGATCTTTAAACACTGATGTTTTATCTACTTCTTTAACAATTACATTAGTATTAAAATTACCAAACAAAAAGCATAAAACAGTAATAATATTTCTCATTCTATCTTCAGATTCAATCCGAAGTGGAATGATAAAAGTAGCATTAGAAAGATCAACCATTTGGATATTCCCAGTTTTCAAAAAAGTCTTTATGTTTTTCTTGAAGATATTCTAATTCATTTTGTATGAATTGCCAAGAGCATCCATCACCTTCGACAACAATATCAAAGTTAAGTTTAGATGTTGTACTAGAATTATGTTGTCTGCTTGTTGTCAAAACATTTTCAATGATTAATGGCATTCCGTATTTCATACGAAGTCGGTGATACCATTCATGGTCCATACTTGTTTGCACTTTTGTATCGAAATATTCGACATTTTGGTTTCTAATCGTCACATTCGTTGGACACCCAAGTAAATTATTTCCAATTAAAAGATGATCTGGATACTTTGGAACTCTTGAATCAAAGAAATTTACTGCATCATAAGTATGATTAAATCCATTTACTAACCAATACTTATTACTATTATCTAATGAATTAACTATGATTTCTAATGCCTGATTAGAAAAAAGAAAATCATCGCAATGTAAGATTTTAATATATTCACCTTTACATAAATCCATTACAGTATTGGAATTAGCAGACATTCCAATGTTTTCCAAATCTTTATTATAAGTTATGGAAAATTTATCTTGGTACTGTTCACATAGTTGTTCTACCAATTCATTGGTAGAATTATCAGAAATCACAACTTCATAATCTTTAAATGTTTGTTTATAAATTCTATCAAAACTTTCTTTCAAGAAAGAAAGTTCTTCTTGAGTATTAATATAAGTTGGAATTGCAATAGAAATTTTAGGTATCAAATTCTTGTCCACCTTTCAGGAATTAAATCACTATCATCTACAGTTGCTTGTGGTCCATACCAATTCTTTGGCGCAACAATTTTATCAGAATTTGATAACCATGCACCCCACCAAGAGAATGAAGAATTCGCCATAATTCCACCAGAACATAAAGACATTAAACACAAATCGGTATATGGAATAAGTGAATAACGTGCTTGCCCGTCAGCATCTACATGAACATAAGGATATTTTTCATTGTTTTCTGAGAACAAGAACCTATCAGAATCAAAGAAACTTTGCCCAGCACACCATTGAATATCATCAGAAAAAACAAGAACTGGAATATCTTTATCAAAATATTCTAGTGCTTTTTCATAATAATCAAATCCACAAAGAGGATGATAATATTGAATATTAACATAATCACCCCTACGAATATGAAGGAAAATCGCATCACCAACCAAATTCATAAACTCAGTTGATGGTTCCAAGTATTCAGACTTAAATTTAAAATCTTTACGAATTTCATCTTCAATATGAGTGAAATACTTCTCCGTTTGGAAATAATCTTCAATGTTGCAATTATCTGGGCAGTTATCAAAAAATTCACGATCAAAAGCACCAGTACTTGCTTTAAGTGTTGGAAAACTTGATGGGACTATTCCCAAATTATTTTCACTAACACTGCTCATTTCAAAGCAATCAAATAATCCATAATTTGTTTGATGTGGTCCATCAGGTGTTGGAATTACCCAGTCATATCCATGATGTGCAGCAATACCACGTAAAGCAGCGTACTGAAACATTTGATTTCCAAGACGACCATTTGATCCTAATCTATTATAACCAATCATAATTTTATTCCTCTATAGTAATTGTTGGGGGAAGGTTTGCATGAAATCCAAATGGAATTATGTTTTTATTTTCCAAAACTGCTGTCTCATAAGAAAATCTAGCAGCAAGTTCCACTGGTGCGAATTTACATCCTTGTTCTAAAAATAGATGTCTATTATGGACGCAGATATTTCCATCTTCTGCGAAATTGTTAGCATTAAAATGCTTATAAAAATTTCCACTTGTACAATCAAATGGAATTTCAACTTTATTTGGAACTTCTAAAAGTTTTTTACTTCTCAGTGAAAATCCACCATTTCCAACTCTTATATGCTCATCAAATGGTGTTACATAAGAATTTTCTTGGTAAGGCCAAGGAGCACCAATGTAATCATAACCAAAAAATTCATCTGTCCATGCATCTGGGTTGATAATAAATGCATGATCTTGAATCATCAAACAAAATTCAGTGTTAACATGATTATGCAATTCATATAAAACATACTTGCTATACAAATTAATATCTGTAATTGGATAGATCATTTCTTCCATTACAATATCATCAAAAGATAATTCTTTTTGATATTTTTGAATTAAATTTGATGATGTGATTAATTTAACCTCACCAAAGTTTGCTTGCTCAATACATGTATAAATTGCCTTTATTGTTCTTTCTATTCTACTTGTATTATCAATTGCAATAAGTGTTACTCTACTCAAATCAAGCATAGTTTTCTTCAATAAAAGAATCAATAACTTCTTCTATGTAGTCAATCATTTCACTTGTGATTACTGGTGAACAACCAACAAAAAATACATTATCAAGAACTTTACATGCATTTGGGTATTTTTTAGCATCTTCAAGATGCTTATATGCGGGGTGCATCAAAACATTACCAGCAAAATAATTTCTTGTCTGAACTTTATGACTTTCAAGATACTTAACTAGTTTTGACTTGTTTTCCTCATAAACAATTGGAACACCAAACCAACTTGTTTCTGCTTCTTCTCTTTCACCAATTACCCTAATATTAGGAATTTTTTCAAATATTGATTGAATACGTTCTTTGTTCTCTCTACGAAGTCTGTGAACTTCCTCATACTTTTCTAATTGAACAAGACCAATAGAACCTTGAAGATCTGCTGGTTTTAGATTATAACCAATTTGACCAAATACATATTTGTGATCAACGACTTGATCATATCCCTCCAACCAGGTATCAAATCGTTTTCCGCAGACACCACACTCAAGAAGATTTTGTGGTCCAACACAGTAACAATCACGACCCCACCAAGCAAAAGAACGTGCAATGTCTACAACTTCCTTAATGTTAGAAGAAACCATTCCACCTTCAATTGTGGAAATATGATGGGCAGGATAAAATGAACAAGAAGCAGCGACAGCATGTTTTGTAAGATATTCACCTTTCCACTTACTACCAAGACTATCACAATTATCTGCGATTAATTTAATATTATGTTTGTCACAAATATCAAGAAGTTTGTCATAATCATAAGGATTACCTAGAACTGGTGAAGAAAACACTGCTCTAGTTTTTGATGTTATTTTTGATTCGACTTGATCTAAATCCCAATTAAGATCTGAATAATCAATATCAACAAAAACTGGTTTAAGATTATTCTGAATGATTGGATTAATTGTCGTGGGGAATCCACAAACACATACAATAATTTCATCACCATCCTGCCAATCAAAATATTTTTTGAGTGCGGCAATCATTACAAGGTTGGCAGAACTACCAGAGTTCACCATTACAGAATATTCAAATCCAAATTTTTTAGAAAATGCTTTTTCAAATTTATTAACTTCTCCACCAGAAGGCAACCACTTTCCAGTTAGCAAAGTAGTGATAGCGGCAGTAACCTCTTTTTCATCCCAATAAGGACCAGAATAAAAAACATTACTTTCTCCCTTTACATAATTTGAGTTGCACAAATATGGAAAAAGTTTCTCACCGTTATTTTGAAGGCGAGAAATCAATGATGAAACTTCTTGTTCTATTGACATAATTCCCGAATGATTTGTTCATTGCTTATTTCCTGAGTAAATCCAAGTCGTTTCAACTTAGTTGTGTCCATCCAAAAATCTTTTGCTTGGACAATTTTATGAAACTCAGGTGCTTCTTTGCTTTTAATATTTGACGTAGACCCCAAATACCGTTTCGCTGTTTCAATTATAGCAGAAACAGTTGTTGGTTGTCCACTTCCAATGTTATATATTTCGTTAAGATTTCCCTTATTGCAAATCAAATCAATCGCACGACAGACATCATCAACATGCATAATATCACGAATTGGTGTGCCATTATCATAAACATAAACATCTTCATTCTTTTTAAGAAGATCTATCATATAACTTAAAGCATTTTTCTTTGCAGAAACTTTTCTGTCACCATTTCCCATCACATTGCAAAGTCTTAGAATTCTATAATTCATTCCATAAGTTCTACAAAAAGAAATCAAAAGATCTTCTGCTGTTTTTTTAGTAATTGAATAGAACCCTGTGGGTCGGCAGTAGTATTCTTCTTTTGCTGGTAATTCAGTTTCCCCGTAAACAAACCAAGAACTAATAAAGTTGAAAGTAATTTCTCCTTCTCTACAATGATCCAATACTTCACAAAGAAGTTTAAGATTCGTCTCAACATCTAATGTAATATTCGTATGAATATTATAATTATCAACAGTAGAAATAAAATAAAGAATATCTTTAGTTTTTGGTTGTCTACTTTCTCTTTCAATTTTTACGGTTTTGTCGGGGAACATTTTACAATAGTTACCACCAACAAAACCAGTACCTCCAAAAATACTAATCATTTTTCACTTAAAAATTTAATCAAGCACTCTGTTTTATTTCTATTATAAATTTCACCTACTTCACCTTTCATCCAAGGTAAAGTATTGCTAGCATTTTTATAATGGAAAATAAATGCAGAATCTTGTAAACTTTCATCCTCTTCAAATTTTAAAAAATCAATAAACGTAGGTTTTGGAAAACTATTTTTATTAACTTCTTCTATAATATAATTAAAATTATTGTAAATATATTCCCAATAATTTTCTCTTTCAATTTGATGTGGGTATGTACGAAGATTTGATTCTTGATAATTTTTAATTTCTAATACACACTCATCAAAATTTGCAAACATTTGAGCACATCCATTCAAACAAATTTCAAATGGTGGTTCATTATCCACTAAAAGACCCCACTGATCAATATATTTTGTTTTTAGTTGATCTTTATATTTTTCAACATATTCATATGCTTCACCACCAACATCCGTAGCAATACCATTTACATAACCACAACCAAAACTTAGTTCATTCGGATTTGGCATTTCATAAGGTTTAAACAAAATTAATCCACTCCAAGGATACTTAAAAGCAATACTACCTCTATCACTCTCATTTTTGTACATGCTGTATAATCTATACGATGGTACATATCCAAAATTATATCCTTCCATATTTTCTTCAAAAGAAATATCTTTTATAAAAAACATATCAGAATCAATAAAAACAGAAAGACAATCATTATTAATGATATATTTTTTCCACGCCCATGTTAAAGAATATGCACATGCAACATTCCCATTTAAATAACTTTGACCTTCAAACATTTTATGTCCACATAAAATCTGAAGGCCTGAATCCAGTTCAACTCTAATAGATTGAACTCCAATAGACTCACAGATTTGTTGAATTTCAGAAATTTTGTTTGGGTCATAACCACCATCACCACCTGGTCTTTCATTATTAAAGACAATAAATTCAAAATCATCTTTAATATGTTTTTTCATTGTTTCATATTGAATACGAATGAAATCTGGACGATTATGAGAACATGTGTAAATTTTAATCATTTAATACTCCTATAAAATTCTCTAGTTTCTTTATACATTTGATATTCTTTTTTACATTCTGTTCCTGTCATCAAGTCACCTTCACGATCCAACCAATACCAATCATCAACAATAGAATCATATGGTCTCCACCAACCATCAGAAATCTTCCAGTCAAACCAATATTTTGGAGCAATTACATCACATTCCAAATTAGTCCATACTGGCCAAAAAGCAAAAGTAGATGAAGATATAATTGCGTTTTTAGCAGTATTCAAAATTGAATAATCTACACCAACTGGACCACCGGGATAAACATACCACCCAATACTACCTTGATACGGATCCTTTTCATCCATTACAGCGGATCCAACAATTTTAGCAAAGGGAATAAATTTTTTTGCATTTTCTGGATCATCGGTTACACATACAAATTTCATATTTGGATTTTTATGTAGCATGTGTTTTGCAGCATCATGATAATATTTTGGAGGAATCCAAGAGGCTCCCGTAAGATAGTCACCACCACGGAATTGGATAACACAAATATCTTCTCCAGAATAATCAAATATTTTTGGTTCATATTCCAACCACTTTATTATATCATTACGACGATCATTGATATATCCAAGATTTTGAAAATAACCATCAATTTTTGTGTTATCTGGCAATTTATTCCAAAGATAATCATCAAAAAAAAGCACATCTTCACCACCCATGTGTGGTGGATATTTAACATCATTCAATTCTCTATAATAATTAACTATTCCATTTGGGAGTTCAATTGGTGGACCACCTTCTGGACCATGACCACCAATCACTTGTTTACCCAAATCAAAATTTTTCATGAATGCACAACCTTTAAATGGGGTTTCTATTTTTTTTTGGATTCCCCACTCATATCCCATTCTTTCAGCAATAATTCTTGGGACAACTATCATCCAAAGTTGATTACCAAGTCCAGATCCACTATAAATTTCGGATACAATCATTTTATTAAATGCGAATATTTTTGTTTATTTTTAATAATGTATTCGGGGAAAGATTCATCAATACTTACTTGTTGATAATGTATCCAATTCCTAAAAAATATATCTTGATTATTTTCTAAATTTTTAGATATATTTGAAATAACTTCAGGAACATTATACTGCAAATCACAAAAAGAATCAATTTTTTGTTTTATTTTTTCTTCTCCACCACAATATGTAAAGTGCCAACCACCATTTGTAATGATGTTACCTGTTAATTGATTTTCATTTTCTGTACTTTCTCTAATATCGTCTACAGATTTTTGTTCATTTTTGAAAAAATTATAAGTACAAGCTCTAGTACCAAACCAATTTTCGCTATAAAAATTATTTAAATAGTAAAAGTAACATTTTTGCTGAAAAGTAAAATGAGTGTTATTAGATATCCACTCATCTATATGAGATAAAACTTCAGGATTAGGTATTTCATCAATATCACTTGTCAAAATAACATCATCTTCTTTAAAAATGTTATCTAATTTAATCATAGAATTTCTAGAATAAATTTCTCTATCCCAAGGACTTTCACATTCTGGAATTTTAATAAAATTATGAATTATTTTATCTTCCCATTTTTTAAATCTATGTTTATTTTCTAAATAGAAACTCTCTTTCCTTTTTCCAGAAAAAGTGGTATCTCCCTCCGTTAAAATAAATTTATCTACATATTCATCCAAAATATTTAATCTAATCTCAAGCATTTCTAACTCATGATTAAATATAAAACAATCATAGATTTTCATTTTTCATTACCTCAAATATTTTTGAAATTCCTTGTTCAATAGTTGTTTTTGGAGTCCACCATTTCATGATAAAAGTATCTGCTTGATTTCTTTTATCAAGTTGAACTGAATCTTTTTCGATAGAAGGTTGTACCTTAATATTATGATTTCCAATCAAATTAAATTGTCCAGCAATAATATTAGCAATATCTTTAATCTTTGTGTATCTGAAACTTGTAATGTGAAGATTATCTTCTGAAGTAAATTCATTGTAATGTTCCATCACAGTCTCAAGTGCTTCACAGCAGTCTTCAGCATAAAGAAAATCTCTTTCTTCTTCACCATCAGTCATCATATCAATTACACCAGTTTCAAATCCCTTACGAATAAAGTCTGTGATAACGTGTGCTTTCTCATGATCTTTTTCAACACCATAAACATTCCAAAACTTTACAATTAAACCATTTAATGATTTTGTGTAGAGTTCACCCACATTTTTCAAAACACCATATGGAGAATAACTCATATTGCTCATTTGTGATGAAGCAAATACAAATTTCTTATTATATTTTTGAATCAACGTAAATGTATTTGCCATTAAACGGCAGTTATTATTAATGAACTGGAATGTGTGTTGATATTTTTTAAGATATCGTGACCCTCCAACATCAAATGCTAGAAAAAATACAAAATCTGAGTCTGAAATTCTTTCTTCCAAAAGAGGATTTGGAATAATAGTCATATCCTCTTCTGGAGTATTGACTAAATCAAACTCGTAAACAATATGTCCTTTGTTACGCAAATATTCTGTTAGATAGGCACCAATTTGCCCACTAGATCCAAGTACAGTAATTTTCATATCAAACAGGATGGTAAAAAGGTTTTTTAGAGAGTTGAGAATTAATCCAATTGTAAGTTCTTGAAATTCCCTCTTCAAGTGTCATTGAATAATCCCATTGTAGTTTCTGACGGATCAAATCATTATTTGAATTACGACCACGAACTCCAAGAGGACCATCAATATGGTTTTTCGTAATAGTTTTTCCAGCAACTTTAGATGCAAGATCAGCAAGATGATTAATTGTCACCATTTCTTCAGATCCAATGTTTACTGGACCCATAAAATCTGATTGGACAAGACGATACGTTGCCTCAATACATTCATCAATATAAAGGAACGAACGTGTTTGTTCACCATCACCCCAGATTTCAATCTCACCACCTTCAGGAGGAAGTTCTGCTACTTTACGACACATTGCTGCTGGGGATTTTTCTTTTCCACCTCTCCAGGTTCCTTCAGGACCAAAGATATTATGATAGCGAGCAACACGAACTGGAATGCCATAATTACGGTTATAAGCAAAATATAAACGTTCGCTGAAAAGTTTTTCCCATCCATATTCACTATCGGGTCCAGCAGGATAAGCATCCTCTTCCTTTAACCCTGGATTTTCAGGATTCATTTGAATATGCTCAGGGTAAGCACAAGCAGATGAAGAAAAGAATACGACTGTTTTATTAATTCCTGTTCTATCATTCAGATCTTTCATCGAACGAAGAACGTTTAAATTAATTGATGCTGAGTTGTTCATAACATCAGCGTCATGATCTCCAGTAAAAATATATCCAGCACCACCCATATCAGCAGCGAACTGATAAATTTCATCAAAAGGTTGAATATATTTTGATGGTACAAACTTATAAAAATTATTTCCGTATCCTCGGAATTGGACTACCTTCTCAACAAAAAGTTGATCTGTTAAATCTCCACGAATAAATTCATCTGCTTCAGTTTTAGAATGATCTGGATTTTTGAGATCTACCCCACGAACCCAATATCCTTCTTTTTTTAATCTTTTAACCATGTGACTTCCAATGAAACCACCAGCACCAAGCACAAGTGCTGTCTTTACATATTGTGTCATAAATGAATTAATAATCTTTTAGTATATATTATACATCATCAAGCAACATTTTGCTTGTACCACTCGTAAGTTTTTTGAATTCCATCACGAAGTTCAATTTTTGGGTTCCAACCAAGTGATTTGATTTTATCAACATTCAAAACTTTACGAAGAGTTCCATTTGGTTTTGTAATATCCCAATTTATATCACGATCATACCCAACAATATCAGAAATTATTTCAGCAAGTTGTTTGATTGTTATATCACTTCCCGATCCAATATTGATATGCTCAAAGTCATCATAATTTTGCATACAAACATAACATGCCTCTGCTAGATCATCTGCATGTAAAAACTCACGCATCGCAGATCCATCTCCCCAAAGTTTAACTTCCGAAAGATCACTATGATTAACAGCAGCATGAAACTTTGCAATCAATGCAGGAAGAACATGGGAAGTTTCTAAATTAAAATTGTCATAAGGTCCATAAAGATTGCATGGCATTAAACTAATTGCATTGAATCCATATTGTTCCCTATAAGATTGACACATTTTAATACCTGCAATTTTTGCAATTGCATAAGCATCATTTGTTGGTTCAAGATGTCCAGAAAGAAGAGAAGATTCAACAATAGGAACCTCACAAAACTTTGGATAAATGCAAGAAGAACCAAGAAACAAAAGTTTTTTAATACCAAATTGGTATGAAGCATCTATGATATTTGATTGAATCATTAAATTATCATAAATCATTTCTGCTTTATGATTTTTATTACCAAGTATTCCTCCAACCTTTGCAGCGGCAAGAAAAACATATTCAGGTTCTAAAGAAGAAAAATATCTTTGAACTTCATCTTGATTTGTAAAGTCTACATCCTGACGAGTTCCTTTAATAATGCAAGTGTAACCTTTACTTTCAAGATTTCTGACAATTGCCGATCCAACCATTCCATTGGCACCAGCAACTAAAATTTTAGATTCTTTGTTCATTTTTTTGATACCATTCAATCGTTTTTTCAAGTCCCTTATCTATGTCAAATCTGGGAGACCACTTTAATTCATGTCGAATCTTAGTAATATCTGTAGAATAACGTCGATCATGTCCTGGTCTATCATCAATATATTCTACCATATTCTCTTTCATGTTTAAACGATCAAGAATCATTCTAATTAAATCAATATTCTTGACTTCACATTCACCACCAATATTATATTTTTGACCTATTTTTCCACGATAAAAAACTTCCAAAAGTGCTTCACAGTGATCTTGGACATATAACCAATCACGAATTTGTTTTCCATCACCATAAACTGGAACTTTTTTACCAGACATCAAATTTGTAATTGCCTTAGCAATCATTTTTTCAGTGTGCTGTCTTGGTCCATAGTTATTAGAACAATTGGTAATTATAACTGGAAGACCGTAAGTATTGTGATATGCCATTACAAAATGATCACTTGCGGCCTTTGATGCAGAATATGGATTTCTAGGAGAATAATTTGAAGTTTCAGTGAAATACCCTTCATCAACTGATCCATAAACTTCATCTGTAGAGATATGAACAAATTTTTCTATTTGATACTTTACTGCCAAATTTAATAGATTAATTGTTCCATTAATATTTGTAGTGATAAAACTTGAACAATCTTTAATTGAATTATCTACATGACTTTCTGCCGCTAAATGAAAAATTGCTCTTGGTTTATGTTTCTTAAAAACAAATTCACAATTATGTTTGTCAGCAATATCAGTTACATATAACTTAATTTCCTTAGGAATATTATTTTTATTAGATGCATAAGTCAAGTTATCAATGCAAATAACTTCCTCATCTAAAGATGTAATTAAATGATGTAGCAAATTACTACCAATAAATCCTGCACCGCCAGTAACTAAAATGGTCATAATCAATTATTCTTTATTGAATACTTTTCTAATAATTCTGGAGAGTATTGCTGAATATCTTTAATATTTTTTTCTTCCCTTTTTACAGTTTCAAGATCATAAACTCTGTTCCTGAGTTCAGTAGTAGAGTATTGATGCCTCCTCTTGTGGTAATAAATTTCTATACCATTATCAATACAATATTGCTTTCCAGTAACTTCAACATCCCTATATTCTTCACTTAAAAATCGAATGTGGAAAGTTTGAGTTTTGATTAGATTAAGAAGATCTGCCTCCGTATCATAAACAAGAATTTCATCAACATATTTACATCCCTGTATTTGTGCATATCTTTCGTAAATTGACTGAACTGGTTTATTTTTTAAACCAGGTCTATCTACAGTAGGATCAACTTGAAGTGCTACTTTTAAATAGTCGCACATTTCTTTTTCCATTTTAAGCATTGTAACATGCCCAGCATGAAAAAGATCAAAGCAACTACAGTTAAAACCGATTTTCATATAAAAAAGTTTTTTTATTATTATACTAAAAAAGATGGGTTTATGCAACCCATCTTTATGTGCTCAGGCTCGCCACCAATTCTTTGACTGGAAATTGGAAACCAGGCGGGAGTAACCTCCATCCGCACCACCAATCCTTTAGAGAGAGATTGGAAACTCATAAGGGGTCATACTTGACTCCACCAGTATAAGTTTTAAGTCATTCCAGGACTCAATAAAAGTTGGGTTAACTTTGATACCTCAGTAATACCAAAGAATGCTATCAAAAATAGCACATCCCAGAGTTTGAGCTTGATAGCAAAAGGAATACCGAGTAGTCCTCCAATAAATTTTATCATCAAACCACTTTTAAAATCTCCCCACAACATGATTTGATAACCAAGTAAAAGGAGAAAGTTCCCGACGTATCTTAGGATACTTGCTTTAGACATAAGGGGGGCATTTCATCACCGACCAGGGCTAGTTTTAAGTCATACCGAGACTATTTAATCATCATCACTATCTCTTACATAACAAGGAACTCTGTCTGAATCTAACCAACGACAATATTGATGATCTTCCATGGCAGTTAAACACTGCATTTGATTATCAAAAAGATAAATGTCATTCCAGCGTTTGGTATAAAAATTTTGTTTTTGTAGACGATAATCAGGTTTGCCGTTTATTTCAAGGATACCCACTTCAATAAAACGGTATCCTTCACGTTCCAGAAGAACTTTGGCTTTCATGCAACCTCAACAGATTCAAGATCTTGGGCGACATACTCCATAAGAATTTCGTAGTCGTCAAGGGGATCACCAGAAAATACCAGACCTTCATTTTCATAAAAGCGGCGAACCTTTTTATAAAGTTTCGGATTCTTTACATCAAGGTAGATTTCCCCGTTAGCAGCAAGACGAAGAGTGCTAACATCTTTCTTAAACTTTTGAATCAGAGACATTGTTTTGTTTGTTGACCTAGTTATTATAAGGTGTTTAGACTTGTGTGTCAAGTGTGCCAGTCGTAAAACTGGCAATCGGGGTGACACGGATCGAACGTGCGTCTTCTTGCTCCCAAAGCAAGCCGTCTACCTCTGACTTACACCCCGTTATATTATCTATAATATCTGACTTCATCTAATTTGTCAAGGATATGCGTTTCTAAACGCCCACTCAATAAAAAAAGCAATACTAGAAAAAAGTATGATTGCAGATATTATTGTCTTATACATTATTAACATCTCCTAAAAACTTTGCAAGGGGATCTCTTTTGGTTTTTACAATTTCAACTGCCCTCTTATAAAACATATTATTTGTATTTCCAGAAGCCTCAAAGGTTTCTTTAATACGGACCCAATTATTGTAAGTATGTTGGTCCATAAAAGTTTAGTTTGAATACTACTAGTTATACTAATCAATATTCTTATCTTGTCAAGTATGTGAGAATATCAAGACATACTTTAAGAAAATATTAAACGGAGAGAAGGCGAGTCGAACGCCTAAGGGCTTTAACACCTCAACGCTTTTCAAGAGCGGTTCCGTCACCAATCGGATTGTCTCTCCAAATAAGTCTTCAACGGACTTCAAAATCTAAGCGTCTCACCTTACGCTGACGCCTTGCTTCTTGCCAAGCAATGTCTTCTTGAGTAAGAACATTAGACTTTGTTTTATTATGATAAGAGTTTAACATAATAACCTTAGATAAATCAACTGCAGAGATTTTATCTCCACGAATCGTTGCCATATTTGGACAACCACAAGTTATAGTTTTAGTAGGATGCCCCTCTAACTCCTTTCCACAAGAGCGACATCTTATTCTTAAATTTTCCATTTTTCATTATATGTTAATTATTTTTCGGCAAAAGAACGAAGCATCCAAACAAACTTACCGTGCGATTCCATTAAATCTTGAACTAAATTAGCAGTTGCATATTGGTTTTGCTTTTCTGCTTCTTCTGAAACTTCTGCTAGAAGTTCAATAAGACTCTTATTATCATTATGAAGTTGTTTTACCATACCCATTGCATCAATATCTTGAGCAGTATTTGATGCTTGATCTACTCTAGAAACTTCTGTAGTTCTAGAAAGAGTGCTGATTGGTTTGATATTCAAGTATCTCATGTGTTCTGAGATACGATCAACTTCTCCAAACATCGTTTCATACTGCTCACCAAAAAGAGTATGAAGTTGTTGGAAATCTGGACCTACAACGTGCCAATGATAAACCCAAGTTTTATGAAATAAAACAAAAAGTGACGCCTGAGCATCACTAACAAGTTTGTATAACTTTTCCATTTACCAGTTTTTTAAATATTTATAATCTTATTGTTGCAATAGATATTCTACAGTATTTGCAATATCATTCATTGCGTCACGAAGATTTTCTCTTTGTCCAGATTCTTGCTTAATAATTGGTCGATGATCGTCGGTTAAGGTCCAACGCCATTGTTTCATAGAATTACAATACCAGAGATTTATTTTCATTCTAGAGACATAAGTACCTCAACTCATCAGATACAATACATTAAAAAGGGAGTTTTGTCAACCCCCCATTGATTATCACTGACCGATACTCTTCACACGATTACGTGCTTTGTTGAGTACAGAACCTGCAAGAGGAACATAACCCAAGTCATCAGCAACCATTTGTGCCTTACCACTTAACATATAATTAAATGCTTTCTGGAGGTCATCTGCCTTGGCACCATTACCATTCTTATATGCAAGAACCCAAGTCAGAGTTGAAATTGGATAGGCATTTGCACCAGAAGGATTTGGATTTTCACCAGCAAGGTTTGCATCCAGTTTGATACTGTTTAGAGCAACAGCACCAGTTGCAGCAGTGGGAAGAACAAACTTACCTGCCTTATTTTGAATAGCAGCAGTTTGCAGTCGGTTTGCTTTCACAAATCCAGTGTTCACATAACCAATGGAACCAGGAGTATTGCGGAGTATTCCAGCAACACCTTCGTTGCCTTTACCACCAATACCTACGGTCCAATTGACTGCCTTACCAACTGACTTCCAGGAACTATCAAATGCGTTCAGAGAATTAGTGAATGCATAAGTAGTTCCGGAACCATCAGAACGATAAACGACACGAATAGGACCATTACCACACTTAAGTTGATTCCAGTCCTTGATTTGACCCTGATAGATGTCTACAAGTTGCTTTTGAGTCAGTTTTAGATTACAACCTTTCTTATTATAAGCAATTGCAATTGTTCCACCTACAGCAGGAAACTGAACCACACCACGTTTAACTTTAGCAGCATCCCTAGCACTGATAGGTTCATCAGATGCAGCAAAGTCTACGGTTCCTGCAATAAACTGACGAACACCAGCACCAGAACCTACTGACTGATAGTTTACGCGATTACCAGTTTCAGCACCATATTGTTGAAACCAACGTTGATAAATAGGAGCAGGAAAAGTTGCACCAGCACCATTCAGAGCAGGTCCTGCAAATGCAACGGTAGGAACAGCAACCATACCAATAGCAATAAAATTTTTGAGTTTCATAAAAAGTGAATAACTACGATAGTAATTTTACCCTAACCAAAAGTTAAAGTCCACTAAGATTTGGTTAAGATTTTGTTTAAAATAAAAAAGGCACCCCATAAAGAGGTGCCTTCACTCAACTTATGAGTAGTTTATCAGAAAGTGAATTTCGTCTGAATCACACCACCCCAGTTAGAAGAAGCATTCTTGAATGCTTGGTCGTTTGCAACATAAATGATTGCAGGAGTAATGCTGATATTATCAGACACCTTATAACGATAGAAGATTTCAAGAAGAGATGCCTTCCCACTTAGACCAGCAGCATTACCGGGTTGTCCGTATGCAACACCAGCACTGTTGCCCTTGGCAAACACATCACTCCACTGAAGACCAGCAAACCAAGTAGAAGTATTGGTTGCATTGTTAGGAGTTGCAGGACCACTTACAGTGTTCCAACCATAACCACCACTCACA
>JACCDX011863342.1_pt1 | contig 30699 bp, 31 predicted proteins | sample 7449681 | NCBI WGS metagenome assembly JACCDX01 (sample SAMN15323450, study PRJNA562643) | freshwater metagenome | isolation source: river surface water | place: USA:Blue River Watershed | collected 2017-08-18
CCGGAACTCAATGGCTACTGCTTGCTGGCTTGATAATTGGCGCACAGTTTCTGGGCCATACTTTGTTTAACTTCACCTTAAAGCGAGTATCTCCTGCGGTTGTTTCACTGGTTGTATTTTTCGAAGTTCCAGTAAGTGCGCTTTTAGCCTTTGCGTGGCTAGGACAGCAACCACCGGCTGGCACAATTCCTGGAATCATTGGTTTGTTGTTTGGCTGCACTTTATTTGTACTACGCTCAAATCAAGCTGAGAATAAATCAAATGATTGATTTACATACCCACACAAATTTCAGTGATGGCACTGATTCACCGGCGCAATTAATTAATAAAGCACTTGCTGCGGGTATCTCAGTAATTGGATTAACTGATCATGATTCGGTCAGTGGTTGGCAAGAGGCAACTACTGCTTTAAGGCCAGGTATTTCACTAGTTCCAGGAGCTGAAATATCTTGCCAAACTTTAGATGGAATCAGCGTGCATATTTTGGGATTGCTATTTGATTCACAAAATGTTGAGTTAATGAAAACTATGGAGGAAACTCGAGAGAATAGACATGGCCGAATGGCAAAAATTATTGCTCGAATTAATGAAGCGGGCATTGATATAACAATGGATGATGTCTTAGAGCAGCTAGCAGATGGCGCCACTTTAGGAAGACCACATTTAGCTGATGCACTTGTTAAGAAGGGAGTCGTTGCAAGTCGAGATGAAGCCTTTACCCAAATGCTCCATAACAAATCAAAATATTATGTTTCTCACTATTCACCGACACCTGAAGTTGCAATAAAATTGATCAAAGATGCAGGTGGGGTTTCTATAATTGCACATCCAATGGCATCACATAGGGGTAGAACAATCTCAATTGAAACCTTTGGTTCATTAATTAAGGCTGGTTTAGATGGAATTGAGGTTGATCATCGAGATCATTCCCCAGAGGAGAAAAATCAGCTTATTGAGTTAGCTAGAGACAACAACTTAGTTATGACTGGCGCCAGTGATTACCATGGCAATGGAAAGCTTAATTTGTTAGGTGAGTACACAACCTTGCCTGATCAGTGGGAAAGATTAGAGGCTAAGGCGAGTAAAAGAAGAGTAGTTAAAGTCTAATTATTGATTTGCAAAACCAACACGTCGGTCAGCCGATTCGCCAACTTCAACATAACTAATTTTATTGTGTGGAACTAAAATTTCGCGGCCCTTTGCATCACTGAGCGCCAATACAGAGGAAGTTTTGATTGCATCATTTACTTTTGCAATAACTTCAGATTGAGAACTTGAGCATTCAATAAATATTTCATGAGTGCTATCTGAAATACCGATCTTTACCTCAGTCTTGCCCGAAGCTTTAACTGCTGATTTCGTAGTTGCCATGCTCTAACTCTATCTACTACTTGAATGGTTTGCGAATTTAAGATTGTGATTTAGGGAACCCAGAAATACCCCGCCAAATTAAATTCATTACCAATTCAGTTGCCCGCTGACGATCAATCTTTCCATCACGATCCAACCAATGCCGAGCGGTTGTTTGAACAGTTCCAATAATTCCAACTGCCAGCATCATTGACTCTTCTTTGCCTAAACCTGTGTCTATAGAAATAACTGCACTCACTGCAGCTGCGCAGTCATATGTCATACGATTTAGACGCTCTCGAACCTGTGGTTCTAAATTCATATCACTTTCAAAAAGTAAGCGGAATGCTTCTCCCTCAGAATCAATAAATCCAAAGTAAGCCTCAACCGTGGCAGCAACTCTTGATGAGTTTTCACGGTTTGAAGCAATTGCTTTTTGGATTGCAAATACGAGTGAATCAATATGTAAATCTAGTACAGCAAGATATAACTCTAGTTTTGAAGGAAAATGTTGATACAAAACTGGCTTGCTTACATTTGCTCGGTCGGCAATTTCATCCATTGCAGCAGAGTGGTATCCAGCTGCTGTAAAAACTTCTAGCGCTGCTACAAGTAGCTGAGCGCGACGTTCATCACGAGGTAATCGTGCTGACTTATCATCGACCATTCAGTAATTCTAATCTGTAAATTGATGGATTGTCAGTTTTTATAAGATTTATAGTTATATTGTGCGGGTGAATTCATCAAAAAGAATGTTATTAGTTCATGCCCATCCAGATGATGAGACCATCAACAATGGTGTAACGATGGCTAAATATGCAGCATCTGGTGTGAATGTCACTTTAGTTACCTGCACAAGAGGTGAAGAGGGTGAAGTTCTAGTTGAGAAACTGGCTAATTTAGCAAGTAGTAAAGATGACAAATTAGGTGAGCATCGTGAAATTGAATTGAAAAATGCAATGGATGAATTGGGAATTTCTGATTTTAGATTCCTAGGTGCGCCAAGTAAGAAGTGGCGAGACAGCGGGATGATGGGCACGCCTCAAAATGAACGCAAGGATGTCTTTTGGCAATCAAATCTAGAAGAAGCAGCAAATGAATTAGTGAAAATTATTTTGGAAATAAAGCCACAGATTTTAATTACTTATGATGAATTTGGTGGCTATGGACACCCAGATCATATAAAAGCTAATCAAGTTGCAATGCGAGCTGCCGAAATTTCTGCCACACAAGGCTGGGAGATTGAAAAGATTTATTGGAACACTATGCCTAAGTCAGTAATTCAAATGGGAATAGACAAAATGAAAGAGGTTGGCTCAGACTTCTTTGGCGCAGAGAGTGCAGAGGATTTACCCTTTGCAAAGCCTGATGAATTAGTAACTTCAGTAGTAAAAGCCCCTGAGTATGTTCCGCAAAAATTAGCTGCAATGAAGGCCCATGCCACCCAGATCTCAGTAGATGGTCCATTTTTTGCACTCTCAAATAACCTAGGGCTTTCAGTGTGGGGAGATGAGTACTACACCTTAGTAAAGGGTCAGGCGGCTTCACCATTGGATGAAAATGGGCGAGAGCTAGATTTATTTGCTGGAATTGAATAATGAATTTTCTTAAAGCTTTATTTTTTGGCTCACTTATTGGTTTTTGTGGCGTATTACTCCACAACTTCACTCCACCATTTGGATTCCTAACATCTTTGATTTTAACTTTCCTAGGCATAAAAGTTGTCAGACAAAGATTTTTTTATTTGCGATACCAAATTTATGCATCGGCAGCTTGGTTAGCGGTAGTCGTTAGAGCGGGAACGCCAGGAAATGGTGATGAAATCTTGGTTTATGGAAATACTTATGGAAACCTTTTTCTTCTAGGTGGATTTATTTCAATTGTTATAGCCTTAATTACTACACGTTCAAAAAGTTTTTAAATAAGCCAATCCCAGCTTTGTCCCTCTTTATTGTCCCTTACTCCAACACCTAACTTCGCAAGCTCATCGCGCAAGCGATCACTCTCAGCAAAATCACCCAAACTTCTTGCAAGTGCCCGCTTCTCGAGTAAATCTTTCCCTAGTTGATCTAAAACCTTTTGTGTACTTTGCATTAATAGATTGAATCCAAAAAGATTGTCCAAGCTTGAGAAAACTTTGAATTTAGTCGAATCCTTAATCTCTTCAGATTTTTCAATACTTCGCAATTTTTGCAAGGCACGTGGAGTATCAAGATCTTGCCTGAAGTCTGCAATAACTTCAGCGATGAGCTCATTGGCATTTACTTGGTCAACTGATGTGTCATTTTGCCAAACTTGAATTTTCTCTCGCCATCTTTGAATTAGTAAATGTGCAGCCTTTAAACTATCCCAACTCAAATCCATCTGACTGCGATATCTATTCTCCAAAAAGCATAATCGAAGTGCCAGTGGATCAATATGTTTAGAAATCAAATCAGATACCAACACAACATTGCCAGTACTTTTTGCCATTTTTCTGCCCTCAAATAGCAAGTGTTCACCATGCACCCAGATTGCAACTGATTCTTTGCCTATTGCAGAATTTGATTGAGCCCGTTCATCTTCATGGTGCGGAAATCTTAAATCGATCCCACCAAGGTGTAGATCTACATACTCATCTAAATAATGCAATGACATTGCAGAGCATTCAACATGCCAACCGGGAAATCCTGGACCCCAAGGTGAATCCCAAATCATTTCCTTACGTTCACCAGCTGCTTTCCATAGCGCCCAATCTGCATGAAATCTTTTGGCACCATCTTCGGTGTATTCAAAACGATGGCCTGGCTTAAGTGAATCTAATCTGTTGCCACTGATAGCACCATAAGTATCAAATGATTGCGCTGCAAAGTAAACACAATTATCACTACCAACATAGGCATGATTTTTTGAGATTAATAATGTAATTAACTTCTGCATTAAATCAATACACTCACTTGCCTTTGGATATTTATCGGCAGGAGTTATATTCAAATGTGCTAAATCTTTATGAAATCGATCCTCATAAATTCTAGCTATCTCAAATGGATCCTTAGATTCAGCCTTTGCCTGAGCTAGGATTTTATCTTCAACAAAATCTTCAGACATATGTCCAACATCGGTGATGTTTTGTATGAATTCAACTTTGTGTCCAAGTTGCTTGGCTAACCTGGTGATTAAATCGCCCAAAAGAAATGTGCGCATATTGCCAACATGGGCATCTCGATAAACTGTTGGGCCACAACTATAAATTCTTAATCTTTTTCCATCACTACTTGTCAGTGGTTGCAACTGCCTACTTTTGGTGTCAAAAAGCAGTATCTCTTCATTACTCATTTACTCGGCACAACCTTCCAGAGTGCAATCTTTGCTGGATCGAAGGTAACGACGGTGCCATCCTTTTTTCGAACTGTGTTTTCACTCTCTAAAACACCGAGAATATCCCGATAACCACCAGCAGGATCATGCAGGCGAATACTGACTCGCTGACCTATCTGTGCCGCAGATGGCTGCACTTGACCCCCTCGATTAAACTCAGCCCACGAAAGACCAATAGTTAATGGCAGTATTGTCTACCTATTCGGCGGATATAACTGTAAGGAGAAGCGTGACCTACATAATTGCTCAACCATGTGTTGATGTTAAAGATAAATCTTGCATTGAAGAGTGCCCTGTTGATTGCATCTATGAGGGTGATCGAATGCTTTATATCCAACCTGATGAGTGTGTTGATTGTGGAGCATGTGAACCAGTCTGCCCAGTGGAAGCTATTTACTACGAGGATGATGTTCCTTCGCAATGGAAGGAATACAGCGAGGTTAATACTAAATTTTTTGTTGAGATTGGATCCCCTGGCGGTGCTGCAAAGTTAGGTCCGATTGGAAAAGATCACCAAATAGTCGCAGCTCTTCCACCACAAGAAAAGTAGGCCGCACCTGAAACTGCCAGATTTCCCCTGGGATCTTTTGGCGCCCTATGGGGAGAAAGCAAAAAAATACATAGGCGGCTTTATTGATCTTTCCCAAGGAACTCCCGTTGATCCAACACCCAAATTTATTCAAGATTCCTTAACTGCAGCAAGTAATTCACCAAGTTATCCAGTTGTTGCTGGTACCAAAGAGTTACAAGATGCAATTCGAACCTGGTCGATCAAACATTTAGGTGTAACTGGTGAGTTTGATGTTTTGCCCTCAATTGGTTCAAAGGAATTTATTGCCTTACTTCCAACTTTCTTACAAAGTAAAAAAGTTTTGTATCCAAAGGTGGCATATCCAACCTATTTAGTCAGTGCAATGATGGCTTCAGCCGAGGCAATTCCAGTAGAGATTGATGCCAGTACTTGGCCAGCGGCAGATTTGGCTTGGCTTAACTCACCTTCTAACCCAACCGGTCAGGTTCAAAGTGATGATCAGTTAAGGGCTTGTATTAATTGGGTACGTAAAAATAATTCAATTATTGCAAGTGATGAGTGTTATTTAAGTTTTGCTGATAATGCTAAATCAATTTTAGCCTTAGCAAATGGAGATAACACCGGCTTGCTTGCCGTACTTTCACTTTCAAAAAGATCTAACTTGGCTGGTTATCGCGCTGGCTTTGTAGTTGGGGACAGCAAGTTAATTGATCAGATCAGGCAAGTAAGAAAGCATGCAGGTTTGATGGTGCCGCTGCCAGTACAGCAAGCAATGATCACGGCATTATCGGATGAGGTTCATGTAACAGAGCAGGCAGCTCGCTACCGCGCTCGCCGAGAAACTTTAAAATCAGCATTGCTTAGCCAAGGTTTTAGAATTGAACATAGCGAGGCTGGTTTATACATCTGGTGCACTAAAGGTGAAGATGGGTATAAAACCGTTGATTACTTTGCTCAGCTTGGAATTTTAGTAACCCCTGGTGCTTTTTATGGCAGTGATAATTTTGTGCGAATTGCATTAACTGCAACTGATGAAAATATTGATAAAGCAGCTGCTCGGATTAAATCATGAGTACTAGCGCAATTTTATTAGTGGGCGGAATGGGCACACGGCTGCACCCGCTTACCTTAAAAACACCAAAACCAATGTTGCAGGTAGCGGGTGTGCCATTTACCGAACATCAAATTAGAAAAGCTGCAGATGCTGGTATTACTGAGATTATTTTAGCCACCTCTTATAAATCGGAGCTTTTTGAGCCCTACTTTGGTGATGGCGAAAGATTTGGTATAAAAATTAAGTATGCAGTTGAAAAGAGTGCACTTGGTACTGGCGGGGGCATAAGAAATGCCGCAAATTTATTAGCAGATTGTGATCAGGTTGTTATCTTCAATGGTGATGTATTAAGTGGCCATGATTTGGCTGCACAATTAGCGTTTCACAAGAAAAACCAAGCTGATATTACTTTGTACTTAACACAGGTAGAAGATGCCAGAGCTTATGGCTGTGTTGAACTGTTAGAAAATAAGCAGATCAAATCATTCCTTGAAAAGATGGAAAATCCTATTAGCAATCTAATTAATGCCGGCTGTTATATTTTTAATAGGCAGATAATTGATCAAATTCCGCAAAATAAAGTGGTAAGTGTGGAGCGAGATACATTCCCAAATCTTCTAGCTAATAATGCAAAGGTATTTGGTTACCTAGATAACTCATACTGGTTAGATATTGGCACTCCTGCGGCCCTAGTTAAGGCATCTGCAGATTTGATTACCGGAGCGATCACATCCTCTGCCACGCCAAATCACACCGGTGATAATTTAATTTCACCCTCAGCGCAGATTGGCAGTGGTTGTGTGATAAATAATGGCTCAGTAATTGAATCTGAAGTTGTAGTTGAGAGTAATTGCCAAATTACTGGTTCAATTGTTGGTAGTGGGGCGAAAATTGGTGGTAATTGCAAAATAATTGACTCAATAATCGCACCGGGGGCCCAGGTTGAGGCTGGAATGGTGGTTTTGACCAATTATTTGGGCTTTTAATTTTGCCCGATTTGCACAATCTCAACTTGACTTAATCGAGTTACAAGCGTGTAATTCTCCTATTAGTGGGCACACCCTGGCCCTTAGGTACTCCAGCTAAATTGGATGAGTAAATAGGAGAGATATGTCAGATCAGCGTGCAGAGCTAGCAGCCCTTGTGGTTTCCTCAGAACAACTTTCTTGGCAGGAGCGCGCATTGTGCGCTCAGACCGATCCAGAAGCATTCTTTCCTGAGAAGGGTGGCTCAACCCGTGAGGCAAAGCGTGTCTGCCTTTCCTGTGAGGTTCGTGCTGAGTGTTTGGAGTACGCCCTAGCTCATGATGAGCGGTTTGGAATTTGGGGTGGATTATCTGAACGTGAGCGTCGTCGCTTAAAGCGCCGTAGCGCATAAAATTACGGGTGGCTGAAAAGCAAAGCACCGGGACTCAACTCCAACTTAAAGATCAATTTGTAACAGCAATAGTTGTTACCCATGATGGTGTCACCTGGTTAAGTGAGGTTGTCGCCTCCCTATCTTCGCAAAAACATAAAGTTGATCAAATTATTGCTGTCGATAATGGTTCTATTGATGGCTCAGTTAAGTTATTAACCAACGCAGGCATTGAAGTAATAAAAAAATCTAGAAGAAATGGTTTTGGAGCAGCGGTTGCAGCTGCGGTGGCAAAACTTCCTCCGGCAGATAATGAAAGTAATCAACAAGAGTGGTTATGGATTTTGCATGATGATTGCGCACCAGATCGTTATGCCTTAGCAAAATTGCTAGAGGCGGTAGTTGCTCGGCCACAAGTTGGTATCGCCGGTCCAAAAATTCTTGGCTGGTATGACCGCAAACATATTTTAGAAGCTGGTATCAGCATTACTGAAAATGGCACTCGCTGGACAGCCCTTGAAGATAGAGAACACGATCAAGGTCAACATGATGAAATTAAAGATGTGTTGGCGGTAAGTACCGCTGGCATGTTGATTAAGAGATCACTTTTTGAAGAGTTAGGTGGATTTGATCCCAGCCTTGAGTTGTTTCGAGATGATATTGATCTAGGTTGGCGAGCACATATTGCAGGTCACTCAGTGGTTTGTGTCGGCGAGGCAATTCTTTACCATGCTGAGGCAGCATCTTCTGAACGCAGATCTGTCGATGTTAGAGATGCAATCTTGCATAGACCATTGCTTCTCGACCGACGAAATGCAGCTTTTGTTTTACTTGCAAACTCAAGTTGGTGGATCCTACCTTGGGTTGCTATTCAACTTCTTTTCACTTCAATCGGTCGATCAATTATCTACTTGCTTGCAAAGTTGCCAGGATATGCAGCAGATGAGATTGCCGCAGTTGGACTTTTAATTTTTAAACCGGCTGATTTAATTAAATCCAGACGTTATCGAAAATCAAGCAGGGTATTAACTGCAAGAGTTATCACACCATTTATTCCAAGTCGAGGCGTTCAAATACGTTCAATCGTAGAGAGAATTTCATCCTCATTAGTAAATGCCTTTAAGCCAAACCGAGCTGATGGTGAAATAACTAGAGCGAAGAATTATTCAGATATTGGCGTAATTGATGAAAGCTTTGACGAGATCGAATATGCACCTAGCAAGAGCTTTAGTAAAATTCGCTCTTTAGTAAAGCAACCTTTGTTATTGGGAATATTGTTAACATTGTTTATTTCACTTCTTTACTCTCGCAATCGCTTTGGATCTTTATCGGGAGGCGCATTAGCGGTTGCCCCAGCAAGCGCATTTGAGTTAATTACTTCTTACGTAAACTCATGGCACCTTGTGGGGTTAGGCAGCAGCGCAGCTGCGCCAGCCTGGATTCCCATTATTGGTATTGCATCATTTGTAACAGCAGCTAATCCACAAAGCTTTATTGCAGCACTATTCTTTTTAACTCCAACTTTGTTGTTTGTACTTAGCTATCGAACAGCAAGGCGGTACTCACTTACCAAGTACTCAAGTTTTTTTGTCGCCTTTATTTATGCATTTTCTCCGGCAACTCTTACGGCAATAAATCAAGGCCGCCTTGGCACAATTGTGATCGCTCTATTGCTACCGGGGTTATTTACATTACTTGAGAAAAATAAAGGTCTAGAGAATTTAACTTGGCGAAAGATATTTTCAATTACATTAGTAGCGGCTGTAGCGGGGGCATTTTCTCTACTATTTCTACTAACTTGGACCCTGTTTCACATATCGGTATTTATCTATACCTATTTCACCTCATCAAAATGGCGCACCAGAAATTGGCAACAAACCCTCAAGAACCTTGACACTGACGAGTTTAAAAAGCGGGCTGCTTTAATCTTTACTCCAATTTTGATAAATGTTCCAATTTCAATAAATTTATTGTTAAACCCAATTTCAGCACTTCGTGAGCCAGGGCTTTCAATTGAGTCAGCCAACCCACTTTCAATTCTTTTCTTTAATCCAGGCGGACCAAGCTCACCTGCTCTATTTGTTTTGGCACCATTTATCCTCTACTTATTAATTGGACTGATATCAAAAGATCAACGACTCTGCGCAACTGGTGCTTTATTTGCAATCGTATTTGCAGCAACTCTTAGCTCTTACTACATCGAAGGAAATAGCAGTAGCGCGCAGCGGATATACAGCGGACCATTAATAGTTTTTGCTCAACTCATGACTTTGCTATCAATATTTGCTATCGCTGAGCGAATTCTGCCGCAACTAAAGCGCAGTAACTTTGGTTTTAGGCATATCGCTTCAGTTTTCACTTCAGTTGTCACAATTGTTTCGATTCTTTCAATCTCCATATGGAGTGCCACTCTTGGCGCTGATTCTTTGGTTCGATCAAATCAAGAGCAAGTTATACCTGCCTTTATTACTGATCTTGCCAGCACAAGTGAGCGTCCTAAAACTTTGGTGATTAGAAAGAGTACTGAAAGGTTGCAGTACTTTGTAACAAGAGGAAGTGATCTGCAAATTGGTCAAGCCGATGTTGCAAGTCAATCACCAGAACAATTTCACAAAGCGATTGTTGATTTAGTAAATGGTGTTGGAGGCAGTAGCAGTCAAGTTCTTGGACATTATGGTATCCAATATGTTTATATGAAAAATCCGGCTGATGCAGGTTTGGTTCGAATAATCGATGGTATCGGCGGCTTCACTCGAAGCTCTGCAACTAAAGATGGAGTTGTTTGGAAGGTTGAAAAATCACACGCCCGAGTTACTTATCAAAATACACAGGGAAAGTTTTTTCCAATTAGTTCAACTGACAAAGCTTCAACCTCTTATGTTTCAGGCCAAGGCATTATTTTATTAGCTGAAAAATACGACAAAGCTTGGCATTTATTGCTAAATGGAAAAGTCGTTCCAATTGAACAACATCCATTTGGTATACCTATGTTTAAGATTTCAGAGCCAGGTGAATTCTCATTAACCCATGATGGTACAAACCGAAGAGCTTGGATCTCAATTCAACTAATAGCTTTAATATCTGCGATTGTTTTAGCGTTACCGGCTGGTCGTAGAAAACGAGAAGTTCCGCTTAAGGAGCTGGTATGAGACAAAAACTCATAACTTCATACAATAAAAATGTAGTTAAATTAAATATTAAGGTCGTGGCGCTCTGCTTGGCCTTGCTGATTTTGGCTGGTTTTTCATATTTTGCTCCAGAGCGTAGTGAACAGGTTAAGTTAACCAGTTCTTATCCCGCCACAGTTTGTCCTGCAATTGGCAATAAGGTTTCATCAATTGCAGCACTGACAAAGTCTAAAATTAATAGAAGATCTATTGATGGCACCAGCAAACGATTAAATCCCGGGAAAAGCGCAGTAATTGCATTGAAAGATAATGCAATATTGGTTGAAGGTAACCCTGGAACATCACTTACCTTTGCAAATAATGGTTGGAAAGCAGTCGTGCCGTGTTCCATAAGTAATGGGGAGCAGTGGTTTGTTGGTGGTTCAGGCGCGTTAACAAGTAAGTCTTATCTTTTCATCATTAATAGTGGATTTAGTGAGTCATCTGTCGATATTGAGATATTCACACCAAATGGTCCACTAGAGCCAAAAATTGTTTCTATTCCACAAAACTCAACTAAGAAAATTTCAATTGACTCCTTAGTTCCTGGCGAGGAATCAATTGCTATTGCGGTAAAAACTAAATCAGGTCGAGTTAGCTCCTATTTGTTTGATGAGCGGAAAAAAGGACTTAAATCTCTTGGCGCTGATTTTGTTTCACCAGTTACGATCGCACGTAAAGTTGTCACAATCCCAGCCATTACGGGTTTGTCTGGAAAACTAGCAAGCAGTTCTAATTCAGTCAGCCACACACTTAGGTTATTAGTTCCAGCAACAATTGATGCCAATGTTGATGTGACTATCAATTCCAATGACGGCAATTTCATTCCAGTTGGACTATCACAACTAGATGTTAAAAGTCAGAAAGTTTTGGATATTCCATTAACCTTTGCCAAGATTGATCAACCATTTTCCGTAATTGTAAATTCAGACCAACCAATTTTAGCTTCGGTGCTAAGTAGTTTTGCTTACGGCAAAACTCCAGAAATAGCTTGGGCAACGGGCGCAGATGAACTTAAAAAGTGGAGTGTTAACTTAACTGGCTCAAGACCAACCCTTAACTTTGTTGGTGATCGGATAAATGTTCAGATTTCTGCAACAGGTACAAATGGTAAGAAAATTGTAAAGAAACTTTCTGCTTCAAACTTTGTTACTTGGCGAGCTCCACTTGGCTTGAATCGACTCGAGGTTACCGCTAGTCGAGATGGAATAAGTGGGGGAGTTATCTTTTTGCCTGAAGTTGGAGGTATTGGCAGTAGCTACATACCCATGAATAATGGTGCTAACTTAGAAACTGCTGCCGAGCCAATCTCCGATGCCAAAGTCATTAGTAGAGGCTAAATCCCAACTTTTACACCTTTGTCGTATTAATCTGTTGGCATGCGAAAATCTGTAAGTCGCCGATGCTCAAGAGCAAGTTGCACTAGTGCTGCAATAAAAACTCTTACCTATATCTACTCTGACTCGACTGCGGTATTGGGACCACTTTCAACTTATGCTGAGCCACATAATTATGATCTCTGCGCAGCTCACAGCGAACGATTAACTGTGCCAGTTGGTTGGAATGTGATTAAGGAAGAGATTGTTGATCACAATACTGGTCCATCAGATGAAGACTTAATGGCAATTGCTAACGCGGTGCGAGAAGTGGCAAATACAGATGTCGGTAACAAGAGCATGCAGCCAGAGTTAGGTCGCAGAGGCCATCTGCGAGTATTACCTTCAAATTAATTTTTAAATTTACAATCCAACCCCTAAGTTAAAGGCATTATGTTAGAGAAAATTATCAAGGCTTATGACATAAGAGGCTTGGTAAAAGATGAGATCACTCCTGATTTTTCATTTTCACTAGGTGTGGCATTTGCCAAGTTTCTAGAATTTGAACGAGAGCCAGCAACAATCGTGGTTGGTGAGGATATGCGACCTTCATCTTCACCATTGGCAGATGCTTTTTCAGATGGTGCAACAAGTCAAGGCATGGATGTTATTCGCATTGGATTGGCATCAACTGACATGCTTTATTTCGCATCAGGAAAATTAAATTTACCAGGCATTATGTTCACTGCAAGTCATAATCCGGCTAAATACAATGGAATGAAGCTTTGCAAGAGTGGTGCTCGCCCAATTGGTCAAGAGTCGGGCTTAGTAAAAATTCGTCAACTGATCGAAGAAGGTGTACCAATATCTAATCGACCTGTTGGAACTGTTCGAAATCAGGATTTACTAACCGAGTATGTAGATTATTTACTGGCGAGATTTCCTGATAAAACTTTCACAAAGCGCAAATTAAAGGTAGTAATTGATGCCGGAAATGGCATGGCTGGATTTACTGCTCCAGCTGTAATGGAAAAATTAAATATTGAATTAGTGCCAATGTATTTTGAACTTGATGGGAATTTTCCAAACCATGAAGCCAATCCAATTGAGCCTGAGAATTTGAAGGCACTTCAAAAGCGGGTTAAAAAGGAAAAAGCAGATATTGGTCTGGCATTTGATGGCGATGCAGATCGCTGCTTCTTGATAGATGAAAATGGTGATTTGGTGAACCCATCAGCGTTAACTGCATTGATTGCAGTTCGAGAGCTGAAGGCAAATCCTGGGGCAACCATTATTTACAACTTAATCTCATCTAAAGCAGTTCCTGAAGTTATCTTAGAAAATGGTGGCACCGCTCTTCGCAGTCGCGTTGGGCACTCGTATATAAAAAGTTTAATGGCTGAATCAGGGGCAATTTTTGGCGGTGAGCACTCTGGACATTTTTACTTTGGTGATTTTTGGCGCGCTGATTCAGGAATGTTGGCAGCGTTATATGCATTGGCTGAATTAATGGCTACTTCCAAACCTTTATCAAATTTGCTTAAACCTTATAACAGGTACTTTTCAAGTGGAGAGATTAATAGCAAAGTTAAAGATGCTAAGAAGTCCATTAATTTGATTCGAGAAAAGTATCAAGGTAGTTATCAGGTGGATGAGTTAGACGGATTAACAATTTCTGCAGATACCTGGTGGTTTAATCTTCGCCCTTCAAATACCGAGCCATTACTTAGACTAAATGTTGAGGCAAATACTGAAAAACAGATGGCCGAGATTAGGGACACAGTCTTAGACCTTATTTAGAGGTGATAAATCATTTAGGACAGGGTATCTTTGCCCTCTGGCTAGAATCAGATCAACCACAATTTAGTAGTCGAACTTAATAGGAGAATAAATGAGCACCACAACCGCGATTAAAAATGACATAGCAAATCCTGCATTAGCAAGTGAAGGAAAAAAGCGGATTGAATGGGCTGCTCGTAATATGCCGGTACTGGCACAAATTAAGGAACGGTTCGCAAAAGAAAAACCTTTTGCCGGAGTTCGAATTGCAGCTTGTATGCATGTGACTACTGAGACAGCAAATTTAATGTTGGCATTAAAAGCAGGTGGAGCAGATTTAGCACTGTGTGCATCAAATCCACTTTCAACCCAAGATGACACTGCAGCAGCACTGGTGCATGAGTATGGGATTTCAGTTTTCGCACGTAATGCAGTTGACCGCGATGGATATTACGGACATTTGAATTCAGCCCTAGATATTAAGCCACAACTTGTATTTGATGATGGTTGTGACTTGGTGAATGTTCTACACACAACTCGAACAGAGTTAATTGATGGAGTTATGGCTGGCTGTGAAGAGACGACAACCGGCGTAATTCGTCTTAGCCAAATGGCTAAAGATGGTGCGCTTAAGTTTCCGATGATTGCAGTAAATGACACTGATACCAAGCACATGTTTGATAATCGATACGGAACTGGACAATCCACATTTGATGCAATATTCCGTGCCACTAATACATTAGTTGCTGGAAAGATCGTGGTTGTTGCTGGTTTTGGTTACTGCGGTAAAGGTGTTGCCGAGCGCGCTAAGGGTATGGGTGCTGAGGTAATTGTGACTGAAATTGATCCAACAAAAGCTCTAGATGCACTGATGCAAGGTTTCAGAGTAATGCCAATGACTAACGCTGCGGCGATTGGTGACATTTTTATTACTGTTACAGGCAACCGAGATGTATTGCGCGATGAGCATTTCAAGCAAATGAAAGATGGGGCTATTTTGGCCAACTCTGGGCACTTTGATATTGAAATTGATGTAGCTTGGCTAGAGAAGAATTCAAAGCAAAAGAATTCTAAGATGCGCCATCAAACAGATGAGTATGTAATGTCAGATGGCCGCAGAATTTTGCTAATTGCAGAGGGACGACTTGCAAATCTAGGTGCTGCTGAAGGACATCCAGCATCTGTAATGGATATGTCTTTCTCAGATCAAGCGCTAACAGCTGAGTGGCTATTAAAGGCTGGCAAGGATTTAGCTGCAGGACTTCATAATGTTCCGGTTTCAATTGATAAGGATGTTGCTCGCTTGAAACTTGAGAGCATGGGATCAGCGTTAGATGTTTTGACTCCAGCTCAAGAGCTTTACTTGAACTCCTGGGAACACGGCTCCTAAATGCCATTAGTCATGGTTGTTGATGACGACCAAGACTTAGCAGAGATGCTTAGCATCGTTTTAACCGGTGCTGGCATGGAGGTTGATTTAGTAAACCGTGGTGACCAAGTTATGGATCTTTTTAATACCCATTCACCTGACTTAATTTTATTAGATGTTATGTTGCCTGGAATAGATGGCATAGAGGTTTGTAAATTAATCAGAGAAAAATCTATGGTGCCAATAGTCATGTTAACTGCCAAAGGTGATACCCATGATGTTGTCTTGGGACTTGAAGCAGGTGCTGATGATTACATGGTTAAGCCCTTTAAACCACAAGAATTAGTAGCAAGAATCAATACAAGATTAAGAAGAGTTGCAAAGGTCGGAACTCTTGGTATCTGTGATTTAGTAATTGATCAAATGGAGCACAAAGTTATTAAGAATGGGAAAGAAATATCACTAACCCGTTTAGAGTTTGATCTTCTTGCAGCACTTGCAAAAGAACCGGGAAGAGTCTTTACCCGAGAAGCACTATTAAGTGAGGTGTGGGGCTATCAGCATGCTGCTGACACTCGGTTGGTAAATGTGCACGTCCAAAGATTGCGCTCAAAAATAGAGAGTGATGCGGATAATCCTGAATATGTTTTAACGGTAAGAGGTGTTGGCTATAAGGCGGGGGCGGCTAAGGTTTAGCCATGTTGCTTAGCAAAATTAAGATTAGACAATCTCTAAGTCTTAAAGTTCTGCTAACTAGTCTTGCATTTTCAATAATTATTGCTGCCGTTATCGGTATTTCTGTTCATAATCGGGTGGCTACCACCATTATTAACGAAAAAATAGCAATATCTAAAGTTGAAACCGCTAATGCTCTTTACCTAGCGCAAGGACATTTCAATATCGCAAGATTTCAAGATGATTCAGGCTTAAACAAAGTAGTACAAGATTTCATTACTTCCAGCAGAGAGGATGGCTCTTTATCTGGACGTGAAACAGTAATTTTGCCCTTTGCTAAAAGTGGAAATGAACAGAGTGTTTATCAAACTGTTCCAACATTATTAGTTCTAGATTCAATCCCGAAAAGCTTTCGTGAACAAGTTAGACAAGCAGATGAAGTCTTAGATAAACGAGTAACAATTCGATACTCAGATGGCAAAGAGTTTCCTGGCTTCCTAATTGGCGGTAAATTAAATATTCCCCGTACTGGTGTTTATGAAATTTACTACCTATTTAAATTAGATGCCCAATACCAAAGCATCTCAGTAATCACCTGGACCTTATTTGTTGCCGGGTTGTTGCTGGTTTTATTAATTGGCTTAAGTACTCAATTTGTTATTAGGCAGGTTGTTTCACCAGTCCAACAGGCAGCAGCTGTAGCTGAGAAATTTACCCAAGGTGATCTAACCAGTCGGATGTCTGTATCTAGTGAGGATGAGTTGGCAAGTTTAGGTAACTCATTTAATGAAATGGCTGTTTCAATTCAACAGCAAATTGCACGCCTTGAAAACCTATCTATGTTGCAACAGCGATTTGTTTCCGATGTTTCCCATGAATTAAGAACTCCATTAACAACTTTACGCATGGCAGCTGAGGTTATTTATGAGCAAAAAGGTAATTTTGACACCAATATTGCTAGAAGTAGTGAACTATTAATCAATCAGATTGATCGATTTGAATTGCTGCTATCAGATTTGCTTGAAGTAAGTCGATTTGATGCCGAAGCGGCAGCGCTAGGAGTTGTTAACTTCGATATTTCTAACTTAGTTAAGAAAACTGTTGATTATTTACACCCAAGTAAATCAGCACTTTTTGAAGTTTCAATCCCTTCTGAACCTATTGAAATTGAGGGAGATCCAAGAAGAATTGAACGAATTCTTCGGAATTTGATTTCAAATGCAGTTGATCATGGTGAAGGTAAGAAGGTTCAAGTTCAGATCAAAACAAGTGAAAATGAAGTTGCAATTGGTGTTAGAGATTACGGATTAGGTTTTAATGAAGAGGATGCCCCTTATCTATTTGATCGCTTTTGGAGGGCAGATCCATCAAGAGCAAGAACAAGTGGGGGAACTGGCCTTGGACTTTCTATTGCATTAGAGGATGCAAAACTTCACCAAGGGCAATTACTGGCTTGGGGTAAACCGCATCAAGGAGCTCACTTTGTGTTAACTCTGCCAAAGCTTCACGGTAACTCAGTGCAATCATTTCCAATCGCACTTGAACCAGATGACTTAATCTCAACAGCAAACAAAATCTAACATTATTCATATTTTATTCTGATATAAAGATTAGGTGCTTAATTCTCTAAAATCTTTGAAAGAATTGGTTTTCACCAAAGTATGCATCAGCTGCGCAGCCCCAGGATATTGGCTCTGCCCCTCATGTTTACTAGCTTGGAATACTAGTGTGAAGAAAAATTCTATTGCTGGAAAGCCAATCTATTTTAGGAGTGATTACACCAGCAAAACCGCTTCAGTAATTTTAGCTGCCAAAGAAGGTAACGACTTAAATGCCATAGCACTCCTAGCTTCAGCTATCTCTCAATCTATAACTTTCTCAATTGCAGATCTAAGGTTAAGTGACGCAATTACTCTGATAACAATTCCTTCAGCACCTGCTGCGATTAGAAGGCGCGGTAGAGATCACATAAAAACTCTTGCAGAGTATGTTCAAAAAGATTTACAACAAAAATATATCACTGCATATTACGCACCCATACTTTTTCAAAAAAAGAGTATTAGAGATCAGTCTCAATTGAGCAGCCAACAAAGAATGGAAAATACAAAAGGAAAGTTTGTAGTTAAATCCTGTGAAATTCCTCAGGGAGCTGTTTATTTGATTGATGATCTAATCACCACCGGCGCATCAATGCTGGAGGGGGTTAGAGCCCTATCTGAAGCCAAAATCACCATTGCTGCAGGTGTTACTGCGTGTGCGGTGGGGCGTATTTCTCTAATACCATAAGCCACTAAGCATTTTTCAAATAATTTTTTAGAGGCTAGCGGAGGATCTTTGTGGGTTTATTAGACAAGGTATTGCGCGCTGGTGAAGGCAAAGCTGTAAAGCAATTAGTAAAGATTGCCCAAGAGGTTAACAAATTTGAAAATGAAATAACATCTCTTGATGATAATGCTCTGCGAAATAAGACAAATGTATTTAAAGAGCGATATGCAAATGGTGAATCTTTAGATTCAATTCTGCCCGAAGCGTTTGCGGTTGTTCGAGAGGCTGCTAAACGAACTTTGGGACAACGACATTACGATGTTCAGTTGATGGGTGGAGCAGCACTTCATCGAGGAAATATCGCAGAAATGAAAACTGGTGAAGGTAAAACTTTAGTTTCAACTTTGCCAGCTTATTTAAATGCTCTGACCGGTAAGGGTGTTCACATTGTTACAGTAAATGATTATTTAGCTGAACGTGATAGCGAATGGATGGGCCGAGTACACCGATTCTTAGGATTAAAAGTTGGTGTGATTCTTGCCAGTATGACACCGGCTGAGCGCCGCGAAGCATATGCAGCAGATATTACTTATGGAACAAATAACGAATTTGGCTTTGATTATCTTCGCGACAATATGGCTTGGGGTTTGGCTGATTGCGTGCAACGAGATCATAACTTCGCAATTGTTGATGAAGTTGACTCAATTTTAATCGACGAAGCAAGAACTCCACTTATTATTTCTGGACCAGCAGATAAGGCAACTAAGTGGTATTTAGAGTTTGCTAATTTAGTTGGAAAATTAACTCTAGGGCAGCATTACGAAGTAGATATTAAAAAGCGCACAGTAGGTATTTTAGAAGAGGGTGTATCTAGAGTAGAAGAAGCACTTGGCATTGAGAATCTATACGAGGCTGCAAATACGCCAATGATTGGTTACTTAAACAATGCGATTCGAGCCAAAGAGTTGTTTAAGCGAGATAAAGATTACGTGGTTATGGATGGTGAACTGTTAATTGTTGATGAACATACTGGCCGCATGCTGGCAGGCCGACGATATAGCGATGGTTTACACCAAGCTTTAGAGGCAAAAGAGCGCATTGATATAAAGGATGAGAATCAAACATTAGCCACAATTACTCTCCAAAATTACTTCCGACTTTATGAAAAGTTAAGTGGTATGACCGGTACAGCAATGACAGAGGCTTCAGAGTTTATGCAGATCTACAAATTAGGGGTTATACCAATCCCAACAAACAAAAAAATGCAAAGAATTGATCAATCAGACCTGATTTATAAATCAGAGAGTGGCAAATTTATTGCGGTTGCAAATGACATAGTTGAGCGACATAAAAAAGGTCAGCCAGTTCTTGTGGGCACGGTGAGCGTTGAAAAATCTGAAGAGTTATCTTCAATATTGAAAAAACGTGGCGTGCCACATGAAGTTTTAAATGCCAAACAACATGAACGTGAAGCAGCAATTATTGCGCGTGCTGGAACTATTGGCGCAGTAACAGTTGCAACAAATATGGCAGGCCGTGGAACTGACATCATGCTTGGTGGTAATCCCGAGTTCATGGCTGATTTTGAATTGCAACGTAAAGGCTTAAATCCAGCTGACTCACCAGAAGAGTATGAAAAAGCATGGCCAGATGAAATTGCAAAACAAAAAGCTGCGGTCGCAAAAGAACATGAGCAAGTTGTTTCATTTGGCGGCTTATATGTACTGGGAACAGAGCGTCATGAATCTAGGCGTATTGATAATCAGCTTCGTGGCCGATCTGGTCGACAAGGTGATCCAGGTGAATCCAGATTTTATTTATCTTTGCAAGATGACCTTATGCGTAGATTTAACTCTGGCTTAGTCGAAAGATTTTTGGGCGCAGCAGGAATGCCAGAAGAAACTCCGTTGGAATCAAAGATTGTTAGCAATGCGATTAAGTCTGCTCAGACTCAAGTTGAATCCTTAAACTTTGAAATGCGTAAAACTGTATTGAAGTATGACGATGTTATGAATAAGCAGCGCTCAGTTGTCTACTCTGAGCGACGGGAAGTTTTAGAAGGCGTAGATATAAAGGAATTAGTAGAAGTTTCACTTGAAGAAACCATAACCGCTTATGTGGATTCGGCAACAGCTACCGGGGTAGCAGAGGATTGGGATCTAAAGACATTATGGAATGCGTTAAAAGTCCTTTACCCAATCTCCTTCACTGATGAAGAGATGCTTGCCGAAATTGGTGGAGCTGTTGCACTAGACAGTGAGTACTTACTTGAGAAGATTTTGCAGGATTCAAGAGCGGCGTATGACAAACGAGAATCAGAATTAACTCCAACAGTAATGCGCGAATTAGAAAGAAAGATTTTACTTTCAGTCTTAGATCGCAAATGGCGAGAGCATCTTTACGAAATGGATTATCTGCAAGAAGGAATTGGGCTACGTGCCATGGCGCAACGCGATCCTTTGGTTGAGTATCAACGAGAAGGCTTTGATTTATTCACGGCGATGATGGATGCTGTAAAAGAAGAGTTGGTAAGTTTTGTATTTCATGTTGAGGTACAGGTGGAAGGTGATCAAGTTGGTGCTAAGGGACTAACTCCAGCTCCTGCTCCGGTAGCTGAACTTAAATACTCAGCGGCAGATATCGAGCCAAGTGCAGCTGGTGGTACATCAAAGAATGCACCATGTCCATGCGGATCAGGTAAAAAATATAAGAGATGTCACGGTCAGTCTTAAAGCAAAGTTAATTCAGTACATATCCATTTTTTATCAACACCTTCAAATCTTAATATCAAAGATCTAACCCGATCAATCACTCTTAAGGTTACAGTTACTTCAACAACACCTTCAATCGGCTGATGAAAATAGAATTTTCTGATCTGACATTTTTGGGTCAAAGAACTCATCTGTTCATTAATCTTTTTCAATACCGATCTATGACAATTTCTTGATAACTGAGATAAGGCTCTTCGGCCAGACCAAACTTCCAAAACTTTAATTACAAAAGATTCGCTCCATTGATGCAGCTCCGGTAAATCAGCTAAAGCTGAAGGCATTGGTGAAAATTTGGGGTGAAACCACTCTGAACCAAACTCTTTATCAACTGATGGAACAAGATAGAGCTTGGTTTGATTACTTACATTCTCACTCTTTACTGGCTGAATAATTGTCATAGGCTCATACTGAGCAAGGCAGAGGGCTTAAGCATCATCCGTTCGGATGATTTTTTCCTAAACCAGGCATAGTAAAAACTTGGTATGAATATTTCAAAATTAGATATATTAAAGAACTCAAGACTAGCGATGGGATTAGCTTTATTTATAATCGCCTTAACTGCTGCGAGCTTGATATCGAAAGAGGCCAATCGAACAGTTTTAGTTTGGGCAAGTACTGGTGAGTTAGCTCCAGGTCAAATAATTGCGCAATCAGATTTAACCCCGGCCTCTGTATTATTAGCACAATCGGCGAAAAATTATTTTTCATCCTCTGCCCAAATAGTTGGCACTACAGTTTTAACAAAAATTTCAGCTGGGGACCTAATTCCAGTGGCAGCAATTACAAATGAGTTAGATGCTAATAATCAACGTTTAGTGCCACTTACCACTGAGATTTCAGATCTTCCTATCGCATTATCCCGGGGAGATTTAATTGATATTTATGCGATAGCCAAGACAAATGCTAAAGAATCAATCGCCCCAACCTTGCTTGCCAGCGCAGTGAGCGTGGAGCAGGTTTTAGAGCGTAGTAATTCAGGTGTAGTCAGCGTTTTAGTGATATTAGAAAATGATCAGGTAATTTCCGCACTAAATTACCTCTCTGATAGCAGATTAATAATTGTTAGAAATCGGTGAACCTAGGCTGGATCTGATCACAGCAATTAGCAACAGTGATCAGGAAGAAAAGATTGCCGCCTTGCTGCATTCTCAAGGGTGCAACATAATTTATCGAGCGCTCAATATTGACTTACTAACTACATTCTTAGCCAGTAATCATTCAAAGATAAATCTCATCTATTCGCAGGATTTCATAACTTCAGCAAAATTAAAAGAATTATCAACATCCTATGCAGGGATTAGATTGATTCAACTAACGGAGGATCAAAATACTCAGGAGCTACTAAAACAATTAGCCCAAATATCCCGACCGCCTTTACTCCACCATTTAGGAAGAGCAAATAATTTAATTGCCGTACTTGGAACGCCTGGCTCTCCTGGAATTTCAACAATTACAAATCATCTAGCTGTTTTTAAATCTGCGCTGGTAATTGCAGCAGAACACCATAACTTACGTCCACAAAGCAGCGCTAAAGTTCAAACAATTTCAGCCTCAGAATTAGATAAGAAGCTGGTATCTCTAGGTAGCGAGTTGGCGATTATTGACTCAGGCACATCAGTTGCATTAACTAAAACAATCTCTGATCGAAGAATGAATGCACTTTGGCTAAGTCATTCGTTAACATGTGCTGGAAATCTAATTTATGTGCTTGAGGCCAACGATAATGGAATTTCATATTTAGCTGAATTTGTTTCAGATTTTAAAAATATAATTAACCCACCACCTATTTTATATGTTTTAAATCAGCAAAGGTTTGATCGCAGGGGTCACAGTATTCAAAGTAAGTTTCTTGAGGTTGTGGGGAATCTTCCCTCTTTTCAAATACCACAGGATCACAGATCCAGTCGCTCTCAGTCAGATGCAGCCCGGCCAAATCATTTCTGGCGCAGCACAACCTTTAATAAGCAGATACAAAAAATTGGTAACCAGCTAACCTGTTAGGGGCTCTACCATTAACCCATGGCCACCCTTGCAGAGTTAATTACTGAAAACTCTTCACTTACTGCAAATGAGGTGGAGCACCTTGCTGAGTTAGTTGCTGAATGGCGCTTACTCGCTGATCTTTCATTTGCAGATCTACTTTTATGGTTACCAATACGTCGTGATGAAAAATCCTGGCCACAGGGACATTTAGTTGTTGCTCAAATTAGGCCCACAACAGCAGCAACAGTTTTTAGCAATGATTTAGTTGGATCCCAAGTTAATTGGGGTGAGCGGCCCTTGGTGGATCAAGCATTATCTGATGGTGAGATTATAAGAGATGCTAAACCAGAATTAGTTGGTCAAATTATGATTAAAGAAGAAAGTATTCCTGTTATTTTGAATGGGAAAACTCTGGCTGTTATTTCAAGGCACCGTAACTCTGAGTTAATGCGCCAGCCATCAAAGCTTGAGTTAAATTATCGAGAAATTGCCCACAAAATATATAAAATGGTTGCAGAGGGAACTTTCCCAATTAGAAATAGTTTGTATAGCTCAGAATCTGCGCCCAGAGTCGGCGATGGCTTAATTAGATTGGATGTAAATGGCACAATCTTTTTTGCCTCACCAAATGCACGTTCTGCACTGAGCAGAGTTGGATTTCAAAAGGAGTTAGAGGGTGAGAATTTAGGAGCAGTTTTTGCAAGTTTGCATAAGGGGGAGAACTTACCTACCGATGAATCTTGGCAAACCTGTTTAAGTGGAAAGTCTTTGCGCAGGGCAGAGTATGAAAGTCCGGCCGCTGTAATAGATATTTTAGTAATTCCACTAACTGAAGGTAACGATCGAATCGGTGCAATCGTTTTGTTACACAACATAACTGAGCTAAGAAATAGAGATCGGGCTTTAATTACAAAAGATGCAACAATCAAGGAGATCCATCACCGAGTTAAGAACAATCTACAAACTGTCTCCGCCCTGCTTCGCCTACAATCGAGGCGGGTAACTGATCCGATCGCCAGTGAGGCGTTATCTGAAGCCGTTAGGCGGGTAGCCTCAATTGCCCTAGTTCATGAGACCTTATCCAACCAATCCTCTGAGTTTGTTGAATTTGATCAAGTTTTTGATCAGATTGTGAAAAATGCTTTGGATTTAAACAGTAGGGAAATTAAATTTAAAAAAGTAGGAGATTTTGGAGCTTTTGATTCAAAGACAGCGACCGCACTTTCCCTAGTCATTACTGAATTAATTCATAATGCTCTCGAGCATGGTTTAGATCAGAGCGGTGATAAGTTGATAGTTGAGGTTATAAAGAAGCAAAACAATTATCAAGTAAGTGTTTGTGATAATGGCGCAGGGCTTCCTACTGACTTTAGTATTGAGAAGTCAGCAAATTTGGGGTTGCAAATTGCAAACACATTAACTAAAAATGAGTTAAATGGAAGTTTGAATCTAATTCGAGTTGGAGATTTAACTAAGGGAGAAATTTCCTTTAGCTGTAATTAAAAGGAGTTTTGATTTTCCATCTGACGGGCACGATTTCTTGCAGCACGTCGTTTCATTGCACGTCTTTCATCTTCAGATAATCCACCCCAGACACCAGCATCCTGGCCACTTTCTAACGCCCAAGCAAGACATGGCTCTTTAACAGGACATCTTTCACAAATCTTTTTTGCCTCTTCGATTTGAGCCAAGGCCGGGCCTGTATTTCCTACCGGGAAGAAAACCTCTGGATCCTCTTCGCGACAAGCTGCTTCATGTCGCCAATCCATAGGGCAGTAACTCCTTCGATGAGTAGGTGTTAATTAGTAGTTAAAATAAAATCAACTGGCTTATTCTCTCCTTAATTGAATTAATAAACAAGGATATTTCGCTGAGAACTTAAAAATTTTTAGATTTATTTCGATTTTCATCCGAGATTTCGCTCTCGGATGAATAAATCCTGCGCAACCGCCTATGGCTGGTGAGTGGTATCCCCAGAGCTTTTCGGGGTGAATATCTAGGTGAAGGCCAAGATTTACAGCGAAGTACCATTCATTAGTTTGCCAAGAATTTGAGATTGCACTGTAGTAATCAATAGGAGAGAATTAGCCAATGAGCCAGACTGCATATTTTGCAACCGGATGTTTTTGGGGAGCAGAGCGAAGATTTTGGAATTTAGCTGGTGTAATTCAAACTTCAGTGGGATATATGGGTGGAAATAAGCCAGATCCAACCTACAAAGAGGTTTGTACTGGAACTACAAATCATGCTGAAATGGTTGAGGTAATTTTTGATCCAGAGATTATTTCTTACCAAAGATTGTTAGCAGAATTTTGGGTTATGCATGATCCAACATCATTAAATCAACAAGGCGGAGATATCGGAACTCAATATCGATCATCAATCTTTACAACCTCACCAGAGCAGATGCAGCAAGCTCTAGCTAGTAAAGAGATTTATCAAACTGAATTAACTAAAAATGGTATGGATCAAATCGTGACTGAAATCTTGCCAGCAAGTGGAATTACGTACTGGCTTGCTGAGGATTACCACCAGAGATACCTAGAAAAGAATCCAAACGGTTATGACTGCCACTCCTCAACTGGTGTAGCTTTCCCCACTGCATTAGCGAGTAACAATGGATGAGATAACAGGGATAAATTCCAAAGGACAACCCTATAAAGTTAAAATAGATGAAGCAGAATTAAAAAGTAAGATTGATCCGCTTTCATTTGATGTTTTACGTAAATCAGCAACTGAAACCGCATTTACTGGTGAATACACAGATAGTGAAACTATTGGTGTGTATAAATGTAAAGCTTGTAGCGCTGAGTTATTTAGATCTGACACCAAATTCCACTCCGGCTGCGGTTGGCCATCTTTCTATGCACCAACTGCAGATGATGCAGTTGAATTGATTGAAGATCGATCACTTTTCCCAAGGATTCGCACTGAGGTTAGATGTTCAGCCTGTGGCTCTCATCTTGGCCATGTCTTTTCTGGTGAGGGATATGCCGTTCCAACTGATCAACGTTGGTGCATTAACTCCGTTGCACTTGTGCTTGAACCAAAGAATTGAATTTTCAGCAATAACCACCTCTAATTTAATGGGTTAGGCTTTAGATATGAATGAGCCAATGGATTTGGACAAATTAGCAACAGAATCCAAAGTTGTTGCAGCTGGCCGTCCTGCTAAGCAACCAGATGGCGCCCTTAATCCACCAATTGCACTTAACTCAACTTTTCATGAAGGTGGGCCTGTTGGCTATGGCCGTTATGGCAATCAAACCTGGAGCGCCTTAGAAGAGGCGATCTCAGTTTTAGAAGGTGGCAAAACATTACTTTTCTCCTCCGGTATGGCAGCAATTAGCGCAGTTTTTTCACTTCTGCCAGAGGGTGCGGTAATTGTTGCAGCAAATAATGGTTATCAAGGAACTACAACATTATTAAAAAAACTACATGAAAGTGAAAAGCTAAAAGTTCGATTTGTGAACTTAGCTAATACTGATGAATGCATTGCGGCCATTCCAGGTGCACAAATGCTTTATTTGGAATCTCCAATTAACCCATTACTTGAAGTAGTTGATCTACCAAAAATTATTGCAGCGGGTAAAGCTGCAGGTTGTGGGGTAGCAGTTGATAACACTTTAGCCACACCGCTTCTGCAAAATCCGCTAGCACTAGGGGCTGATATCTCAATTCACTCAGTTACTAAGTATTTATCAGGACATAGTGATTTAATTCTTGGCTCATTAAGTACAAAAGATCAGGCACTATATGGTCGTCTTGAGCAATCTAGAAGGTATGGCGGTGCAATTGCGGGTCCCTTTGAGGCTTGGATTGCATTACGTGGCCTTCGAACATTTGCACTTCGAATGCAACGATCTCAGGAGAATGCGATGGAATTAGCTACCCGTCTATCAAAAGACTCACGCATATCTAAAGTTAGATATCCAGGGTTGGCCACCGATTCTTATCATTCATTAGCTAAATCCTTTATGAAGGGCTTTGGCGCCATGATCTCATTTGATGTAAATGCCAGCGTGGAACAGATTGACTTAATGTGTAATAGTTCAAAGTTAATTACGAATGCCACATCCCTTGGTGGAGTTGAATCTATTTGGGAGCGACGACGCAGATGGGCAACTGAGAGCGCAACCGTGCCAGAGACTTTAATCAGATTTTCAGTTGGTATTGAAAATGTTGAAGATCTATGGGCAGATATTCAGCAGTCATTAACTGCTGCAAAGATTAAATAATGTCTGTAAAAATAAGATCAGCAATCCAGGACGATCTTCCAATAATTCTGCAATTTATACATGATTTGGCAAAGTATGAGAAAGCACCTGATGAGGTTGAGCTTTCACTAGATGATTTAAAGGATTCGCTCTTTGGACCAAATCCTAAAGTTTTCTGTCTGATCTCTGAAAAAGATAATAAAACTACTGGATTTGCAGTTTGGCACTTAAATTATTCAACTTGGTTGGGCAAGCATGGAATTTATCTAGAAGATCTATATGTGGACCCAAAGTTTCGGGGTCAGGGCCATGGCAAAGCTTTGCTTGGAAAATTAGCTCAAATTTGTATTGAAAATGGGTATAAAAGATTGCAGTGGTGGGTTTTAGATTGGAATGAGAGCGCAATTGATTTCTATAACTCAATCGGTGCGCAGCCAATGGATCAGTGGACAGTTTTTAGAGTTTCTGGGAGTTCACTAAGAAAGCTCGCCACCGAGGCAAATTAGTAAGTACGGCAGTTTAAAAGATAGTAGATTTGCCCCATGATCAAAGCATTCAAAAGACTCTTTGCACTCCTTGCCGGAGTATTAGTTATTTTTGGTGCAATTAAATCTGTGTTTAACTGGTTGGCTCGCTCTGAAAATGATGAGTATGAAGTATGGAGCGATGATGAACAACGAGAAGATGCATAGGTGAGTAGCGAATATATTGCAGGTGCTTGCAACATTGGTAAAGGTGAAATTCGTCGTCGACAATTTGTAGCGTTAATTGGTATTTTTCTAATCGCAACTACTGCCACAACTTTACTAGCAACAGATCAGGTGCGATCCGCTCGAATTTCAATCTTTCTTCCAGCCATGATTTTTTCAGTAGGATTTATTCAATCTCGAAAGAAATTTTGCCTAGCTTATGGATTAGCGGGCACTTTTAACTTTGGAAAACTGGGAAGTATTACAAAGGTTCAAAGCGCAGAGGATCGAAAAGCTGACCGCAAGACTGCGATGGGCATATTGGTGCAAGCAGTTTTCCTGGCAGTAGCTATTACTGCAGTATTTTTTGCTTTACCTTTATAAATCTTCGTAGCTCGAAGGTAATTCACCAACATTTAAAAACTTTAAGTATTGCTCAGTAATATCCTCTGGTTTGCCCGAAGCTAACATTTTTCCTTTATGCATCCAAATTGCATGATCGCACAATTCATTAATTGAAGATAAAGCGTGAGAAACAATCAAAATAGTTCTAGCCTCTTCACACAGCTCTCGCATCCGGTTAAATGACTTTTCCTTAAAGGCTGCATCTCCAGCAGAAAGCGCCTCATCTAATAGCAAAATATCTGGTGTCATATTCACAGCAACTGCAAAAGCTACTCTGCTATACATGCCATTGCTATAAGTTCTAACTGGCATATCAATAAATCCTTCAGGCAGATCAGCAAATTGCGCGATTGAATCAGTTTGGCTTTCAATTTCAGCTTTGCTCATTCCAGCTGCAAGTCCACCTAAAATTATGTTATCTCGGCCAGATAATGCTTTATTAAATCCAACTCCGAGCGCTAATAATGTTGATATTCTGCCATTAACAGTTATCTGCCCAGTTGTTGGTGGCAAAATTCCAGCAATAGATCTCATCAAAGTAGATTTACCAGCACCATTGGCGCCAACAATTCCAACTACAGAGCCATGCGGAATATCTAAATTTAGATTCTTAACCGCTTCAACAGTTCTCGTTCTAACTCGCTCGCCCTTACTGGCTCGCATGATGGCATTTTTCAGAGTTTTCTTGGACTCAACATTAATTTTGTAACTAATAGACAGATCCTCAATACGGATCGCCAAATTATCTGGCAAGCTCACTTTAGATGCGGACGGCAAAATCGCGCTCCCTTGATATGAAGAAGTAACCACCTAGTAAAAACGAAAAGATTGCCCAAAATAGACAGCCAATTAGTTGGGAAGTAGTTGGCAACATGCCATCTATCCAAATTCTTGAGTTTGCAGAAAGTATCGGTCCTAGTGGATTTAAATAAAGAATTACTCGATACCAACCATTTAACATATCTGGCTGCCATAAAACCGGAGAGGCGTACAGCCAGATTCTCATAATATATGAAAGCAATTTAGTGGTATCTCGGAAGTAAACATTCATAGTTGCAAATAGCAATGAAAGACCAAAACTAGTAATTACCAGTAGTGCAAACAAAACTGGAAGTAGCAGGTAATTTGCACTTAGCCCGGGCAGGGTAGTGTCATCTAAAAAGAGCTTTCCACCAACAACTATTAAAATATAAATAGGAATAGTTGGGAAAAACTGTCTTGCCGCACTTATTGCACTAGAAAGTGGTAACAACGCCCGTGGAAAAGCCTGATTTAAAATCAAACTACCGCCAGAGGTTATTGATGAGGCGCCAAGTAAAATTGTATTCTGAGCAAAATAGAAGGTAAACAATCCAATTAAAATATGAGCCAAAGTTGTGAAGCCACCACCTTGACCTCTACCACCTTGAATAATTGTTACAAGTAAAAAGTAAATTACTGCTAGAAATAATGGGTTTAAAACCAACCAAACTTTGCCCAACTTTGATTCTAAGTACTCAGCTTTATCGGAGAATTTAGAAAGCTCAGTTGCAAACTCTCGTCTGCGCCAGAAATCCTTAAAGTAAGGGCGCAATGGGGGTAGCGATGAGCTGTGAGGCTCAAAGACTTGAATCTTGTTAGCACCCTCAATCATGAGGGCTATTCTGCCACCTTTGATTTAGAACTTACGATCAGACTTGCAATCGTGGTGGTAACCAAGGTTCCAACAATCACAGTTAGCGAGAATTGAGTTGAAATCTCTGGGATCTCAACACCGAAGATTTTATGAATGTCATTTCCATGGATTGCTTCAATAATTAGCTTTACGCCAATAAATCCTAAAATTATCGCCAAGCCCTTGGTTAAATAAATAAGTTTTGTCATTAAACCACCGAGTAAAAAGTAAAGCTGACGCAAGCCCATTAATGCGAATGCATTTGCAGTGAAGACGATGTAAGGATCCTTAGTTAATCCAAAAATAGCTGGGATTGAGTCAAGTGCGAAGACTAAATCAGTAAAGGCGATTGCCACCAAAACAATAGTCAGCGGAGATGCACCACGATTTCTAAACCAAGTGATGATCTTTCCCTCTTTCCACTCCTTTTCACCAGATTCATTAATTAACTTATATGCGGTGTAAAGCAGGAAGGCTCCAAAAATATAAAACACCCAGGTATATCTTGAGATGGCAGCACTGCCTAAAGCAATAAAGATTCCGCGAAGCACTAGAGCCATAATGATTCCGATAAGTAAAACTAATTGCTGCTTTGTCTTATCTATCTTAAATCTGGCAAGAATTAAAATGAAGATAAACAAGTTATCTACAGATAATGAGTACTCAGTGATCCAACCTGCAAAAAATTCACCACGAGCTTGGGTGGTATTCCATTCACCGAGGGAGTAACCAAAGATAATTGCAGCGCTGACATAGAAAA
>JACCDX011331606.1_pt1 | contig 30687 bp, 26 predicted proteins | sample 7449681 | NCBI WGS metagenome assembly JACCDX01 (sample SAMN15323450, study PRJNA562643) | freshwater metagenome | isolation source: river surface water | place: USA:Blue River Watershed | collected 2017-08-18
ATTCTATAAACTAAACGATGAAGATAAAGAATTAGTCTGTAATGTATATGCTAAAGCTTGTGCTGGTACTGAATGGACTCCTATGGATAGACAAAAAGTCCTTAACATTTTCAAATCAGTCCAATAAGTTATATGATATCTTATGAAGGATGATGAATATCTATTGTTCAAAATCTTCACTTTTTGAACATTACCTATAACCTATTGTTCAAAAATGCCACTTTTTGAACATTACATAGTTAATAAATCATTTATAACAACTCTTAATATAAATATTAATACAGGAGTTAAAAATGATTAACAAGAAAATTGCTTCTTTAGAAGCTCGTTTAACTAAAATCAAAAAGAAAGCAGCTGTAGAAGTCGAGTTTGACCTTTACTATAAGCTTTTTTTGAAACTAAAAAGCAAATTACAAGGCACTTTCAAAGTAGAAGAAGATTACAATAATCCTTATGATGGTGTTGATGATGCTACTTGGGCGAGAGGGCTTGTGGATGATTATAATACTACTGTTCTCATAACATCTACATTTGAAAATTTACCATCACCTGATGGGTCTTTATATATTGAATATTCTATGGTAATTGATAATCCTTTGACTTCCAATAAAGGAAAAGGTGAAAAAGTTACTTTATATATCCATATCTCTAAATTTGGTGAGGATCTAAAATACTACTCAGATTTAGATCCTATTACCCCCCTTAAAAAGAATGAAAGAAGATTCGGAGATAAAACCCTATCTTTTGATGTCAAATCAGTTTTAAAAGAGATAGAAGAAGATATGGAATATGCTCTAGAAAGAGAAGGCTTTCCTGCATTAGCAAAACGAGTATACTTCTAACCTATTCACTTTTTGAACATTACATATTTTTAAGCATATTGATAAATTGATCTTCTGTTATTACCTTAATCCCCAATGAAGTAGCCTTTTCTAATTTAGAACCTGCTTTTTCCCCAGCTACTAAATAACTTAAATTCTTACTTACTGATGATGCTACATTACCACCCATTTCTAAAACCTTAGCTTCAGCTTCATTTCTTTTTAAGGTGGTTAATGTTCCTGTGAATAAGAAAGATAAACCTTTAAACATACCTTCTTTTTCACTACCATTATCAATAGTGATATACTGCAATAATTCATCAATAAGACTAGCATTAGCTTTTAATCCTAAAACGATTTCACTAGCAGTAACATTCCCAAAGCCATCTATTTTTTCAATGTCTTTTTCTTTAAGATTTCTTACCGCATCTAATGTCTTAAATTGACTAGCTAAGACATCACTTGCTTTTCTTCCTAAACTATTAATCCCCAAAGACACTAAAAACTTATCTAAAGAAATCCTAGTGCTTTTGGTAATGCTAGATAACCAATTATCCGCTCTTGTTTCACCTACACTTTCAATCTTAAGTAATTCTTCTCTTTTGAGTCTATATAGATCAGCAAAGTTATTGATCAAACCTTCTTCTATTAACTTCTCAATCCATACATTGCCTATGCCTTCTATTCCTACTTTATCCATAAAATGAGATACCTTTGTAGATAAAGAGCAATTAGCAGTACAATAAAGAAAATCATCTCTTTGTTCTGTTGAAGAAGAACAGAAAGGGCAAGAAACAGGGATTTCAATTTCTTTATCCCCAGCGGTAATAACTTTCTCAAGGTGGGGAATAACACCACCCCTTCTAATAGCAAGAACATCAGCATTAAGACTTAAACCTTTGGTCTTGATCATACCTGCATGATGCAAAGTAATTCTTCCTACCATAGCACCGCTTAATTTTACAGGTTGTACAATCGCAACAGGTGTTAAAATACCTGATCTACTAATTTGCCATTCAACATTTAAAAGCTTAGTAGTGCCAAACTCACCTTGAAATTTATATGCAATAGCACCTTTAGGATGGTGGCTAGTATAACCAGCATTTTCATATTCTTTATTAGAATTTGCACGATATACAACGCCATCCAATTCATAATCTAAAGAATCTTTTGTGGATAAGATTTGATCATATCCTGATTGAAGGTCTTTTGTTAAAACTGTAAATGGTGGTATGGTAAAACCTAAATTAGCAAGAGTATTTAATTTATCAGAGAAGAGATCAAGATCAGCACCTATTAAATCATAGGCAAGAAACTTAATAGAAGAAGAATCGCTATTCTCTTTTCTTTTAATAATCCCAGCGACAGCATTTCTAGGATTGGCAAATAAATCTTTTTGAGATTGAAAAGTAGAGATAGGCATATATAACTCACCCCTTACTTCAATCGATTGAGTAATAGCAATTCTCTTAGGGACGATATTAATAATGTTTTGTGTAATATCTTCACCTTTAGAACCATCACCACGAGTAGCACCTTGAACAAGAATCCCATTCTCATATTTAATAGAACAAGCCATGCCGTCAATTTTAGGTGTATAGACGATAGAAGAGAAAGACTTAGACCATTTGATTAAATCTTCTTCTGTATAGCATTTATCCAAAGATAGCATAGGTTTAGAATGAGATACTTCATTACCTAATTCAGCAAAGTTTTCACCTAATGAAGAAAGAACAGGTGATGTAGGAGATAATGCTCTTAATTGCTCTACAAGAGCATCAAATTCAATATCAGAGATTTCAGGTGCGTTTAAGTCCCAATAAAGAGAATTATGCTTTTTAACAAGATTTTCAAGTTCAGTAATAGAATACATTTAGTGTTTATCCTTTTGTTGTGCTGGGTGGTGTTTTAGAATCTTCTATTTGTTTCAATATCAAAATCATTCTTTATTCTTTTTAACCATAGTGCAAAAACTGATAATGGGTCATCTTCTTTAAAATAAGGATTCCTTAATGATTTAGCTAGAACATTATGAGCATTAGTCATTTTATATTGTCTAGCATATTTGAGAACCATATATTCCCACTTTGATGTGTTACCTTCACTAAATAGTAATGCACAGATATGTTTGCATGGGACACCTGATTTCATTGATTGAGTCCAATCCTTACAAGTGCAGTGAAAGGTTTCTTGATCATTATCTAAGATTGTCTTTGTACAGGTTTGATTGTCAATTTGAGCGGTGAATTTTTGCATTTTGCTTTATCCTTAAGTGTGTTGTTGTTGATATGTAATAAACACTTAAGGATAAAAATTTATTGCGAGTTGGGTTTTTTAATCAATTTCAAATCTTTGTCATATATCCCACTGTCAATAAGAACCTTTTTTAATCTCTCTTTATCAGCAATAACAATAGCAATGCTTTCTAAGATGATCTCAATATCTGTTTTCTTTTTCATAGAATCACCTATTATCTTTTTATTAAAGTTTCTATTTAAGAACAATTATAAATAAGATATGATTATGATAGATAGACTTAAAAAACAATTTGTCTTTAGACAACCTATCAAAGACAAAACAAGACAAGAAATAAAATTTATAGCTGAAATGATCTTAAATGAAGTAAGAGAAGAAGCTAAAAGGGCAGGACAATTATTTAGTGCTGTCCCTAAGACACAAGAGTTTATTTATTCTTTTGGTGTGCAAATAAAAGATAATGGTGATATTGTCTTGTATTCTACATGGCAACATATTAAATACCATTTAAGAAATAAACCTGCTTATCCTATGACTTGGCTTAAAACTGAAAGAAATAGACCTAGACAAGCTATACCTATTAAAAATAAGAATGGGGAAATTGAATTTAGGACTTTACCTTTAGTTACAGATAAGTCTTGGATTCACCCAGCTGTTGTTAAATTCTCATGGATAGAGAAAGCAATAGATCGAGCAGTAATACAAGCGACAACAATCTTAACTTATGAGAAAATGACAGGACAAGAGTTATTAGATCGTAAAAAGATAATGCTACAATCTAAAAGAAAACAAGCTAGGTTTAAAGCCTTAACAACAAGGAGTATAAAAAATGGTGGACAAGATAATAGATGAAGTTATTAAAGAATGTTTAAGAAAGAAAAAGGGGTAAATAAAAATGTTTCATTACTTAACTTTAGAAGTACGCAATTTAATGATTGAAGAATTAAGAAAGTATTGGTCTGACCATCCACGCTATCCTGAATTAGCTAATAACATTCAAGGCAAGTACAGCTTTGACCAGCGACCACAATTTGGCATGGTTATTAAAACAGGCGGTGCTAATAACTTTGTAATGAGTAGTGATAACTTTTTATCAACAGTAAGGGGTTATGTTTATCTAGCTAAAACAAAAAAACTAGAATATGGTTCTATTGAATGGGTAAAAGAAAATCCCAAATTCAAACCTGCTGAAGGTATTTATATTTTAGATATAACACAAACTGACCAATATGAAACTTATCGTGTGGATATAACACAATATAAAAGAGTAAAAGAAACAGAAGTAGTGTTTATTAGTCCTACTGAAATTCAATTACTAGGGACACCTATAGAAAATAGTTTAAGGATTATAGAAAAGCCATCATATACAAGATATGTAGAAGGTGTGGATTATACTTTTACAAGTGAAAATACCATTGAATTAGCGAGTGAGTTATTAAATGGTTTAAGCATTGAGATTACATATACTGAATTACAAGATAATGTTTTAGAACCTAAGTTTGTAAGACCTGATCAAGTATATCATCAAATCATTCCGGGTGTTTTAATGTATTTTGGAAGAAGGTTAAGGGGTGGCGATCAACAAGCGATAGTCGTTTTAGATGAACCTGATGATATATATAATGAATATGGTGGAAGATGGGATGTATCTGTTGAAATAGAAATTATAGCAAGAGATGTCCATTCACAAGCTGATTTAGCTGATAGGACAACTGTATGGATGTGGGCTGTATTAAGAGATCAATTAGCATCAAGGGGGATTAATATGAATGAAGTAAGTTTAGGGGGTGAGAGTGAAGAAGTATATGATGAAAATGGGGATGATTATTTTTATACAGCTAGTATATCAACAACATTACAGGTGGATTGGTTTATGCACATTCCATTAATAGCGCCATTAATGTCTTATGGGAAATCATTAAGTTTAGAAAAGGAATTACCAATAGCAGAAAATCAAGTGGGATACACAGGATTGGTTCAATATAAGATTCAAGATATTCTATAATTTATTTATTAAAGAATTGATGTTAAGATTATTTATAGGAGAAATCTTAATGCCAATCTTAAAATTTCAATGTCAATCATGCGGATTATCTTTTAGTAAAAGAGTTAGCACTGATATTAAATCTCAAGCTTGTACATCTTGTGGGAAAGAAGCATATTCTTCAAATCAAGGTGGTGCGAGTATTGGATATTCAGCAATACAAGTTCAAGAAGTAAAACCCCAATCTACAGGGGTTGAGAATTTAGATACAAGTTTTGAACGAGTAATGATGCAAGACTCTTTGAGAAAATGGGAAATCGCTAAACAAAGACATAAAGACAAAGTTGAGCTTTTAGATAAAACTAAAGGGTCAGCGTATGACATTGTTATAGGGTATGATAATGAGTATTTATTAGATACGCATTACCATGAAACTCAAAAAACAATAAAAAATGAAGCTAGAAAAGAACTTGGATGTAATTTCCAACAAAAATAGGAGTAAATGATTATGGCTATACAAGGCGGATATGCACCACCTGGTGTTTATACACAAACAACTTTTGATTCCCCTTTACCTTCATCTAATTTCACAGGTCAAATTCCTTTGTTATTAGGTGCTGGTAAAGAAACTGTTCAATCAACAGGCGTTCAAATGGTTCGTGGATCTTCATCTAGTGTTGATCAAAGAATCGTTAATGAAAATATGAGCGGTCGTGCAGTATTAGGTTATAATCCTGATGGCACACCTATTCTAGGTGATTTTAATGGAACTGCTACTAAAGTACAAGTTCAAAAATTCCCTATGGTAGATGGCACAGGTGGTGGCATTACTGCTACTGATAGTTCTTCTGTTACAGCTTATGTTAATGGTCAAGTAACTGTTGTTTTAAGTGTTGATGGTGCTAAAGGCATCGTTGAACTTGCAGCAACACCTTCTATTAATGACACTGTTTTAGTTAGCTATTACTTTAAGAGAACTGATACTTTGATTGAAGATGAAGATATTTCTAATCAAATTACTCAATCCCAAGCTGAAATCTTAGGCGCTAATGGTACTTTTGATTTTGATTCTCTTTCTAATGTTTTTGTCTTATTAGTAGATGGCGTTCAATATTCAATCGCATTACCTACAGTTTCTACAGGTAATCGTGAAGATGATCTTAATAGAGTAGTCGCCATTATTAATAGTGGGTCTTATGGTTCTTTAGAAGCTTCTTCTTATACTGATAACTTCAATTTAGAAAACCTACAATTAAATGCTAGTGGTTCTCTTGTTATTGGTAATGGTTCTGCTAATGCTAAATTAGGTCTTGCTGTTAATCAATCTACTTCAAGAAATAAGACTTTCTATACTAGCCATTATCCTATTGTTGATGGCACTAATGGTGGTTTGACTACTACTGATGTTGCTGATGTTGTTGTTAAACTTAATAATGTTGTTATTAGTCCTGTTAGTGTTGATGGCGCTAATGGTTTTGTTACTCTTAGTGATGCACCTGCTGTTGGCGATTCTTTAACTATTAGTTATTACTTTAATAGCTTTAGAGATCAATTTGATTATATCCCAAGTACTGGCGTTCTTAGTGTTGAATCTGTATCTTTAGTGCCTGATGGTTCAGGTGGTGCTTCTTCTAATTTTATTGAAGGCATCTCTTGGATTCTTAAAGATGATAAAATCGTATGGGGTACTTCAGCTTTAGTTTCAGCTGGGGAAACTTCAGATAATGCTACCGCTTTTAATGATGCTCAAATCAATGCTTCTCTTAAAGATGATAAGATTTATCTTGTTAAATGTGAAAGAGTTATTGATACAAGCGTTGTCCCACCTAAAGCATTACCAAGTACTTTCAAATTGCCTTATCAACCTGTTGATGGTACAGGTAGCGGAAGTCCTACTTCTAGAACAGATTTAGTACAAGTTAAAGTAGGTTATAATTTTACTGATGCGATTGAGAAGACTGATTCTGTAGTAGCAAGAGTAAATCATGTAGATTCCACTATTACTTTGGCTGAAGAAGTTGAAGAAGGTAAAGAAGTTTATGCTACTTTCTATTACAATACTTTAACTGATGCCACCATTAATGGAAATACACAATATCAATTTGTATGTTTAAGTGATGGCGCTTCAGGTCAAGGTAAATATCAAGTATTGAAACAAGGCGTTGCATTACATGATGTTACTTTGGGGACTAAAGGTTCTTCTTTAAATGGTGTTGATCTAGTATTCCCTTCAGGTAGTGAATTATTGCCTGATGCAAGAATTACTACAGGTAATCCCATTAATGAAACTGTAACTGTTAAATTTGCTTCAAGTAATCCTACAAGTGCTTTATTTGTAAGTGCAGGTGCGAGTCCTTATTTCACCATTAAAGACACTAGCGATCAAATTAACTTGTCTATTGATGAAACGACTGTAACAGGTGGTGTAAGTTTATCTTCCCCAACAGGTGATGGTCGTTTAGGTTTATTAGCTCATATCGTAAGTGATGCTTTGCCTTATACTGTAGAAAGTGGATTACAAGATTTAGGGACTATTAGCGCTGGTAATGATAGTCTTCAATTAAAGGTTGATAATCTAGATGTAGTAGCTAATATTGGCACTGTTGCAAATTGTACTGCTCAAGATATTGTAGATGCTATTAATATCGCTTGTAATTCTGTAGCACCCCAATATCAAGCCATGACTACTTTAAATGGTGGTGTTGAGATTATTGCAAATAGCCATGATACTTTATCTTTCAATTTTGTAGGTAATGCTTTTGGCGCATCAAGTGAAATTTCTGTTACTTTAACAGATGCCGTATATTCAACAGCAAGTGCTTTGGCTACTGAACTTCAAACTCAAATTAACTTAGCTTTAGTAGATGCTTTACTTCAATATGAAGTCGATGGCATTACTCAAGGTGTTATTATTTCTGTTAGTGCTAATGCTCAAGGTCGTTTAGTATTTACTCTTAATCAAATTGGTAAAAAGTTTGAAATCGTAGATGCTGTAGATATTGTTGCGGGTGAAGTTTATGTTATTTTAGATACCGATGCGGGTAATACTGATTTTACTCTTGTTGGCAGTGCTAATAATAACATTGGGACAACCTTTACCGCTGATGATGATGGTAGTGTTCTTGGTGGTAATGGTACTGTGGTTCATGCGATTGCTGAACTTGTTGAAGAAAGCGCTGGGTCTTTTGTTGTAGGTGAAACTTATACCATTACTGTGATTGGTGATACTATTTGGACAGATATTGGTTCACCTAATAACTTATTAGGTACTACATTTGTTGCCACAGGTATTGGCGCAGGTTCAGGTAAAGCTGAAAGATTAGTAGATGTTGAAGATACTTATGGATATTTAGAATTTATTAGTCAAGCTGATGCAGAAGATGATTTTGCTATTATTGCTGGTATTGATACAGATGATGTAGATGGTCTTCAATCTAAATTTGGTTTATTACCTGTTGCTCAAGTTTCTTCTACTTCTTTAAATATGTCAGGCGCTGTTAAAGAAAGAATCATCTTAAGAAATCGTTTCTTCATGGGTAATAGCTATTTCTTGCCAAGTGGTGAATTAGGTGTTCGTGTTGTAGCAGGAAGCCTATTAACCAAAGCAGGATTAAAAGCAAGTTATTCACAAGCTGTTAAAGGTGCAGTCGTTCAACAACCTACCATTAAAGCTATTATTGGATGGACAGAACAAAAGACTAATGATAGCCAACCTGCTGTTAAATTCTATGATGGTTCTAATAACTCTTATCCTGCTAATAACTTGTTTAAGATCGATGTTAATGGGACAATCGTAAGTGTTGAATTTACTTCTAGTGGCACAGGGACTTTAACTTGTGTAGGTGAAAGTATTCTTGATGGTCTAGTCTTAATTTCTAATTCTATTGTAGATCAAATCAATAATGCTTTTGTTGATGCTGGTGTTGATAGTATTGTAGTAGCTACCCAAGAAGGCGCTGGGATTAGAATTGTAGGTGGTGGTTCAGCAGTAAATAGTTATCTAAAAGTATTAGATGGTAATGCAAATGATACTTTAGGATTAACAGCTAATCAAACTTCTACTTCTACAAGTGTTACAGCAAGTCAAATTGTAAGTGCATTAATGAGTCACCAATCTAATACTTTAACAGATTTATTATTTGGTGAAAATGTAGTTAATGATTACTTTAAATCTAAGGCAGTAGCTTTTGTACATACAAGTTCTGTTAATAAGCAATATGTAGGTATTGAAAGTTTAAGTGTAGGCGTAGGTTCTATTATTGATTTTACAGGTGGAAATGCTATTACTACTAAAGGCACAGGTTTAAAGATTACTTCTACTGATGGCGCAGTCGGTGAAGATGCTAAACAAGGTTTCTATGTTAGATCATCTGTTACAGGTGGTAGTGGTTCAGCTAATACTTCTATTTTCACTAATGGTGTAGGTCAAGATGGTTATATTGGTCAAACTTATGTTGATAGTGTAACAGGCTTAACCTTTACTATTTTGGCAAGAGATGGTGGCGTTGATTATCCCCAAGATGCAAATGCTTTCTTTAAATGGAATGTTAGTCAAAATATTACTTGTAATGCGAATATTCCTAAGAACTTTGTTAATGGTGTTAGTGTTATCGTATCTAATACTACAGGCGTTGCTGTGGGTGATACAGCTAATCTTGAAACTTTTGATAAGGGTGGTAGTGAACCTGATATTGGTCAAGTTTATTATATTTCTTATACTCAAGAGAAAGTAGATTACACTACTAAGATTTTCTCTAGCATTGCAGATGTTGTAGCTGAATATGGTGATGTATCTACAGAGAACCCATTATCATTAGGTGCTTACTTAACTATTTTAAATGGTTCAGGTACAATCGCTTGTAAGCAAATTAAGAGAGAAGCTGGTGCGAGTGAGATTACTGAAACTCAAATGATTGAAGCGATTGATTCTATTGAAGGTGGTATTACAGCAACCTTAACACCAAGTGTTATTTTGCCTTTGATTCCTGCCACTGAGAGTCTATTAAGTCATATTAGTAAGCATTGCGATTTACAAAGTTCTTTAAGATTTAGATCAGAAAGAACAGCCATTTTAGGTTTTGCAAGTGGCACTATTCCAAAAGAAGCTGGAAGACTTGCTAATTTAACAGGTTCTAGTCGTGTGCGTGTAGTTTATCCTGATATTGCAAGTTTAACTTTAAATAATACTACAGGTAATCCTTCTACATATATCGTTGATGGTCGTTATTTAGCTTGTTCTGTTGCTGGTGCTACAACATCTATTAATATCGATGTTGCGACCCCCTGGGAATCAAGACAAGTAAATGGCTTTAATGGTCTTTTGAGAAATCTTACACCTGTTGATGCTAATGCGACCGCTGTTAAAGGCGTAACCATTCTTGAAAATGCTGGGACAACAATTAAGATTAGACATGGTTTAACAACTAATATGTCTTCTGTATTGTCAAAGACCCCTACCATTATTCAAATTGCTGATCAAGTACAAAGAAATATGAGAAATGTTTTGGATGGCTTTATTGGTGTTAAGAATTTACCTGTAGTTCAAGCTCAAGTATTATTAGCAGTCAATAACGAATTCCAAAGACTTGTATCTAGTGGCATTATTGAATCCTTTACAGGTTTAACTGTAACTCAAGACCCACAAGATTCAACAGGTCTTCTTGTAGATGCTTTCTATAAGCCTGTATTCCCATTACTTTATATCCAATTTACATTTAATGTAAGATCTAATGGCTAATATTTATTAAATAGTATCAATCCTTTGTAGATAATTTTAAACAAAGGATATTAAGATGAAATATCAATATATTACTAAGTATGCAAGTCCTACTTCTATTGCAAAATTAGCTTTTAGCAATCTCTTTACTTTGATTCCTATTGAGAAAGAAAAGATCGTAGCAGATGCTTTAATTTCAGCGATTGCAGATACCATTATGAATTTGAAAGTATATGCTACTAAGTCTTTAACACCATTAGAAAAGATTTTAGGTGTCGCTACTTTAACAAAGGCAAGTTTTGCTAATGCTAAAGAAATTGAAGTAGATGATGTGATTGTAGGTTATCGTATGTTTTTTCAAGGTAATATCTTGCATACCGATATGGCTAAAAAGTTATTAAAGGCTGTTAAGAATTATGGCAATCAAGCTGATTTACTTAATGCACTTAAATCCGATCTTCAATCTGATATTGGTAAAAATCAATTAATGAAAGAGATTCAAAATCAAATCATTGGTTTTGATGATGATGAAGATGATGATGAATGGGATGATAGTGAAGCAGGTTTTTTTGAACAAGAAGATATTGAAGATTTTATAGATGAAGTCTTTCAAGCTAATATTAATCTTGCTAAAGCTAATATAGGTCAGATTCCTGGTATTGGTGTTATTGTTATTGATGAACAGGATTTAGAAGATGCACATTTAGAAAAGATTGTTATGTCTTTTGAAGTTAATAGATTGAATGTAGGCATTGAGATGTGTTGTGAATATAGCATTAAGGCGCATAGATATATTGATGAAGAAATGTAAGGAAATCATATAATATGATTGCAACTTTTTTATTAAAAGGACAATCATGTTTGCAGATTTTTTTGAATCATTACAAAGACCCGATGTTAAACCTAAAAAATGGATGAAAGAAGTTGAACTTCTTTTAGGTACAAAAGATAATCTTAAACAAGCTATTGATGAATGTTTAGCATCTACCCATTATGGTATAGACTTAGAAACTACAGGTTTAGATAATCGTGTTTTTAAAGGTAGAACAAGAGCTTCAATCGTTGGCATTTCAATCGCACCTAATGAAAAGAAAGCTTATTATTTCCCTATAAGACATAGTGCTGGTGTTGAACATAATGTATCATGGTCTTTAATCGATAGAGAATTTACAAGACTCTTTAATGTTAATGCGACCGCTATACCTGTTTTTCATAATGGTGCTTTTGATCAAGAGTTTTTAGAATACAATGGGGAAAGTCTTTTAGGTAAAGAGCGCTTTGAGAATCCTAAGCTTTGGGAAGATAATTATATCATGGCTTGTTTAATGAATAGTCGTGATAAAGGCGGTCGTGGTTTAAAAGATATGTCTAAGAATAAATTAGGCTGGGAAATGATTGAATTAGAAGATTTAATCCCTAAATCTAAAATCAAAGACTATTCAACACTTGACCCAAGTTGGCAACCTAGTATTTGGTATGCAGGTTCAGATGCTTTATGTACTCTTAAACTCTTTAATGTATTAAAAGAAGAATACCCTAAAGAAATGTTAAGTCTTTATATGATAGAAAAGAAATGTAATACTTCTGTTAGGTGGATGCACAGGAATAGAATTTATGTTGATCAAGTAAAGACACAAGAATTTATTAAGATCGGTCAAAAAGAATGGATGGAATCTCTTATAGAAGTTTATGAAGGTGCTAAAGAGTTATTAGGTAGAGATGTAATGCCTTCTTATATTAAGATTATGAAAGGCGAGTTAAAAGGCATTAATAAGTTTAATACAGAAGATACAGAAAGCTTTAAAGATTGTATTGATGAAGCTAGAAAAGAAGCTAATCGTATGTATCCCCATTTAGATATGCCTGATGAGAAATTTGTAGCTAGGAAAATGGTAGCTTCTTTAACTGACCCTAAACAAAAAGAAGAAGTAGTCTTTGAATACAAATATGATATTTTATCAGCTCAACAATTAGGCATGATGTTTAGGGAATTAGAAGTCCCTAATCTTAAAACTACTAATAGTGGTCAAGTCGCTACAGGTGCTGATGTTTTAGATGAAGTTATTGAAGAAAATGAAGATACTTTCCCCTTTGTAAGAAAGATCAAAAGACTTAGAGAATTAGCCAAAGCATTAACTCAATATCTTATCCCCATGAAAGAAGATATTGCAGAAGATGGGACATTAAAAGCTAAATTCAATCAATTTGGCGCTGATACAGGTCGTTTTTCTTGTGGGACTACAAGTAAGCCTTTAGAAGTTAAAGATGGTGGTTGTCGTGTCCCTTTTCAAGGTATCCCTTCAGGATATGACCCCAAAAGACCAATGATCACTTCAAGATTAAGAGAATGTATAGCAGTAAGAAACCCTGATCATTATTTAGTAGCAATAGACTATGCAGGTGTGGAATTAAGAATCGTTACAAATATTAGTCAAGAACCCTTATGGATTGAAGAGTTTTTTAGATGTTCATCATGCAATAGGAAATATACTAAAGAAAAAGGCGATGATGGTTTCCCTATTGTCCCCCCAGCTATTTGCGTATGTGGTTCAGATAAAATAGGTGATTTGCATACCTTGACCGCTGTTGCTTTTTATGGTGAAGAAGCTAAAAAAAGACCTGATTGGAAAGCATTAAGGGGTAATGCTAAAGGCGTTAATTTTGCTTTATGTTATGGTGGGACAGGTAAAGCAGTAGTAAGAACCATTGGCTGTACTCAAGAAGAAGGCGATGAGAAATATCAAACCTTTACAAAGACATATAAAGGATTGACTAAATGGTGGAAAAAAGAAGTAGACTTCGCCAAAGAGCATGGTTATGTAATGACAGCCTTTGGAAGAAGAATGTTAATGCCTGATATTAAATCTAAGGAATTTAGTTTAAGATCTAAAGATGAAAGAAAAGCAGTAAATTCACCTGTTCAAGGGACTAGTGCGGATATTACTAAAATCGCAATGTCTTTGATCTATGAGAATGTTAAGAAAAGAAATTGGTTTGATAAACTTATGATGATCTTAACTGTGCATGATGAAATTGTCTTTGAGATTCATAAAGATATTATAGGGGAAGCTATCCCTATGCTTTGTGATATAATGGTAAGAAATAAAGCATTACAGAATAAGAATTGGATTGTGCCTTTAACAGTGGATGTTGAGATTGGTAAAAATTGGTCTGTGCCTTATGATCTTAAAGAATTAAGAGAAGGTAAAGGCGATGATGAATTTCTAGTGAGTGTATTTAAAGAAGATCACCAGCATCATGCTAAAGCTATGAATGAAGAGAGTTTAGAAGAGAAGAAAGAACCTGAAAAAGAATATCAAATTTATGAACTTAAAGAGTTAAGTCATAAAGAAGCGGATTCTTTAAGTGAATGGATAAAGACAAATAGAGAAAAAGATATTAAGATTATATATCAAGGAAGAGATATATCAGTCTTATTAAAGGATGACTTAAAATGATCTGTTGGTTTGAACATAGTAATAATGAGATTGCTAGAAATGAAAAGATGGTTTTCATACTTTCTTCTCTATCTTCTAGTAAATCAGGTGTCTGTGTAAAGAAAGAGAACTTTAGAGAATTTATTGCTTTAAGTGCAAGTAAAGGTAGAGAAGTTATAGGTAGGAGTAAATGGTTTATTATTAATGATCCTTATTTTAAACCTAAAAAAGATGAAGGAAGGGGGTAAATAAAATGATCTGTTGGTTAAATACATCAGGTAATGATGTTCAACATACAACACAAGATTTATACTTGCAGTATGGAATAAATCTTGCAAAAAACACTGGAAATCATGGATTTTATATTTCTGAAGATCATTTTAGAAAAAGCATATCATTTTATACAATGAAGACACTTATAAAATCTAATTGGATAAACACGAATAACCTTTACATAGGTAGGATGATAAAATGATCTGTTGGTTGCACTCTTGTGGAAATTCTGTCCGATTTAATAGAGAACTTGTTTTTCTTATCAATAATTATTATGGGTCGGGTCTTTATATGAGAGAAGAGAATATAAGAGAGAGTATCTCTCTCTTTGTAAGTAGAGCTTTAATACAACCTAGTGGTAATAAGTTATGGATGATAGATTCTGATAGATACCTAGCACCTAAGAGAGATAAATAAAATGAAAGATTTATTATTTGAGTGTAATACTCAAGGCATGACAGAGAAAGACTTTACAGAAATGTTTTGTAAGGTTTGTAAAAATAGAAAATGTGATCGAGCTACATGGGCATTTTCTACATGGGATGAAAGAATTATAACCCAAGTGGATAGATTCTTTCATACGCCTTCTATTAAACAATCTGAAGCTTCTCAATATCAAGGCATTAGTGATTTTGAAGAATATCATATCAATCATAAGATAGATATTTGGACACCAGCTAGTGTAGAATATGGAAAACCAAAAGAAGAACCAGCGCCAAAAATTGTATTATTACAAGATGAGATCAACACACCTGTTCAACAAAATTACTTTATTGGACAACCTATGATGATTGAAAAACAAATTGAACCACAACCTAGCCCAAAAGATGAATGGGCATTACCACCAAAGACTTTAAAGGTCGGTGGTAAATTTCAAATGGGGAAATAACTATGATCAATAGCACCATTATTCAAGCTATTAATGATGGCTTTCAAGTCGTTATTCCTTTTGCAGTAAAAAGAGAATTAAAGATTGAGTTATCTTATTACAATGAGTTAGTAACTAAAACAGAACAAGTAAAAGATAAGAACAAATTAATTTTTTTACAATGGGAAGATGCTGATGAATCTGAAAGAAAGTCTTGGAAAAAATTTTTACTTTAAAAGGCTAGTAGACCCTTATTTAGTATTGCCACCTGATTTAATACCTAAAGTCAATAAGAAGCAAAAGAAAGCACTTGCTGAAGCTGATCTATGGGTAAATAAATATGGCACTATGTTACTTTATTTAAAAGGTCTTATTAGAAAAGATGAGTTTGTATATATGGAAGGTGAGCATATTTTTGTTAATACGATCATCCGACCTACTATGCAAGAGCTTATAGATATCTCTAAGATTTGTGGTGAAGAGCATTTTAAGGCAGTGATAAAAATGACTTCACATAAAAAAATTGTTGAGTATCTACAATCTTATTATTGTATATTAAAATAAAAAACCCTAAACATAAGGATGTTTAAAATGACATTTACAGAACAAATCAATCGTTCTATTCTTTTATTACAAGATGCTGTAGCAGATGTTACAGCCACAGAAGAAGGCAAGATTGCTCCAGCAGTAAGAGCAAGAAAGAATCTTTTAGATGTTTCTAAGGCATTACAAGCTTTAAGAAAAGATATTTTAGAAAGCACTAAGATTGAAAGAGCTAAGAGAAAAGAAGCCAATCAAGCAAATCCCAAGAAAAGACAAGGTTTCCAAAAGAAGTCATAAAGATTAAATATCTTTACTCTTTTTAGATAATAAAAAGAGAGTCTTGATGTTAATACTTTGGCTACTATTTTGGTTTATGATGAATATCAAAATATCCATGATCTTAATAGATAGTCATTTGTCTGTTTTTCAAAAGGTAAGTAGGTATGTAAAAGTATCTATTTACCTTTTGTTTTTTTGGGGATATGAGTTATTTGATTATTTAGTAGATAAAGACTTATGGGAGATTAAATGGTATCTAAAATTTAGAACTTAGGATTATAAAACATATAATTGGCAACATCACTTAAATTTTGATGCGCATGGGAAATCTTACTTTCAACCCAATCTTCTAAAACAGTATCATTATTAATGTTTTCTTTTAAGACTTCTAGCATATCCATCATTTGATTAATATGTTGAACAGACATATAAGAACCATCCATATCAGCTTGTAGATTCATAATCATATTTGCCTTTTTACCCAGCTTTCTAGCTTCTTTTCTTTTACTCTTAGCTGTTGCTTTAAGTTTTCTTACCGCATTCTTAACTAAATCTTCAGCAGATTTAATGATCTCAAATGATGATGCTAGTTTATCATGAATATCAGCAGGGATTACATCAGCTTTCTTTAAATAAGATAAGTCTTTTTTCCCCCATGCTGTTTTATATGCTTGGGCTGTTTCATCAGCTTTATCTGCTTCTGCTAAAAGATCATTCATATTAGCTTCAATAGTAGCTATTAATAACTTTGCTTTCTTATTTAAAGTAGAAGTCTTTAAATATTTAGTAGCTACTCTTGATGCTAGTTTAACATTTAATTCTTGTTCACAAGATTCTTGTGATCTTGGCGCTTGACCTGTAACAGTACCACCATACATACAAGTATTAACTTTCCATTCATCTTCAAAATCTTGTTTTTTAATCCATTTATCCCATTCTTTTTTGCCTTTAGGACCTTCATGGAATCTAGCTTTTTTGAATTGGTCTTTATACTTTTCAGTATTCTCTTCCCAGTCATCTTGAAAATCTTCAGGTTGATCTTCAAACCATTGCTTAAATTCTTTTTGACCCTTAGGACCTTCATGGAATCTAGATTCTTTAGCTAACATCTCATCACTACCATAATCTCTTCTCATCATTAAAGGTTGTGTTAAAGATGTATCTTCACCACCACACCCACAAGCAATACGATTTTTTCTTAACATTTTAATAAATCCTTTTTCTTGAAGCCATCACTTGACGACCTTCTGCTGTTATTTCACGATCAACCATTAATGCGGGTCTGCGAACCATGTAATTAGTCCACTTCTCAACCCATTTAGAATAAAATTCTTTATCACTAATAACTCTTACTGTTTGATCAGGGTCAGGAATATTTGGGTCAGCTATATAGACATCTAAAGAACCATCAGGTTTTTCTACTACATCAAATACAAGTGAAGCATGACTCCAATCACGACCTTCAGGATTCCAAGAGATTAATACAGGTTTACCTAGATCAGTCCAGCTTTTAACTTGTTTTAAAGTGGATGGCACTACTAAAGTTCCCCTACAACCATAATGTTGTAAACACGCCATAACTTCTTCCCATCTAGCACCTTGCATTGGTTTAGCACCAATAACTCTTTGAACTTCATCTTCATCAGTATTATAACCTAAAGCATTTAATGCCATAGATGTTGATGCAGACACACAAGAATATTGTGTTCTTTGGCGCACAGGATTGACATTAGCTTTGGCAATTCTTCTATTAAAAAACATGGTGATTACCCTTTCATTTTTAAGAATGAAAAAAGTATTTAAAAATTATTAAATGAACTTGCAATAAATCTAAACCCATTAGTGTTTATAGGTTGTCAATAACGACACTAACCCCCCAAAGGAAAAAAGATGAAAACTACATCACTTATCCTAAATATCCTTAAAGGTCTTAAAGACCAACTTGCTGAACATAGCTCTCTTGACACCGCTGAAGCTTTTGAAGCGATTGAAGCAGGATTCAAATCCCATGTTGAAAAAGCTCTTGCTAAGGAATACGCAACAGGTAATGCTTACTCTAAGTTAAAAGATATCTATGATGCACAAGCTGAGATCGATGAAGCTATTAGCGACCTTTACACTCGCTCCGAAGAAGGTTCTGAAAAGTCTGAAGCTAGTAAACTTGTTAAAAAGGAAATCACTAAGCTAAACACCTTATTAGGTAGCACCACCGAAGTTAAGTTTTACAGCCTTGAGAAGAGTTTGAGAACAAAAATCTATAATGCAGTAGAAGCACTAGATGAAGCGCTTGATACCTTTAACAGTGATTCTCTAGTAGATCAAATCTATGCACTACAAGACATTAAAGAAAGTTTTGAAACCCAAAAAGAAAAAGACTTTGAACCTGATGAAGAAGAGCTTAAAACCTTAGATGATCTAAGAAATGTAATAAATGCGATTAAGCTAGGTTAAGCGATTAAGCTAGGTAAGAACTAGCTAGGTTAAGCGATTAAGCTATAAAAATACAATTTAATAAAACAAATTTCATATAAGACCATTTTAACCCCCCCACTTAAAATAAAGGCATATAATGTCATCTACTGCACTTATTAAAAACATTCAATTATTGTTTACTAATCCTAACGCAATTAATGTTTCAAGTGAAAACCTTAATTTCCCCTTTCAATGTTATTTTGTAGGTGGAAGATTAGAAAACATTAAAGAAGTTATCCTACCAGCTCTTAGAAAAGAATTAGGTATGAATCTTGTACTCTTAGGACATAAAGACCCTTCTAAGAAGTCTTATCCTATTATCCCTTTCAATGTAATGCTAGTTTTTCATCTTAAAGACTTGTCTAGCCATCCTATAAGAGAATGGGCAAAAAAAGAAACTGAAGATATGGGAATCCCCTTTATTGAGATTGTTCAAAAGATAAAGCCATCCTTAGAGATTATTCAAAAGCATTATCCTATCTTTTGGACGGTATCTCAAAGATTCACCATGCTAAGAAATCTTTTACCAGCTGAAGAGTGTAAAAGAGAAGATGAATTTTATGTTTTCACTGTTGAGAATTTTATTAATGATATTTTAGTAAAACCTGATTGGATATCACTTGAAAACAATATCTTAAGCCGTCCTTATCTTGCAACACCTGTTAATACTACAGATCGTAATAACAAAGATTTTTATAGGGACTCAATAAAGATATTTATTAATGATGCTTTAAGCAATTCAGAGAGTGTTAATAATAAACCATTAGAACCTTTAGATAACCCACGAGTTGAAGATTGGTATGTAAAGGGTTCTAATTTACTTGCTGATAAGATTTTAGAGAAGATTCAAGGTAAATCTAAGAATAAAGAAGAAGCCTTAGAAATCAAAAGAAGTTGGTTATCTGATATGATAACAGATAGTCAATTAGATTCTGAATGGACTAAAAACCTTTATAAAGTTGATTTAGCTTTTAAAGCTGTTTTTGGCTGTGGAATCCCATCCATTTTAAAAAATGAAGTAAAGGATATGCTAGATATGAAGCACCAAGACCTTAACCCCAAACCTATTAAGGAAGAACCCCTTATGCAAGAAGAACCTATCATCATGCAAGAAGAACCTATTAAAGCACTTGTAGAAGAACCTATCATGCAAGAAGAACAGCCTGTAGAAGAACAGCATACATCTTATTTAGATACTTTGCTTATCGATGATTCCCCAGCTAAGACAATCTCTATTAATGGTATGGATATTCAAATGATTGCAGGTTCTACTTTGCATATTGAAAACATTATTGCCACTAATTTAGATCTTAAAGAATGTCGCCATGTATATATGAATAATGTTAATGGCAATCTTATTGGGGAAATGAAAATTACTTTTTAAATAAAAAGATCCTGTGTTTTAGCTTTTACCATAGCTAAATACTTCTTAATTACGATAGGACTCACACCATCTCTTTTTAACAAATTAACAATTTTAGCTTCAATACTAGGTGCGTAATCTTCAACGATATATTCTTGAGTCATTTCAAAAAGATATTGATTGCTTACTTGTTTTGTTACGGATTCTAAATAATCAAGACTATCATTAATAGAATCAATAATCATATTATCAAAACTTCCAGCAGTCTTATTTTGGAATGTTAGATATTCACTTGGACTTCTAGTACAATGCTTATCCCCACCCTTAGCCTTATATTTACAATAAATGCTCCATGCTACTGAGAAAGCTTTAGCAGGGTCATATCCTTTTTCTTCTTCAAAAAAGACTGCCTTATCTTGAACATACTTTGGAATATCCCTATCATCTGCTGATTGTCTTTGTAGCATTGCTTTCTTAATCGCTTGAAGTTTATTCATTTTAGAATCCTTTGTTTATAAATTTATTTAAGATATAAAAATAAAAAGAATATTGAATCAGATTCTTATAAGACTATTTACCTTTAACCAGCTCAAATAAGGATTACTCAATATGCTACCCCATTACTTAAAAGCACTTAAAGATACTCAATCTAGAAATGCTTCTGAATACTCTTATAGAACAGATTTAAAATCTATTCTCAAAGGTCTTACCATTACCGATGAACCTACTAAAAAAGGCAAGAATAAGATCGATATGGAAGTTTATACGAGTAAAGGTCTTGTTTCTTTTTATATTGAAACTAAGAAACTTGGGGAAGACCTTTCCGCTAAAAAACATCAAGAACAATTTGAAAGGTATAAGAAAGAATTTAAGAAACTTGTCATTACTAATTTTCTTGATTTTGAATTTTATCGTGATGCTGTTCTTATTGGTAAATGTTCTTTGGCTGATCTTAAAACTTTTACCAGCAGTCAATCCGATTTTGATACTTTTAATAACTTATTAGATGGTTTCTTACTTGATCATATTAAATTCTCAAACCCCATTCTCTTGGCTAAGAAACTTGCAGATAAAACTCTTCTCTTAAAGAAAGAACTTCTAAATTCTCTTATCACTGAAGATCAAGAATTAGAACAAGGCATTAAAAAGAAATTTAAGCTTCTTGCATATAGGAATGAATTTAAGCGTATGCTTCTTAATGAGATAGATAATGCTCAATTTGCTGATCTTTATGCACAAACCATTACCTATGGTTTATTTGCTAGTCGTTATTATTCTTTTCAAAAAGACCCCACTTCTGTTTTTAAACGATCTGATGCTTCAAATCTTATCCCTAATAGTAATCCCTTATTAAAACAATTCTTTGATTCTATTAGTAAATCATCTGATTTAGATCAAGCGATTAATCTTGTCATAGATGATATAACAATGATTTTATCCAATACCGATATGAAAGATATTATCGCCAATCTTAAACTCGCTAATAATGATATTGTAATACACTTCTATGAAACTTTTCTAGAACATTATGACCCAGCATTAAGGGCAAGTATGGGTGTATGGTATACGCCTGTTGAAGTCGTTGATTATATCGTTAAAGGTGTGGATTATCTTCTTAAAGATAAGTTTAATATTGCTGATGGGATTTCATCTAGTGAAAAACAAGATTTTACTTATATTCAAAATAAGAAGACCCTTGTTAAAAAAGATGTTCATAAAGTACAAATCCTAGACCCAGCTACAGGGACAGGTAATTTCTTAAACAGTACGATCAATTTTATTAAGAATAATTTTCAATACCCTAGTCTTTGGAAAGAATATGTTAATAAAGACTTAATCCCTAGACTTAATGGTTTTGAATTGATGATGCCTTCTTATGTGATGGCGCACATGAAGATGTATGAATTGCTTAAGGATTGTTTAAATGCAGATGATCGTTTTAATATCTATTTGACCAATACTTTAAATGGCAGTGTTGAAATCCCCCAAACTGCTCTTTTATCAGTAAGTGATTTGATCTATCAATTACATGAAGAAGCATTAGGTGCAAATCGTGTAAGAGAAGAGCAACCTGTGATGGTGATCATGGGGAATCCACCTTATAATCGAGATAGTAAGAATCAAGGTGAGTTTATTACTGATCTTATGAAAGATTATTATTTCAAAGGGTCTAGTGGGTCATTGAATGACGACTATATTAAATTTATTAGGTATGGACAACACCTTATTGAGCAAAATGGTAGTGGTGTTTTAGCTTATATCTCTAGTAATAGCTTTCTTAATGCTAATACCATGCAGAATATGAGAAAGTCTTTATTAAAAACTTTTGATGAGATTTATGTACTTAACTTCACATTTGATTCTAAATGGAATCAAGAAAATGTTAAAGATAGAATTTTCACAACAGTTAAAGCACCTGTTTGTATCTCTTTCTTTGTTAAGACAAACAAGAAAAAACAAAATGAATTTGGTAAAGTCTTTTATACTGAAGTTAAAGGTGATCGAAAATTTAAGTTTGATTATCTAGATCAAAATACTTTGAATGATGATTTTAAAGAGATTGCTCTAATTCAACCTGAATATTACTTCATCCATCAAGATAATGATGTGCATAAGACTTATATTACAGATAGTTTTAGTTTAGAAACAGCTTTTAAATTTAAATCAACAGGTGTGTTAACAAGTTGTGATGCTTTAGTTATAGATCATAATGAAAATAATCTTAAAGTTAAAGTTAGCACCTATTTAAAAACAGGTGACCTACCTAAAGGTGTTAAAGATTCTGTTAAAGAAAGAGGTCAAGATGTCAAATCTTTATCGAATGGCAAATTCAGAAAAATACAATATAGAGTATTTGATACAAGACATTATTTTGATAGTTCATTAACAGATACAAGGGTAGAAAAACTTTTTAAAGAAGAACAAGCTAAAGGACAAATCTATCTCTCTTATAAAAAAAATTGCAATGATAAGTATGATTTCAAACATACTTTACTTACTAATAGAATACCAGAGTATGTTTCTTTTGGTGCTTCAGCAGGGACAGTTCACTGCTCACCACTCTATCAATACCATGATGCAGATATGACCCATGCTGAACCTTATCAAATCTCTAACTTCACCCAAGACTTTACCGACCAAATCACTCTTAAAATAGGTAAAGACTTTAACGATAATCCGATTGATGATACCACCTTCTCTTCTCTTGATGCTATGGATTATATCTATGGCTACCTTAATGATAAGACTTACACATCAACATACAATCAATTTCTTAAATCAAATTACCCTAGAGTCCCTTATCCAAAAGATCTTGATCATTTTGAATCCTATAGATTAAAAGGTAATGCTCTTAGATCAATTCACCTTGATGACTCTACCCAAGACACCATTTCTAAATTCACCGCCACAGATAATAAAATCTCTAAGGTTTCTTTTAACCCCATTGATAATAAACTCTTCTTTAACAATACCAGCTACTTTGATAATATCACTAATGCTATGTGGGAATTTAAAATAGGTGCGAGTCAACCATTAAAGAATTGGATTGAATCTAGAAAAGATGATGATTTTGATATCGATATGGTTAAAGAATTTTTAAATGTTATCTATAAAGTAAGAAACTCTATTCATTAAAGAAATCATCATCATCTAATTCTTCTTCAATTTCATCACCCCCAGCATATTCCCCACCAGCATCTTCATTATCATATTCATGCTCATCTTCATCTGTTGACCATAAATTTTCTAATTCTTCATCCCCAGCTTGTCTTAATGGTGATGAATTATTTGCAAATCCTTTATTATCAGGAATGACCTTAGCTGAACCACCACTTTGTACTGTTTCTGTTATATCCAAAGCACTAGAAGGCATTTTACCATAAGCTTCACCATGATCAATATTTCTAGCTCTATTTAATGGTGCATCAGGTGCAGATAATCCTATATTATCTATTTCACCATCAGGTAATGATGATGATGGTTTTACTTTTTCTGTTTGTTTATTAGTTTGTACACCTGTTGAAAAACTATCTCTATTAGGTGGCATTACATCCCTTTGGAAATCGGATGTCTTTTCTAAGAACCCAGCTTGATGAATCATATCACTAAAAAAAGCATTTCTTTCTTGTTGAGATGATAAATTAGCTTTTACTGATTGCCATGTTGATGACTTCTGTAATGCTACATTAATACTATTTAAATTTCCTTGTTTAACAAATGGCTTCATCTCTTTAATGATACTATCCATAATAGCAATCTTTTGTGCTTTAATGGTATTCGCCACCTTTTGTTTTCTTGATTCTAATAACTCTATTTTCTTCTGTTCTTCCGCTTGTTTCAATAAAGCTTGTTTTTGCTTTAATAAAGCTTGTTTCTTTACTTCTTGTTCTCTTATCTTTAATTCTTGCTCATCTAACTTATTTTGAATCATATCATTAACGCCACCTACAATAGCTTTTACAGAATTACTATCGATCTTGTCTTTAATATCATTCCAAGTATTAGACTGCTTAAATAGGATTCTTAAATCATATTCATCACTAGATACTTTTGGCAAGACTTCATTACCTATTCTTGTCGCAAATGATTTGATCTTATCATCTGTTAAACTTGCTTTTCTTATTGGCTGTACTTCAGGCATCTTTTGATTTGCTAGTATTGGCGCTTGAGTTTCACTTTTCATTCTTAAAGATGCTAGTCTTTCTGCCATAGGATTGATCTTCATAGGTTCACTTTCTTGCATTGGTTGTGATTCAATTTCATTTAATTTCATTAACGCCATTGATGCAGTCTTCACCATTTCCCATAATGCCTTTTCTATCTGTGCTTTTTCTTCTGAAGCATATTTCATTTTTCACCTCTTTTTAAATGTATATATAAAACACATTGTTATAAATATAATACAAAGGATTTTTATGGCTTTAACACCATCTTTAATTGCTACTTCTTTATTAACGAGCAATCCTTCCCTTACAGGTCAAAGTTGGATTCTTACTACTAATGCTCTTGGTCTTGGTATTTTTAATTGGATTAACTCTTCTGTTATTGCTAATACACTTTGTACAGGCACTCTTGGCGTTGGTTTTGCCACAGGTAAAGTTATTATCCCACCTAATATCCCCTTAGCTACTTCAGGCTTTACTGCTAATGGCATCATATCCCCTTCTTCTGCATCTATGGCACAAGCTATCTCTATTTGCCTTAGCACCCTTCCTATCTTATTTACAGGCGCTAGTCCTATTGTAGGGACAGGCGCTTGTACTATTCTTAATATTGTAGCACCCTATCCTACTCTTTTAGCTTCTTTTCAAACTTCTTTCCCAGCGAGTGGCTGTCCCAATCCCAATCCTTTATTATTAAATGCTTTTGCTCTTAGTATAAGTAATTTGTTTCTCACAGGCACAGGTATAGGTATAGTAGCAGGATCGCCAAGTATTGTCCCTTCTTCTTCACCTATCATTTGTAAATTAGGATAGTATTATATGTCTAGTAAAATTATTTTAGATACTAAAAATGCAAATACCAATCAACCTTCTACTAGCCTTGCTACTAGATTTATTGGTAATCGTGATGCTTACCGTCAAGGTTCTCTTTGTTTCTCTCAAGGTGAAATTGAATACCTTCTCTTTTCTATTAATAACTCTAAAATCGCATGGTCGGTCAATCCCACTAAAACCTATCCCATTTCTTTAACAGGCAAGACTCTTAATAACCTTTATGAATATAAAGTCGATACTTTGGATGCCATTAAAGATACCACTCTTGTTAATGCTTCTTTCTCTAAACCCTATTTTCTCTACTATGATCAAAATACTTTAAATGAAGCTGAATTTACTTTAGAAGAACCTTTATTCCATTGGACTAGAAATGACTCCACTAAACAAAGATTTGATTGGGATGGTCAAAATTGGAAACTTCTTAAAGGTGGTTCTTCTGTTTCTTTAGGTATTCTCACACCTGATCAAAATCAATACCAGCTCCCCAAAGGCATCATAGATGAAAATAATGTCTTTGTTAATCTTATCTATGTAGGTCAAGACCCTAGTAATTGCACCGCACCCATTACTAAAAAATTATCCACCACACCTGACCCATTCTCTTTTGATTCTTCTTTTGATGCTGTGATCTTTGTAGATCAAAATGTTGTACAATTTAAAGACTCTTTTATCACAGCTAATGCAGGTAAAGAAATATGGTTCTTTAATGAGTCTTTTGGTGTCCTAGATGGTGTTGTTAATAATTCATGGCTATCACCTAAACCACAAGGTTTTGAATCCCCATTGCTTAGATTAGGTAATAGAGAATATCTTTCTATTCAATTCTATGAAACTGATGATGATCTACCGAATACCATTAATGATAATATCGCCTATATTAGTAAAGACACAGGGAAAGTTCTTTATAACAATCCTAATAATTACACACTTTACTATGATGGCGTGGTTCTTAGCTCTAAACCTATTTCTTTTATTTCCCCTATTGAAATCATTGATGAAAAGATTACCCCTAAATCTTTACTATCTGCAGGTTTTGATGTTATCCCTGATGGTACAGGTCGCACCCCTAATGGCGATAACCCCACAAGTTCAAGACCCGATGCTTCAGGTTTAAAAATAGCTGTTCTCAATAAATATAATTATGCTGTTAATAATGTAGGGGATTTGCTTGATGTTGATATTATCCCCACTTATGATGATTTACCTAATGATCTTAAATGGGGTAAAGGTTATTTAACTCTTGTTAAAAACCCAGCTGATTTCACCATCAATGTTAATTTTAAACCTTCTTTCTTATCCTTTCAACAATCCAAAAATAGAACCTTATATTTTGTTCAAAGCTCTGTTGCTCTTAAATCTTATGCACTACAGGATAACAAATATCTTATTTACTCAGCTAAACAAGATTCTTTTACGATTACAGGCGGTACTTTAAGACTTGTTGTAGATGGCATTACTAGAAATTTAAGCTTTAATTCTTTAACAGGCTATAAAACAGCTAATGAGATTCAAAATTACTTTGATACTTTATTGTCTAATGATAATCCTATCAAAGCTGAAAATAGGTATCTTGTTATTAAAGCTAATACTTCACTTGAAATCCTAGATACTTCTGATTTAAGTGTTTTACAAGATTTAGGATTTGTTGCGCAAACCATTACTGATGATTGGTATTTATCCACAGGACTCTATTATGACTTACAAGCTACACAACAAAAAAACTCTTATGATTTCACTGCTTCAATCCTATATGATAATATTGAAGTTGTTAATAAAATTCTCCCTTCTACTTTTGCTTTCTTAGATTTTACCCCTAGAGAAGATTATGATGGATATGCTACTAATACCTTCTTTAAGGTAGGTAAAAACACTTTAGAACCTGATGTTGAAATCCAGCATCTCTTTAATGAGAATAAATTTGCATGGATTAGAAATATCTCAAGGATTAGAAAAATTGAAACCCCCACTAATATCCTTGAACTTGAAGCAGGTGTTGTTGATAATTCCACCACCATTACTTTAACAAAAGATAAGACTTCTAATACTCTTATTGAAGGCGATACCTTTGATACCAATATCGCAGGTTATGCTAGAACCTTTTCTAAATACTCTAAACAAATTGATCAGGGCTATAATGCTACTATTAATGGCGATCAATACACCATTCAAGATAATCAAGCTATCTTAACTAATGATTGGATTCAAACAGGTTCAGACTTCTTTAAAGTTATTAATGTTGATAATAACACCTTGTCTTTATCCAGCACACCCACAGATACTTCTTGGAAAGCTTTTAAAGGTTATTCCGAACCTGACCCCACTCTTTTATCCGCTGAATGTTTTATCTCTCTTAATAATGTTAGATCTTTTCTTAAGGTTAAAAAAATCCATTATGTAGGTGTCTTTACTCTTAAAGATATTATTACTTTGAAATGCGCCACAGAATCTAATCTTATCGCTAGATGGTCAGATAACACAGAACAAAATATCACCATCTTAAAAGAACAAACTTTAGGTTTAACTAATGAAACCTGTTTTGTTGATATTACTGATAATAGAGTCTTAGGTCTACATTTTAAGATTCGTGTTGAAGATACTCTTTACACCCCTGTTTTTGATGATACTAATGAAGATGTTTCTATTAATAGCATTACAGGGGAACTTACTTTTTCTAATACAATCTTAAATTTTATTGGGGATGTTGTCTTTATTCCACTTGCTTATCAAAATATTGAAGTCTTAATATCTAATGATTTTACCAGCGAGTTCTATGGCACGGATAAACCTTCTTATATCGTTGAAGAAATCCCCCATAATGAATATGTAGTAGAAACCACAGGTGGCAATATCTCTTTCTTATCCCCATTAGATACAGGCATTAGCCTTGAAGTTGAATATTACACAGATGAAAATACTCAAATCGTTGAACCTATCCTTTTCACTATCCAAAATGAAACCACCACTAAAATCTCTTCTTCTAAATATAGCTTTAATCCTAATACCTATATCATAGAACAATCTGTTAATCCTGTGGTTTCTGTTGGCGCTGAAGTTATTGGTTTCTTTGACCCCACTTCTCAACCCATTTTCAATTATGTTGAAAATACCCTTACCCTACCTTCACCTAATACTAATGACTATGATGTTAAAATCTCTTATTCTATTAAACAAGCAGTAGGTGGGGAATATACCATTAAAGTTGTTAATCCTATTTGGTTGCCTTTATTACAAATCTCTAAAGGTAGTTCATCTTTAAATCTTTATGGCGACTTCACTGATATTGTTAAACCTAATTCTGTTATCAAATCCACTTCTGAATTTTTTGTTGTAGATACTGCTATCTTTGCTAATGGTAAAACCACTATAACTTTTGATAACCCAGCTAAATTTGATAGCGGTGCTAGATCACCTAGTGACGACCCTAAAATTTATGTCTTATCTAATGAAAATATCTTTATTAGCTTAACCACCCTTATTGGCAATGATAACTACACCATTATTGCTAAACCTTTATCCAGCACTATCTCTATTAGTGAAGACCTTACTTCTTTTATTCAAGAGAATACTTTGATCTTCTTAGATACAGATTGCTACCAAGTTAAATCTGTTAAACTCTCTGATGATTTAACCCGCACCATTATCACCTTTACCAGCGTTTTAAATTCAAATATTCAATCTTCCCCCAATATCACCCTTAGCGCTAGACCTGTTTATCTTCAAGGCGATACTCTTATTAAAGGTAAAGGCGCTTTCTTATCTGATTATGAGTTTAAACTTATTAAATACTCTAATGGCATGGGGACAGCTCTTACCTTAAATTATGACTATTCTATTAATGAATCTAATGGTCAAATCCAACTTAATCTTAACCATTCTATTCAACCTAATATCTCTTATTACTTCTTCCACACTAAACCTAATAGCTTAAGTCCCTTCCTTTCTAATGGTCGCTTAATCTATCCCACCTATAAAGCTACTTTCAATCAATATATCGAATCCCCTTATACTGATAAGAAACTCTTCGCCAAATGTGTTATTAATGCTAATGACCAATTCTATTTACGATGTGTTGAGCAAGATGAATATGAAGCTGAAATCTCTTTTTCAACCCCTTTAACCACAGGGCGATCTAAATCTTTTACTGATCAACCTAAAGGCGTGGGACAAGATATTTATGATAACCTTGCTAAAGATGTGATCGCTAGAGAAAACCTATCCACCTTAAATCAAATTATTACCAATCTTGAAAACCTTGACCCTAATAGGTCAGTTGGTGATCAAGATGGTTCTTTTAAATTTGAAATCATTCAAGCTACTTCTGATTACTTCTCTGCAGGTATTGAAGACCCCTTAACTAGAGAAATCCAACCTAGATATGTTGCTCTTGAAAATCTTAATGCTGAAAACATTAATACTTTTATTCTTCCTACAGACCCCATTCTTCTTAATGCTATTTACGACCCTATTATAGGTAACATTACAGGTACTACACCTAGCAGTAAAGAAATCGATGATATTATTAATAACCAAAAACCCATGATCTTTAATGATGTTGATGATATTGTCCTTACTGATGTTAAACCTATCTCTTCTTATTACTTCTTAGGTATCAAATCCACACTATATTTTATTTGGAAAAGCTTATCTCAAAACTCAACATTATCTAGAATATTCCCAGCTAAAACTAAATCAGCTTACTTTCTCATGGATGGCGATTTTAATTTCTTAGATACCTTTGGTAAAAGAATCGGCACTATAAGTAACCCACTCTTTAACCCCATTACTAATATCTCTTCTCTCTCTATCCAAAAAAGAATCCCAGCCTTCTTTGTCTTTGATTACTCCCCCACAGGCTATCAAGGTATTAGCACTAAACCCACCTTCATCCTTTCCGCTGTCCCACTCTATCAATTCCCTATTAATAACTTAGGTATGCCTGATACAGCATTACTCATTTATCAAGATAACCCCAATGGTTCTGTTTACTCTATCTCTTCAGGTAACCCTGATCTTGTTATCCCACCTTTAAATATAGGTTCTATCCTTGCCATTAATGATGATGCTAATAACTTTATCGCTATTAAAGATCAAGATCAACCCATTACAGGCGATTTCAGAAATGCCACCATTGAAGATATTATTGATGGTTGCTATGTCGTCTTAAATACTTCTTCCCC
>JACCDX010646094.1_pt1 | contig 30646 bp, 33 predicted proteins | sample 7449681 | NCBI WGS metagenome assembly JACCDX01 (sample SAMN15323450, study PRJNA562643) | freshwater metagenome | isolation source: river surface water | place: USA:Blue River Watershed | collected 2017-08-18
CACCCAACTCCCCTACGGATTACATTTTCCGGTCATTACAATTTCGGACATGGTTCGCGCCCAATACGCCTTAATTTCGTCGTTTGGCATTCAGGTTTTACGTGCCGTCATTGGCGGTTCGATGGGAGGGATGCAAGCGTTAGAATGGTCAATCATGTATCCGAATCGTGTAGAGGCCGTCGTGGCAATCGCGACGACGGGTCGTTTATCACCCCAATCCTTAGCATTTGATGCCGTTGGTCGTAATGCCATCATTTTGGATCAACAGTGGAATAACGGATTTTACTACGGGCTATCCCAGCAACCGGACCGGGGACTCGCAATTGCACGAATGATCGGTCATATTACCTATTTGTCTGAAGAATCAATGATGCAAAAATTTGGGCGAAACCTTCAAAAAAAGGCCGATTATGGATACGACTTTGATACCGACTTTCAGGTTGAAAGTTATCTAAAATATCAAGGCGAAAAATTTGTCTCTCGATTTGATGCAAACTCGTATCTATATTTGACAAAAGCAATCAGTTACTTTGATTTACCCAAAAAATATGGGTCATTTGAAGCGGCATTTGAACACTCTCAGGCCAGATTTTTGGTTATATCCATATCGTCGGATTGGTTGTATCCACCCAAGCAAAGCAAAGAGTTAGTTAAATCATTAATGAAGCTAAACAAAGCCGTTTCATATTGCAATATTGAATCCCCCTACGGGCACGACGCATTTTTAATACCCAATCAGAATTTATCACAATTAGTCGGACACTTTATTAGCCAATGAGTATCAGAAAATACCTACTGCAAGTTGTCGCGAATCGGGTATCGCCTAACACTAAAGTTCTCGATCTTGGCTGTGGATCGGGCGAGTTATTAGTCAAACTACGCGATAAAAACAATGTTCAAGGGTACGGCATTGACATCAATTTTGAAAATATTTTAGGTGCAATCAAAAACGGGATTTGTGTATTTCAAGGCGATATTGACGAAGGACTAAAGGAGTTTAGCGACCAATCATTTGACTACGTGATTTTAAGCCAAACCCTTCAACAAGTTCGCAGACCGTTATTTGTTGTGTCTGAAATGCTTCGGGTAGGAAAACGAGCAATCATTATTTTTCCAAATTTTGCACACTGGAAAAATCGGATTCAGTTTCTGATGGGACTCTCCCCACGTACCGCCACATTACCGTATAAATGGTACAATACACCCAACATTCGTGTTGTAACCATTCATGACTTTAAACAAATGTGCGAAGCAAAAGGCTACACGGTAATCGAACAAATCCCCCAGTCCAAACGCCTGATCGACCGATGGTTATTGCCATTTAGCAATTGGCTATCGCCAGTCGGAATATTTGTGATCAAAAAAGAAAAAAAACAGAAAAAAAAAGGAGGCCATCATGCCAGCAACGACTTACGCCATTAGCGGTCGATTAGACCTAATTCAATTTGGCTCAGGGCCAATGCAGAATATGCAATATATGCTACACGATAAAACCGAAAACAAAATGGTTGCAATAGACCCAGCATGGACAACGGTACCCTATATTGACCTGGCAACCCAGCATCACGCAGTTGTTTCTGAAATATGGATTACCCACGGGCATTTTGATCATGTCAACAAACTGGACCAACTGATTGCGGCAACCTCCCCGGTACGGGTTGTCCTATATACAAATCCTTTGGTTCGCCCTCAATATGAGCATTTACATTTCGTTTCAGATGGTGACACCATAAAATTTGGTGGTGAAACAATCCATATTCTTCATCTACCCGGGCATTCTCCGGATAGCATCGCATTTAATATCAATGGCCATTTAATATGCGGCGATGTGTTGTTTGTTGATGCCTGCGGTCGTTCAGACCTACCGGGGAGTGACGCAACTAAAATGAAAAACAGCTTAGCGCGTTTGGCCCAACTTCCGCCACAGACCTGGATATACCCCGGACATGATTACGGCCCGACCCCACGCGCAACGATTGAAACCCAGACCGTAACAAATCCACATCTCATGTCCGCTCATGCGTACAATTTAACAAACCAGTGAGTCAACTTTTCAGACGAATTTTTTTACTACTCGCGATTTTGTTTGGTGCAATAGCATTTTTAGTTTCGGCATATTCCAGTTGGAACTTATACGACTATATGTCCACCGAATACCAAGACCGAGGACTGTCAATTGGTAAACGATTGGCAAACCAAATATCCCCTCGGTCACCAGAAACCCTTAGTCCATTATTAAAACAATTCTCCCAACAACGTGGGGTATCCTACATCGTCGTCCGAAATTCAAATGGGCAAATTATAGGGCATACATTTTCTTACGCCATTCCCGTTGAGATTAACACATCAGAAATCCACACCACCATTAATGTACGTCATCGCACGATTCGAGACTACGGGATGACATACGAAACCATCGTTCCCATAAAATCGGGTGGATCAATCAGTGTCGGAATGGATCGAAAATGGATCACCCATATCGCGATACGATCGTTTTTGACTCAGCAATTTCTGGTATTTTTAGCGTTTATTGTCACCGTATTTGTGTCGTCACGAATCATTAGACGAATTTCAAAGCCATTGATGCGCCTTACCCGATACGCCAATACGCTATCCCAATCAACATTTGCAACGTCGTCGCTGCTACAACCCAAGATCATCGAAATCGCGCACAAAAACCGAGATGAAGTTGGGTTACTAGCGTCGGCAATCATTAAGCTTGAAAACCAATTGATTCGATATATTCGAAATTTAAAAGAAACGACTTCGGTTAAAGAAAAAATTGAAAGTGAACTCAGTATCGCGAGAGAGATCCAAATGAACATGGTACCTCGACAGTTTCCTTTGTTTCCCAATCACCCCGAACTCACGATCCATGCATACATTGAACCAGCAAAAGCAGTCGGGGGAGATTTTTACGATTTTGTTTTGGTGGATGATCAACTTATTTTTTTTATCGGGGACGTCTCTGGAAAAGGCATTCCAGCAGCACTGTTCATGGCAATGTCGACAACATTAATTGGTGCGACCGCGTTGGCGTCACCCTCCCCCGGAAATTTGGTTCAATCGGTCAATCAAAAACTTTGTATCGAAAACAAAAGTCGTTTATTCGTGACCTTATTCTATGGGGTACTGAATCTTAAAACCGGACAATTGCAATACGCTGTAGGTGGGCACAATCCGCCATATATTATATCGGCAAACGACTACCGTTCGGTGCCATGTACGCCAGGGTATCCATTGGGAATCGATAACGATGCCACCTATATTACCCATTCAACACACCTAAACCCGAATGACATTATTTTTGTATATACCGATGGGGTAACCGAATCGCGAAATAAAGCGGGTGATTTTTTTGGAGAATCTGGGTTAGAGGCTCAGTTTAACGTCAGTTCAACTGACACCCCGACTCGGCTGTGTGAACGGGTATTATTGAATGTGGCCCAATTCTCAAGTGGCGCACCGCAATCCGACGACCTTACGATGTTTGCAATTCAATGGCAGGGCCACCCTACCCCACTATTAGACTATCGAATTTGACCCGAACCCCTCACCACATATTTGGTCGTTGTAATTTCTCTCAATCCCATTGGACCTCTGGCGTGAAGCTTTTGGGTTGAAATACCAATTTCAGCACCAAAACCAAACTCGCCCCCGTCAATAAACCGGGTGGATGCATTAACGATTACTGCAGCTGCATCAACTTGATTCAAAAACTTCTCGATCGACGCATGATCATTCGACAAAATCGCTTCGGAGTGGGACGTTCCATAAGCCTTAATATGCGCAATCGCGTCATCTACAGACTCCACCACTCGCATGGCCACAATCAAATCCAAAAATTCGGTTTCCCAATCGGCGGGCGCAGCACACTTAATGCCATCTGCCATCGACTGGGTAAGCGGGCATCCACGAACCTCCACACCTGCCGCTTGAAGCGCGTTTGCCACCCGAAAAACGGCGATTGGCGCAACCGATTTATGTACCAAAATTGTTTCAACCGCGTTACAAACAGACGGTCGTTGCACCTTTGCATTGCAAATAATTCGCTCTGCCAGCGCTAAATCTGCGGTTTCATCAATAAAAATATGACAATTTCCAACCCCTGTTTCGATTGACGGCACGGTGGCATTTTGAACCACTGTTTGAATCAAAGATGCTCCCCCTCGGGGAATGACCAAACTCAAATACGATTTTGCCTGGACCATCTGAATCACACTCTCCCTGGAGGTATCCTCAAGCAATTGGATCGTGTCAATGGGCCAATCTTCAGGCAATGCGGACACTAGTGCATCAACGATCGCCCGATTGGACGCATACGTTGATGAACTGCCGCGAAGCACAACCGAGTTTCCCGTCTTTAACGCCAACCCGATTGCGTCAACTGTAACATTTGGCCTCGCCTCGTAAATCATTCCAATGGCCCCCATAGGCACCCGAATTTGGGTAATCTGCAATCCATTGGGTTGAACCCATCCTCGAACAACTTCTCCGATCGGATCGGGTAACCCCGCAATCTCCTTCAACGCACCTGCCATCGCAGTTAAACGATCCAAATTTAACGTAAGTCGATCAATTAGGGACACCGCCATACCCGCTGATTGCGCATCTAAAACATCCGATTGATTGGCTTTCAAAATAAGAGCGTGATGGGCCATCAAGGCATCCGACATGGCGATCAATACCTGATTTTTTTTAGCAGATGACTGGCTGGCTAACCAGCCTGATACCTCATACGCAGCCCTGCATTGTGTTAAAACCGATTGCATCATTTTTTTATCCTTGTCCCTACCCGCTCACCATTTTGAATACCTGCGATAACGCCTTGAGATCGTCCATTGGCAATCCAAACGTCAGCACCGGATTCGATCACCGACTTCGCGGCTGTCAGCTTTGATTTCATCCCCCCCCTACTTCTACCGTTGTCGACATCACGCGCCACCTGAAGTACAGATTCAACATCCCCAATTTCGGGCAGCAATACAGCCGATGGATCTAACTTTGGATTATCCGAATATACCCCATCAATATCGGATAACAAAATCACCCTGGAGGCCTCAGTTAATCGTGCAACTTCAGCGGACAACTCATCGTTGTCACCAAATTTTGGGCCAATCTCATTGGTTGCAACGCTGTCATTCTCGTTTACGATCGGTACAATTCCTCGGGAAATCAACGTCATCAAGGTATTATGGGCGTTTTCTTTGACGATCGGGTTTTCCAAACTATCTTTTGTTAACAATAACTGCCCCACCGCATATCCCCGGGTTCCAAAAAAGTGGGTGTACTCTTGCATCAATAATATCTGCCCCACTGCAGCGGCCGCTTGCTTTTCAGGAATTGTTTCAGGAAAAAATCCCATCCGCTCAGCGCCACAAGTGATGGCGCCGGATGTAACAACCACCACGTCATATTGCCCCCGGTCCAATTCATCACAGACCTGAAAAATTAGACTGCGAAGATTATTAAGATCCAACCAACGTGATGGAGTCGTTAGAATATTGGTGCCAATTTTGATTACTAAGATGGGTTTTTTTTTCACTATTTCACCTCTTTTAACAACCATTTTGACAACCGATCAATACCAAAACCCGATATCGACGAAATAACCAGTGGATTAATCCCAATATCCGAAAAAGCCTGCACATAAAGGGCGACGTCTTCTTCGACCATAAGGTCTGCTTTAGTCAAAACGACGGCAACTGGTTTTGTGGCCAATTGCTCGCTAGACTGGATCAATTCGTTTCGAATCATTCGGTAATCACTGATGGCAGCCTCAGGACCATCCAAATTTAAGGCAACCAAATGAAGAATCTGCTGGGTTCGATCAACGTGTCGCAAAAAATCACTACCCAAACCCATGCCTATCGATGCGCCCTCAATCAATCCGGGAATATCTGCGACTACGATTTCGCGGTCATCAGAACGTAACACTCCCAGATTGGGAAACAATGTAGTAAACGGATAATCCGCAATTTTTGGATTTGCCCGTGTCAACGCTTTAAGCAGTGTTGATTTTCCAGCATTCGGCAATCCAACCAACCCAACCTGGGCAATTAAGCGAAGTTCAAATCGCAACCCAAGCTCATTTCCAGGTAATCCGCTCTGCGCATATCGAGGAACCCGATTGGTCGGCGTTGCGAAGTGTGCATTTCCTAGGCCGCCTTTACCCCCGGTTGCCACAACAACCCGATGATCATATTCGGTCAAATCCGCAATAAGACGATCGGAATCATCGAATATCATCGTACCAATTGGAACTTCAATAACCAGATCAGCGCCATCAGAACCGAAACAATTTTTTTTAGAGCCGGAACGCCCATTTTCGGCGACATACCGACGTTTAAGAGACAAGTCCATCAAGGTTTGTAGGCGTTTTGATGCAACAATGACAACATCGCCACCTTTTCCCCCATCCCCACCATCTGGCCCACCTTTTGGCACATACTTTTCTCGACGAAAGCTAACCGCCCCGGGTCCGCCATCGCCCGCCTTTACAACAATTCGGACTTCGTCGACGAATTTCATGTGCACATATCTCCAATCATACAGATAAAAAAAAAGGTGCCGAGGCTTTACCTCGACACCTTAGAATAAAGTCAACGCTCTGCGTTAAGCAGCTGCGTAAACTGAAATTTTTTGCTTGTCTTTGGTTAAATTTTCAAATTTAACAATGCCATCAATTTTGGCAAATATGGTGAAATCTTTTCCGATTCCCACGTTATTACCCACAGCAAATTGGGTTCCTCGTTGGCGAACAATAATTGACCCCGCCGTTACAACTTGGCCACCAAAGGCCTTAACACCAAGTCGTTTAGATTGACTGTCTCGCCCGTTCTTAGTACTTCCTTTACCCTTCTTGTGTGCCATTTGGCATCACGCTCCTTCTGTAATTAAAAATTAAAATTTAAGCGTTAATCGCTTCTATTTTAACCGTAGTTAATGGTTGACGGTGGCCAGCTGTCCGCTTGTACCCCGTTTTTGGTTTGAATTTAAAAACGATTTTTTTCTCGTCTTTAACGTGGTTTAGAATTTTAGCAACAACCGTCGCGCCTTGAAGATAAGGCTGGCCAATTTTGACAGCGCCTTCGTTGTCGACTAGCAATACTTTGTCAAAGGTAAATAAATCGGATGGTTGACCGTCAATTGTTTCAATATCAATGATGGTACCAGCAGATACTTTGTATTGCTTGCCACCTGTCTCAATAATCGCGAACATAAAACTTTATCTCCTTTAAGGGGAACGCAAATAGCTATTTTATTTTAAAAATAAGGTTCATTTTTACCATCTCGAGGCTATTTGAGTCAACGTTCCGGTATGGTATACTCCCCCCTACTTTTCTTGACTTTTGGCACAACGGCTAAGGAGCACACTTGATGATCAAAACAGAGACCATTTGGCATAATGGGTCGTTTGTTCCGTTTGAATCTGCGACAACCCATTTATTGACCCACGCACTCCACTACGGGACAGCGGTATTTGAGGGTGTTCGCGCTTATCAAACCGAACGAGGTCCGGCAATTTTTAGAGCCAAAGAGCACCATCAACGCCTGCTTGACTCTGCAAAAATTTACATGATGTCCACATCCTATACAGCGGATGAATTGGTTGCGATTAACCAAGAACTGCTAATCAAAAACAACGTAGAAGACCTGATTAACTCAAATAAGATTTCGTCAGTATACATACGCCCGCTTTTATACGTTGGTTATGGCAATATGGGGATTAATCCGGGAAATAATCCGGTGGAATTGATGATGGCGACTTGGGGATGGGGAAGTTATTTAGGCGACGAGGGCTTAACCAACGGAATTCGATGCAAGGTCAGTTCTTGGGCAAGAATTGATAGCCGAACGTTACCTCCACTCGCAAAATGCACTGCTAACTACGCAAATTCGTTGCTGGCCAAGCAGGAAGCAATTGCGGCCGGATTTGATGAAGCGATTTTAATGAATACGAACGGATATATATCCGAGGGACCTGGCGAAAATATTTTCATGATTAAAAATGGCGAAATTATTACGCCACCGCCAGCCGATGGGCCCTTAATGGGGATTACAGCCGACACCGCAATGCAAATTGCCCGATTTTTAGGATTCTCGGTCACATACCGAAGCTTATCAAGAGACGAATTGTTTTTGGCTGACGAACTATTTTTTACCGGAACAGCCGCTGAAATTACACCAATTCGTGAAATTGATGGTCGCATTATTGGAAATGGCGGTCGCGGTCCGATAACCGAGGCGATTCAAGCCCGTTATTTTGACATCGTTATGGGCCGAACACCACAGTTTTCAAGCTGGTTAACCTTTATTCGTTAGGCATCATTCTTGGGAACCCCAATTAAACTCCCCAAACATTACAAACTGATTAACCGGGAAGTTTCTTGGCTTTCTTTTAATGCCAGGGTCCTCCAAGAAGCGGAGGACCCGACCGTTCCATTACTCGAGCGCCTAAAATTTTTAGGCATTTTCTCATCTAATTTGGACGAATTTTTTAGGGTCAGAGTTGCATCGCTTAGACGAAGCGCAACGCTTGGTCTGACACCACCCTATCCATCTGAAAAACCAGAAAAAGTTCTGACCCAAATTCAAGACATCGTTTTGGCTCAGCAAACCCGATTTGAACAGATTTTTCAATCACTGGTAACAGAACTCGATCAACATCGAATTCATTTAATTAACGAAACAAAATTAACGCAGCCTCAAATCCAATTTGTTAAAGCATATTTTGCTCGGGTGGTACGGCCCACTCTTGTGCCGATAATGCTTAACCAAATTGATCAAATGCCGGAATTAAAAGGGCATGCAATCTACCAAGCGGTTAGTATGACTAAGGGTAATCGACGAAAAGTCAATTATGCACTAATCGAGATTCCGACCGATCATGTCAATCGATTTGTGGTATTGCCACCGGATCGAGAACATCAATACGTCATGTTGTTAGAAGACGTTATCCGATTTTGTTTAAGTGATATTTTTGCAATATTTGACTTCGACCACTTTACAAGTTTCACAATCAAATTAACCCGTGATGCAGAAATTGACATCGACAACGATATTTTAGAATCTTATATCGATAAAATACAAAAGAGTATTAACCAACGGCGTCATGGCCAACCAGTCCGATTTATATACGAAGAAAAAATGCCAAAAGACTTACTCCAGTTTTTTATTAAAAAATTAGGCATTCATCAAAAAGAATCGTTAATTCCGGTTAGACGCAGGTATCACAACTTTAAAGATTTTATGCAGTTTCCAAGAGTAGGAATGGCGCCACTTAGTTATCCAGACCTCACGCCAACGATGCATCCAGCGTTTATTGGCCAATCTAGCCTTTTGTCGGTTATTAGCAGACAAGATATACTCCTGCATTACCCTTATCATTCGTTCGATCCAATCGTGGACATTCTTCGAGAAGCAGCAATTGATCCTAAAGTTGAATCGATTAAAATGACGCTGTATCGGGTTGCAAAAAACTCGACTATTATTAATGCCCTAGTAAATGCCATTCGAAATGGAAAACTTGTTACCGTTGTAATCGAACTACAAGCAAGGTTTGACGAAGAGGCAAATATCCATTGGAGCCGGGTGTTATCAGAGGAAGGGGCGACCATTATTGTCGGGGTACCTCAACTGAAGGTCCATGCAAAACTCTTGCTTATCACGCGTAGAGAATCCGGAAAACGTCGACATTATGCAAATTTGGCAACCGGAAATTACAACGAAACAACCTCACGGGTTTACACGGACCACAGCCTACTGACAAGCGATAAGCGTATCGCGGGTGAGGTTGCAAAGTTATTTGAGTTTTTTGAAAACAACACCCGTTTGGGTACATATTCCCATTTGATTGTATCGCCCTTCTCACTTCGAAAACGGTTACTGATGTTAATTAATCAAGAAATTCGAAATGCCCGTCGGGGCATACCCGCCAAATGTCGCATCAAGTTAAACGGATTAACTGATCCAAAATTGATCGGCAAGTTGTATGAGGCGAGCGCAGCAGGTGTTGAAATTGAATTAATCGTACGGGGAACCTGTGCGCTGGTTTCACAAAAAAAAGGACTAAGTGAAACCGTTCGGGCCATTAGTATCGTGGATCAATATTTAGAACACTCCCGGCTGTATATATTTCACAACGGGGGCGACACAAAAGTATATATCTCGTCATCTGATTGGATGACCCGAAGTTTTGATCGCCGAATCGAAGTCGCCTGTCCGATATATGATCCCCAGTTAAAAGCCCAAATTTTAAAAATATTTGAAATACAAACCCGAGACAACTGCAAAGCCCGACGACTCAGCGGCACTCAGAAAAATGAGTACATCTCTTCTGAAAATACCGACCCAATGCGATCACAAAGTGAAATAAAAAAGTATCTAATGGACCTTGAATGAAAACATACGGACCCCGCCCTCACTCGAACCATAAACTTAAATTTGCCGCGATCGATGTTGGTACAAACGCCGCTAGACTACTGCTTAGCCACGTGTACTTTGACGGTGCCCGACCCATTTTTAAAAAAATTGGGCTATATCGCATTCCCCTACAGTTAGGTGATGACGTATTTAGTACGAATTTAATATCAGACAAAAAAGCCGAAAAGCTTCGCCACACCATGGCGGCGTTCTCCCACTTAATCAAGGTGTTTAATCCAATTGAAACGATTGCATGTGCAACATCTGCAATACGCGAAGCTAATAATGGCAGTGCGATATGTGAGTCGATTCGCGAAACAACCGGTATTAATTTGCAAATTATTAACGGCAAACAAGAGTCCGAACTAATCGTCCAAAACCAGTTGGCCCATTTAATGAAACCCGATCACCAGTACCTTTATATTGACGTTGGTGGCGGCAGTACTGAAATTTCGTACTTTGTACCCGGGATACCAACCCAATCCCGAAGTTTTAAAATTGGAACCCTTCGCCTACTCAATAATTGGGTTGAACCATCTGAATGGCAAGCGGCGCTGACATTTGTAGAATCGTTGGTTGATCGAACGCATCCGATTGTTGGGATTGGCACCGGTGGTAATATCAGCAAAGCACTATCACTTTGTGGTGGGAAAGACCCTCAAAAACCCGTTACAAGAAAAAAATTATTAAAACTGCAGGCAGCTCTTTCAACCGCGTCGATACGGGATCGAATCTTAGTATGGGGATTAAAACCAGATCGAGCCGAGGTAATTGTTCCGGCATTGGACGTGTATATTTCTTGTATGAATTGGGGCACTATTAACACGACGCTGATGCCAAAAGTTGGGCTTTCAGATGGACTAATTCAATTGTTATTTCGTCAACACATCGCCGCCCACCCCATCCCGTTTGAATCTGGTTTTGAATAAAGGAGTTTTGAATGTTTCCCGAAGCAACACAATACACAGTAACAGACCGAATAGGATATATTTATTCTGAGCTTTTTGGTCTAATTTATCCCTATGTCCATAGTCATTTTGTAAGCTATTCCCTTATTTTACTGGTAAGCGTCGGTGTGGTTTGGGGCGCCTTTAATCGTCTAAAACGAAGTCGATCAAGTGGTGCAAAATTGGGATATACAGCAGTAATCGTAATGGTGGGTTCGTTTTCGGTTTGGCTGGTGTTGTTTCATTTTCATACGTTTATGCAAGCCGATTTATACTATGAGACGCCGTCCGAAATCCAACCGAATCCAAAATAAAATAATTAAAATTGTATTCTAAATTTAGACCTTAAAATGCAACTTTGCCACCTCAGCCAGCCGGGACTCCCCATATTGCTGAATGAACTGAGATTTAACGGCACCGGCTTCAGGCGGGCACCCACGAGGAAACTTTATTTTAAATTTCTCCGATAACTCATCCATGCATTTTAAATAGGCCGAACGGGCCAAGATACTGGCAGCAGCAACCCCGATATTATCTTCAGCCCTTGGACGTTGCAACAATTTAATATCGATCCCCCGAAGTATCAGGGCATTTTGAATCAACGATTGGTGCCCAAACTGATCACACAATGCATGGTTACACGTCACTTGCCCCAACATATTCTCAATAACACGACCATGACCCCAGGCCAGCAAATTATTTAAATTTGGAAACTTAGTGTAAACATCGTTATACACAATGTTGTTTAGAATCACCACACTATAATAAGCAATTTCACTAATTTGTTTTTCCAACTCATCAATTTGTTTTGGTGACAATAACTTACTGTCACGGACTCCAATTTTTTGTAACGCGTCTGCAACATCTGGATTAATATGAACCCCCGCCACGACTAAAGGACCAAAATAGTCACCTTTACCGGATTCATCAACCCCAATCAATTCGTCAGGATCTCCAGTGGTATCAGGAATAATTCGATCGGTTTTAACCCGAGAGGTCGAAACTGGAACCAAATCAACGGTTAGCTGTTTTGCAACATCTGATATTTTTTTATATAACGCCGAATGTTGGGCCAGTTGAGACAAATCCAACCGAACCCCTTTTTTCCCCTCATATACGCGGATTAGCCCGCTGTCGTCGCCTAAAAAAATCATAGACTGCAAGCCATATTGAATATCTCTCGGCGGATTAACCCGAAGTCCGACCTCTACTAATTTTGATTTAAGCGCATTAAAAAATTGAATTTTATCCATGAGTAATTTGAATTGGAACAGGTGTTATGACAACGTCCATTGGGGCATTTTTTTTTAGCCGATATGCGTTGACAACGGGAACGTCAAACTGAAGCGACACAATTAAATAAACCATGTTTGGATCATTGAACAGTCGAATATCTTCAGCGGATAGCCGGGCAGGCGTTTCGGGGTGACTATGATAGACCACAATTAATGCCTCACCGGTACCCCGAACCGATTTTACAGCCTGAAATTGTTCTTTGGGATCAAAAGAAAAATGATCAGGTTGATTGTCCACATTGGTCATCGGAATAAACCGGGTAACCGTTTCTCCGATACCTGCCAAATAGCCACACGACTCGATTGGTTTACGTTCACGTGCGTGTTGAATGACCGCATCATAAATTGGTTTTGGAATATTCATGATGGTTTTTTAAGGTCACAAACCGGCATTTCGTAATCAATCAATTGGGTTATCGTTGGTTGGGCACCACACACTTGGCAGTTTGGATTTGGCTTTAGCTTAGCTGTCCTAAAATTCATTGATTTGGCATTAAAAATCAACAAACGGTTGGTAATCAAATCGCCAACACCCGTGATATATTTCAACGCTTCCGCAGCCTGAATTGTACCCAACATACCTGCAATTGCGCCTAAAACACCCGCTTGACTACAAGTGGGAACCGCATTTTTTGGAGGCGGGGTTTGAAAAACACATCGATAACACGCATGTCCCGGAACATAGGTTAAGGTTTGACCATCAAATCGTAAAATTCCACCATGGGAAAATGGTTTTTTTGCCAACACACACGCATCGTTAATCAAAAACTTAGCTGAAAAGTTATCGGTTCCATCGACAATAAAATCGTACTGACTGATCAGATCAATAATATTGCCACTATGGACCACGTCTTGATAGGTAATCACGTTTACGTCTGGATTTATGGCATTTATTTTTTCTTTTGCTGACACCACTTTTGGCTTACCAACGTCGGGAGTAAAATGAATGACCTGTCGCTGTAAATTAGAAAGATCAACACGATCACCGTCGATTAAACCCAGCGTACCCACTCCGGCAGCTGCAAGGTACAACGCTGCAGGCGCACCAAGCCCCCCCGTACCGATAATCAAAACCTTGGCGTTCAGTATTTTTTCCTGACCTAATCCCCCAACATCATTTAATATGATGTGACGGCTATAACGCTCAATTTGGTCTTCTCTTAATGTCATGTTAGTTCTCCTTGATTTACCAAGGCGATTGCTTGGTCAAAATCCGCAATGATATCTGAAATTGATTCAATACCGACCGAAATTCGGATCATATCGTCATATACACCTGCAGCTTCTTGGTCCAAGGGATTTAAGTCTTTATAAATCGTGGATGCAACGTGGATTGCAAGCGTCTTAGCATCACCTAAATTGGCTGCGTTCGAGACAAGTTTTAACGCATTTAACATTGAAAATGCACGGGCCTTCGACCCTAAACGAACTGTAAGTAACGCCCCCCCCTTTCCAAAAAATTGGCGATCTACCAAATAGAATTGGGAGTGACTCGATAACCCGGGATACCGGACCGCTTCCACGCCCAACGTCGTGCTTAGATAGGAGGCCAACGCAACTGCATTCTCACAATGCCGATCCATTCGAAGGGCAAGAGATTCAATACCCATCATAAAAAGATAGGCGTTTAACGGTGCTAAGCAAGCCCCCGTATTCGACACCACGTGGCGCCGAGTGGCCGCGATAAAGGCAAATTTTCCAAAGCGTTTAGCGGCATTTACAACCAGATTAGATTTAGACTGCCGCCAGTCAAATCGCCCGGTATCAACAATGATCCCACCAATTGTATTTCCGGTTCCGGCAATAAATTTACCCATACAATTGACGATGATATCGACACCCCACTTTTTTGCATTCAACAAATAAGCGGTGGTCATTGTGTTATCCAAAACAAGTGGCAGCCCACGGTCATGGCACAAGGCGGACAACCGCTCTAGATCTGCAATATCAAGTTTTGGATTTCCGATAACCTCAGCTAGCACAATTTTCGTGCTGGGCTGGATCGCAGCTGAAAAGCCGTCGATGTTGTCAAGGTCTACAAATGTGGTCGCAATACCCCGCCTTGCCATTACGTCTTTTAAAAGAAGAAGCGTTCCGCCAAACAATCCATTTGACGCGACAATGTGATCGCCGGCTTCGCAAAACGTCTCCAAGGTTGCCGCAATTGCCGCCATACCCGATGCCAACGCAATGGCGCCTATTCCACCCTCTAACGCATTTATACGGCTTTCCAACGCAGCAACCGTAGGATTTGAAATGCGGGAATACACATGGCCGTACTTCCGACCATGAAACACATCTGATAATTCCTCAGCCGTTTCGTAAGAAAACGATGCGGTTTGATAAATCGGGACCGCAGTTGATCCCGTTAAGGGATCCCGATCGAATCCGCCATGAATGGCAGTCGTTTCAAACGACCAAGGCGTCATTACCGACTTCCACCACCCATAAAATACAAGAACTCAACCGAGTCGCCGCTGGTGACTTGGGTCGTATCGAAAACCGACCGTTCAAGAATTTCACCGTTGTACTCAACCGAGACCATATCCGGCATGTCAATGTTTTTAATCTTTAACAAATCCGAAATCGAAATTAAATCAGAGTCAATTATGGTTGTTTCACCGTTCACTGTTATCGTCATTGCCATTGGTATTCTCCGTTTACTTAAATAGTGTCGTACTGAGGTATCGCTCACCAAAATCACAAAGTACAGTTACAATTGTTTTGCCTTGATTTTCTGGGCGCTTTGCAACGCCTACGGCTGCTACAACATTTGCCCCGGCCGAAATACCAACCAATAGCCCCTCTTCTTTTGCTAGCCGCCGGGACATTTCCATTGCCTCATCATTGGACACCGTTACGACCTCATCAATTAAGCCCTGATCCAGATTAGTTGGGATAAATCCGGCACCAATTCCTTGGATCATATGAGGACCCGGGGCCCCGCCGGAAATGACAGGAGAATCTTTTGGCTCGACCGCAATTGCGATAAATCCAGATTTTTGACTTTTTATAAATGATGCAATGCCAGAAATGGTACCACCTGTACCAACCCCTGCTACCACAATATCAACTTGGCCTTCCGTATCCCGCCAAATCTCTTGGGCAGTGGTACGTCGATGGATATCCGGATTCGCGGGGTTATTAAATTGGTGGGGGATAAAAGAATTCGGAATGGATGCAGCAAGTTCGTGGGCCTTGTCGATTGCACCCCGCATTCCCAAGTGAGCCGACGTCAATTCAAGCTCAGCACCCAGCGCTTTTAACATTGACCGTCGCTCCAAACTCATCGACTCTGGCATAGTTAAAATAATTCGATACCCTTTAACCGCCGCCACATAGGCCAAGGCGATTCCGGTGTTTCCACTCGTCGGCTCAATAATAACCGATCCAGGTCGAATCAGACCTGCCATTTCAGCGGCTTCAATCATAGCCAATCCAGGCCGATCTTTTACAGATCCTAGCGGATTAAAAAATTCACATTTTGCGATAACTGTGCCCAATGCACCGTCCGTTACTTTGTTTAAACGAACAAGAGGCGTGTTACCAATAAGGTCAAGAATCGAGTTTGCAATTTTCATTGTCGGGCCTCCCTCCATACCATTTAGGAAGGAAGTAAAACACGAATGATCGATAATGTCGATGGAAAGACTACAAACTCAATATTTATTATAGAGTGTTGGCGGTAAAACGGGCTCTAAAGCGAGCAGAATTTGATTAAACACATCATCCATTGTCTTGTGCATGGTATCAATTTGTATGATCCGGTTCGGATTACGTTTTGCAATATCGATGTACTTTTCACGTACCCGATAATGAAACGCCATTGTCTCTTGTTCAAACCGATCTAATTTTGCACGCCCCCTTGCACGCCGAATACCTTCTTCTGGCTCAACATCTAGCAAAATCGTCCGATTGGGAACTCGGGTTACCAGCTGATGCAACGATGCCACAAAGGATTCCGGCAATCCGCGCCCCGCAACTTGATAGGCAATGGTCGAGTCTACAAAACGATCACACAACACAACCTTACCCGACGCAAGTGCGGGCTCAACAACAGCGGCCAAATGCTCAAGACGATCCGCCATAAACAACATAATTTCAGTGTACGGCGAGTGAAATCGAGTCGAAGGATCTAAAATAATTTGGCGCAATTGATGCCCAAATGCAGTTGCACCCGGTTCCCGGGTTAAAATGGCAGGCACCTGATGCTCTGCTAATAGACCCATCAAGCGTTGTAACTGAGTCGTTTTCCCAACGCCTTCAACTCCTTCAAAGGTGATAAAAACACCCGTCATTCCGGAGACCTTGGTAATACGCGAACCCGCTTGTACACCTCGTCGCCTACGTTAACGGCGTTAAATCCATGATCAAATGCCAATTGAGTTTGAATCGCACGTACATCGGAGGATCCTGGCTCTGCCTCTGCAGGTTTACCGGTGCTTCGAACATGGTCCAAAATCTGCATCATATCAACAGTAACCTGTCGCACCTCATCTAACGATAGTTTTCCTGATACCTCAATGGGCCTTGAAACCCGCAATTCAGGAATAACGCGCTCGCGCCGTAAAAGGCCATCAACAGCCGCCTTGGTATCGCGATAAATCGCAACCGAATTTGAATCCCGAATTTCAACAATAATATCGAAAGTGGGTGCTGCACGCCGCTCAAGGACTGTTTTTTGGGTACCACGAAGCTTGGCTTCATCGTCGCCCAAAATCACACTTTGAATGCCCCCAATCAAGTCCGACAAGGTAGGGTTTTTTACTAAATTTTCTAGGGTATATCCGTGGGCGGTTGCAATTAATTGAACCCCTCGCTCAGCAATCGTACGAGCGGCTAGCGCTTCGTCTTCAGTACCAATTTCGTCAACGATCACAACCTGCGGCATATGATTTTCTACCGCCTCGATCATGACATGGTGTTGACAATCTGGGGCCTTAACCTGCATTCGTCGGGCATAGCCGATACCTGGATGGGGAATATCACCATCCCCTCCGATTTCATTTGAAGTATCAACCACAATAACCCGCCGAGACAAGTCGGTCGACAACACGCGAGCCGCCTCTCGAAGGCGGGTTGTCTTCCCACATCCAGGTGGGCCCAAAAACAACACATTTTGCCGACCGGTAATCAAATCTTGTACCGGTGCAATGGTACCCACAATCGCACGACCAACTCGGCAGGTTAACCCGACAACATCGTCCATTCGATTTCGAATCGCTGACACCCGATGGAGTGTCCGCTCGATCCCGGCGCGATTGTCATCATTAAACCGGCTTACCTGATTCAACACACATTGAATATCATCAGCAGAAACCGCCGGAAGATGGGTTAACCGCTCAGCCCCATCGTTCCACCTCAATTCAGGGAAATACCCCAAATCCATCACCACTTCGTTTAACCCTGATAGCTGCCCGCGAAGGGTCAATTCCTGTTGAATGGACTGGGGTAAGATTGCCACTAAGGCCTGAACATCGGAAACGGACTCTGCCATACTTAACTAATTTACTTTCTTACCTTGCATCGCGAACCGAAGTCCTTTACTGGGTACAAACCCAACCGATTTTGTAACGGGCAAAGAGATCGAGTCGCCGGTTTTAGGGTTTCTTCCTTTACGAGCAGCCCGATTTCGAACTGTAAAACGACCAAATCCAACTAATAACACATCTTCGCCCTGTACCAGTTGGCCCGACAAAATATCGGTCAAGGTATCCAAAATTTCTCGGGCTTTTCCCTTGCTAATATCGGTACGACGAGACAGTTCAAGACTTAATACATCACGGTTCATCATTGTTTGTTCACCTGGCTCCAAAATATAGATGTCAGTGATCAGCGGGTTTGATCAACGATCGTTCGCCCCGCCAAGGCGCGCTGTAGCGTAAGTTCATCCGCGTACTCAAGGTCGGATCCAATTGGCAGCCCATACGCAAGCTTGGTCACAGTGACAGGTTGTCCACTAAGCACTGACGTGAGGTAGAGTACAGTAGCCTCACCTTCAATTGTCGGGTTTATTGCTAAAATAATTTCATTAAACATCGACTCGCCTATGCGTTTAAGCAATTCCGGAATTCTCAAACTCTCCGGATGAACCGCATCAAGAGGTGAAATAAGGCCTCCCAAAACGTGATAAAGGCCGTTATAGGCCATCGTCCGCTCGATAGAGTGTAGACCCTTTGGATCTGCGACAACGCATAGTCTAAATCGATCCCGCTTTTGACTTTGACATATCGGACAGAGGGGTGACAACGATAAATTGTAGCACTGCTCACAATATCGTACCGAAGCCCGAACATCGCGAATAACATTTGAAAATTGATCCACCTCTTTTTGAGGTAGAGACAGCAAAAAAAAAGCAAGCCGCTGTGCTGATTTTTGTCCCACCCCCGGCAGTTTCGCCAGTTGGGCAACCATTGGTGATATTGGAGAAACGTCGGCCAACGTGCCCATTTTTTTGACTACAGGCCTGGTAAATTTAAACCGCCAGAAATAACTGATAATTTCTGGGTCGCAATATCTTTTGCTTTTTTTGTCGCAGCGTTAACCGCTTCCTTTAACGCTTTTTGAACAATGGCAGATTGTTTTGGATCCAACAAACTGGAATCAATTGTGACGTTCGTGCAATCTAACTCACCGGACATCGTGACTTCAATTTTGCCCCCCATTGCCGATCCGGTAACAAGCACTTGTTTTAGCTCGTCTTGGATCTTTTTCATTTGAGTCTTCATTTCTTTGGCTTGTTTCATTAACTTACCAACGTCTTTTAAACCCTCAAACATATATATCTCCTTATTGGTAGTGTATCCGATATTTTATTCGGTTGGTGATCCCCCATCATACACCGAATTTAGCCTAGAACAAACGGTTAGTTTTCTACAATCGCACCATCAAACATCGCGATGATGTGATTCAATTTTCTCATCTTTGAATCAACGACCACCGGCTGCATTGGCATTGCCAACGTTACACCAGTTGAACCTGGGGTACCGATCGGGTCGGTTTCGCCGTCGAATAAAATTCTCAAGCGTCGTTTAAAACACCGATCAAATGCATCATTTAAGATGTCAACACTTGCAGGCTCCCTTAATTTTTCTCTAAAAAATTGAAAATCCTGTTTAAGGCGGATTGTAACCAACTCACCGCTGACTTTTAATACTGTCGAATCATTTAATATTGTATGTAGGGGCGGTTTAACCTGTTTGATATCGGCTAAAAAACCTTCCCAATCCAAACCTGGATCGATTTGACCAAATGGTTTGGGTTGAGGTGCCGTTACGGCCTTCACCTTGGTGTCTTGGATTGGCCGAGATTGACTGTCAGCCGGGATTTGCCGGTTCATCGTGGCCATTTGCATTTCTTTTAAACGTTTTAGATGATCCACGACATTCGAGGTGGGAGATTCCGATTTTTTTTGATCCTGATTGGGCTCGACTTGCGGCGGTATTGACTCCGGTGATGCAGTGGATTCTACCCGACTAGACGGTTTGGGGACCGGTGTTGGCACCACGGAATCCATTGCAAGCTTTGCGCAGCGAATTTGAATCAATAACAACGGATCGGGAAAGTATTTAATATCCATCTGAGCCCGAGCCAAGCCTTCACAAATTGCCTGAATCCGCCCGAATGGGACACTCTGAATCGGCAAATCAAGTTCAACAGAAAATCCGGTTGATATATCGACCCCAAGTTTTTGACCCATCACAACCTTCATCATCTCGATCAGATCTGACAACAATTGAGTGGGATGTACCCCTAATTGTTCCACCTGAATCAGCTGCCGTACGACCTCCGCAGGTTCAGCGGTGATCATCGCTTTCACAATACCCGATAGGAGCGACACACTCGCAGCCCCCAACAGTTGAGACACGTCCTCATCCTGTATCGTTTGCCCGCCATATGCAGCCAATTGATCAAACAACGATAGCGCGTCACGCATACACCCGGATGCATTTCGCGCCACCATTTGTAAGGCATTGTCAGAGACCGTCAATTGCTCAAGATCAGATATATACCTCAAATGGCCCACGATATCAGCCACACTTAACGACCGAAATTGAAGGTGCTGGCATCGACTATGGATAGTCGCCGGAATTTTATGAGGCTCAGTTGTGGCCAAAATAAATACGACGTGTTTTGGAGGCTCTTCCAGTGTTTTTAGTAGTGCGTTAAACGCGCCACTACTCAACATATGAACCTCATCAATGATAAACATCCGGTACCGACATTCCACCGGTGCGAATCCAACTTGTTCATTTACAACCCGAATATTGTCGACACCAGTGTGGGACGCAGCATCGATTTCAATTACATCAACCGATTGCCCCAATGTAATTTTTTGGCACAAATCACAGGTGCCACAGGGGGTTGGGGTTGGGCCTTTCCTGCAATTTAATCCTTTTGAAAAAATTCGTGCAGACGATGTTTTACCGGTTCCCCGAGGTCCCGAAAAAATATAGGCCTGTGACAATCGATTGGCAGTAACCGCATTTGAAAGCGTTCGAATAATATGGGATTGCCCAATCATTTCGCCAAAGTTAGCAGATCGATATTTTCGATAAAATGTTGTGTGTGCCATCATGTATTGTCCCTAAAATTTAAACTTAACCCCTGCCACCCATGTTGGGTCATAGGCGGCCAAATAGGGGGAATTATTTTTTCCGTTTACTACCCCAGTGTCCGTTAAAAATTTTGTTTGGATGCCGGTATACGCGTAATGATGCTGAGTCAACGCGGCCTTTAATCCCGTTGACCAAAATATATAGTCTCCAGGCATTGCCGTATGGGGCATAACACGGGTCCATTCGTAGTCTCCGTATACCCACCAATTTCCGAATACCAAGCGCTCAACCTTTAAATGTACGCCCGCCGACTGAATTTCGCTGGATGTATCTGTGACCGAAAGAATCGATCGATAACTCTCCCAATCAAGGTCTTCGTCAAATAAATCAGCCCGAACCGTTGCCAGTCCGACCGGGGTCAACTGTGCCCGACTACCCGAAATCGTGGCACCATAATACCCCCGATATGAAGCTGCCAACATTATATACAGATCAGAAAATTTAAATTCTTTAGACGGTGCGATCAAAATTGCAGACCCCCAATCATCTGGTCCAGAATATTTAAGACCTGCTGCTTCCCAGTCTAAATTAACCATTCCCCCTATATCCACTCGACCGAAAAATCCCAACCGAGACGTCAACGGCGTGGATCCCAACGCATCCGACCGAACATAGTCCCCGTAAACCCCGAACGTCCGATCAGCGTTACGCCACTCTGCAATTACAACATCTGATGACGCAACCAAACCGTACATCAAATATGCGATACTGAAAGACTGAGTTTTACCCTTTAATTCAATCGCAACACCATCTTCGCTTTGGTCCTTATAAAATAGGCCTTTACCCGCCGTCATTTTCCGCAAATCGCCGACGCGGGTCGTCAAGGCAAAAAATTCTGGATCCCTAACATCCGCCATCCACGTCGCAGATACCTGCGGATACACCAATTGCCCGGAACCGTACGTATCACCGATACGCTGCTGGTTCATATCCAATCGGACATCTACCCATAGTGATTTGTTGGGTTGTGCTTTAATCGTTAAGGCCGATTCCCAGCCTATCGGATACGGAATGGCGTCAGGCGGAGATGACATCCTAATATGCCCTACCCCAGACAACGTCAAGCGCAAGGGTGTGCCGGCTTCATCGATTAACAACACGCCATCACTAGGCGATTGGGCGGGAGAAGGCGGCTCAGCGGGTGGTCGGTCAAGCGAAGCGGAATTTACAATGCGTCCGGCACCTGATCGAGGTAACGGAAATCGACGCCCTTGCTGCGCAATCAACGTACCGTCGAAAACCAGCATAACCGCACACAGCGTCAACCCAAGCCCTAGACCCTTTCGTTCCATTCCAACCTCCCATATTTTGTTTCAACCAGCGCCGCGATGGTCTCATCTCCGGGCCCTGAGATTGCCTTGTTGACGTTAAAATATGTCAAAAAAGCATTCTGGACCAATTGGGTGGGCACCCCTAAATTACAAACAAATTCCAAATGGGTTCGCTGATTTCGATACGCAGGCTCCCGACTTGGATGCGCCAACATATCGTTTAGCGCATTTAGGTCCATTTGACATAAGATGGTGCCATGGAACAGCACATGCGTCCGCCGCCTGCGCTGGGCATTACCGGAAAATTTAATTTGATTGATGACCAAATCAGAGGTTCCTTTAATCTCGATATGATATGGAAAAACAAGCCCTGGGGCAGTTGGGGCAATCTCATCAGAAAGTGATTGAATGGTCTCACGAACCCGAGACATCACCCAATGGGTAGTGCCATTAATTGACGCCAAATTGGGATGCAAATCCGTTGGCAAAACCAGCACATAATTTAAACACCCAGGCCCCTGAAATACGGTTCCCCCACCCGAGCAACGGCGAATTACCGAAATTTGGGCCGATCGAACCCGGTCAATATTCACCTCGGTTCGAATCGAATTACCATAGCCCAAAACAATACCGGGTTCGGTTGATTCCCATAATCGAATTACTCCCGGAGATGCGACATCTTCGGCCCAAGTTAGCAATGCCTCATCAGCCGCAACCTGCCAAGCCAACAACGGATGATGGTAGTTCCAAATATTCACAAAAATTAGTATGGGGTTATAACAGGATACGGTCAAGAATAGACAACAGGTCGAATTTCCCGGATTGAATGGGACGGACTGGGACACGGCCGAGCAAAAGGGGGGTAAAACTCCGACGGTGACACAGTCCGATGACGTTGAGCAACACACCACACCCCGAAATCAGCCACTCAACTTTTAATTATCGATTTAATTTTAATTTAAATTTCATTTTTTTTTATACCGACACGCTAGCGGCAAGATTGCCCATGATTTTTTCGCCAGTAACCGTATTAATCTCACCCAATAATACAATCTCATCCTCATAGTCAACGGACTGCACATTGCCGTGTTCGTGAAGTAAATGAACAACATCCATCCGTTTATACGGAACGCGAAACCTCATCATTTGCCGACGATCCCGCATAAAATCATCAAGCGCCTGTAATAACGACTCAACCCGCTGACCCGTTCTGGCAGATATAAAACAGAATGGCGACCGGGCCAAAATATCGATCTGGGTTGGATCAAATTGATCCAAACAATCTATTTTATTAAACACCGTCAATTGGGGAATATCACCGGCACCTAATTCTTTTAAGAGCGCCTCTGCCGTTTCGACCATCGCACTCCAATTGGGGTTAGATACATCAACGACATGTAACAACAAATCCGCTTCCACAACCTCTTCAAGGGTAGCTCGAAACGAGGAAACCAGTTGATGGGGAAGCTTTTGGACAAATCCGACCGTATCCGTTATCAAAACAGGCTCATTCGAAGGCAATATTAATCGCCTAGTGGTCGGATCAAGTGTCGCAAACAGTAAATCTTCGGCAAATACATCTGCCTGGGTCAATTGGTTTAAAAGTGTGGATTTACCCGCATTTGTGTAGCCAATCATTGCAATAGAGGTTAACGGGACTTGACTACGTCGATCTCGCTGGATTTCCCGCTGCTGTTTTATTTTTTCCAATTTTTCTTTTATCGTCGATAACCGTTTTCGAATTTGTCGCTTATCCACTTCCAATTGTTTCTCACCCGGGCCCCTGGTTCCGATTCCTCCCCCCAATCGAGACAAATGCGTCCACATCCGGGTAAGGCGGGGCAATAAATACTCAAGCTGGGCATACTCAACTTGTAATTGGGCCTCATACGTACGAGCACGGGTTGCAAAAATAGAAAGGATTAAACTGGTCCGGTCCATAATTTTAACCTTTAAAACCTGCTCAAGTGTACGTTGTTGCGACGGGCTAAGTTCATCGTCTGAAATGACGACTTCAGCCTGATATTCATCGACAAACTGTTTAAGCTCATCTACCTTACCCGTTCCCAGGTAATACCGAATATGGGGGCGCTCCCGAAACTGGTGAAGCATTAACACAACATTTAAATCAGCGGTACGGGCCAACTCAGACAACTCAACCAGGGACTCGGTTATCGAAAACTGCTGATCGGCGTTGGGTGTTTGGACACCAATGAGAATCGCTTGTGCCTTTTCTTTTTTTGTGATTATCAAGCGACGAACGTATCAATGCGATCAGTTCATCCAACACCACGGCTCCCGGATTTTGGGCCTTGAGTTGGGACAACGATGCCAATGTTTGAGATTGCTTGTTTCCCGCACGAACCGCCGATGCAAAAGATGGGTAATATTCTTTAGAACCAGGATTAAGCATAATCAGTTGATAATACAACTCGGCGACCCGAGCCCAGTTTCCGGCTTGCTGCTGCAATCCAATCAACGTTTTTATACCATCCACGAAATCAGGTCGCGCCTTAATTTCGGCCTCCATATAAACGATGGCATCGGCAGAGCGGCCAAGCTGTGCATAGGTTCCAGCCAACGCAAGGTTAATATTTGGAAACGCCGGATTGCGAGCATACACGTCACGATATTGGGCCAAAACCAAATCAAACCGGCCTTCTCGACGATAAATATCGGCTAAATTATATCGAGCCTCCGAAATTCCAGGGTCCATCGACAATACAATCAGATAATATTTTTTTGCGTCTTCAAACCGAGACAATCGATGTAAAAAATATGCCAAATTTAGTTGAAACAACGGATTTTGATTGTCATAACTGGCGGCTAACCGAACTTCCTGCTCTGCTTTTGAAAGATAAGTGGTTCGTTCGTTCGGCAATATATCAGCAATTGCAGTATAAACAGCCGCCAGACGGTTTCGCTGCCAAGGATTTTTTTCGTCCAAATCAATCGTTTCAAAATACAACGACTCTGCTCGCCTTAAGTACACTAGTTTTTGCGGAATATCGGGGGTTTGTTCAGCCAAACTTTCATACGCCTTACCCAACGACATGATGTATTGCGTTTCCCATGGCGCGTACCGTACCGCAACCTCAAACTCATCAACCGCATACTTGTACCGTCCACCCGCGTCAAAATTAAAGCCATCACGGTAATGCCGTTCAGCTAAATATGGCATCACACTTTGCCAAATGCCCACTACCATGAGTACCGCTGTTATGCCAACAACCACCCAATGCCCCAAACGCAAATTAATCGAAAATTGATTGGCCGTCATGATTGAGAGTCCCCTTGTTCTTCTTGTTCAAAATCGCCATGAACCACCATTGCCCAAGCCAATCCCATAAATAGATAGAACAGCGCCAAGGTTGCAACAACACCAAAATTAAATAATACCTGCCCGAGATAAACCGTTACACCGGTCATAAAGGCCATAACAAAATATTTAAGTGGTGATCGGTGCAATTTAACGATGCCTCTCAAAACCAAAATATACCAGCCCAATATAACCCCAAAGTAGTAAAGAAGTGTGGCAAAAATTCCCCGGGTTGCAAAATTATTAAGGTACTCATTGTGAAGACGATCCGGGGTAAAATTATGTCCCCCTTCCAAAATCCCATAGTCGGACCGTCTAAAATCGGGATACATATATTTTATGGTGTCCAATCCAGACCCAATCAGCCAATATTTTTTAATCCAAGGGATGCTACTTTTCCACATCGATACCCGAGCTGACCCGTTTTGAGCATCCTTTTTGTATGCGTCCAGTTTTGATTGAACGTTTTCAACGGCACCGAGCCCGTCATCCACGCCGGTAGCCTGAGCTTGAAATGTGGACTGATACAACGATGGAATTGCCGGAACGGCCGTAAACAACGCGAATGCAATCATAATCAAAAATATGAGGCGTTTATTTTGACGAAGCAACAATTGGTTTCCCCTCAGCGTCGTCCAATAAAACACACCAAGCAAAATAGTAAACAGGGAAATGTTCGTAAATGAAATTGCAACAAATTGCAATGTGGCAAAAAGTACCAACACAACCAGTCGGGCAAAATAATCCGATACCGCTTTACTGGGATTATAGACTGTAAGGGCGACAAGGCCGATACACATCAACCGAAGCGCCCAGGCCACGCTGAAACTCAGATCGGACCAAGGATAGACAAAGGCAAAAAAAATGGCGAAAGTACCGAACACCATGCGTAAGATTTGGGACCGCCAGGAACGACCTGAACCATCAGAAACATCTCGGTTTACCCATACACTATGGGCGAGCGCCAGGGCCGAAATAACGCCAATTCCGATTGCGACCCAGATCGACTTCTCATGAAATCCAAAAATGTAATACATATAAAACGCAATGATGCCGACAAGGGTAACAAAAAAATCAGGCAAGAAGCGTTTAATCGAATCGGTTCTCATCAACCCCAAAATTACCAAAAAAAACACCGGCATCGAAAGCGCAAACCCAAACCATGTGGCCCGTGAGAAAGACAAATACATGCCGTAGTAAATAATACCAATCATAACAAGCATTGCGGCGTTTACCCAAGAAAATAATGCACGTTTTCCGTCTCGATTCAGATACAACAACGCTGAAATACCCAGTGGTACCATCATCCCCATATACGCACAGAAATGAACGGGGTTATTAATACAGGCAAAAACCCGCTTGGTTGGATCAACACTCCACTGCATAAAATCGTAACCTAAACTTTGGGCAATTCCGTAAATACCCGATAATGCAGCAGGTACAATTAACGCAAAAACGATCCATTTTAATTGGTATCGCATCCGTACCAATTTGGCAGACATTACGAGCAACAGTACATAGCCCAGAACGGTGAAAATACCCTCCCATCGATCGTATGCACCAATCACACTTAACCTTGGATTTTGAGAAAAAATGGTGGAGATAAGATTCATACCAACAAACAATCCGATCGGCAGTTCAAGACCAATACGATCCCATCGCAACGCACCGAACGCTATTGATTTACCAGTTCCAGTATCGCCACGGGCGTGACGAAGTGTACTTCTCACAATCCATCCACCCAGCATCAAAATTGTGACAATACGCAGAAGAAGCATTTTATTCACTTCAAAAACCGACCGGGTTAGTGATGTAAAAACAAGAGGAATTCCGATGGCAAGAATGATAAACAGCACTAAAAAATAAAGGTCAAAACGCGTTTCAATATGTTGATTTTTCATGGCCAGGCATTGTACAAGGACAACCATCAGACGCCTAGATCTAAGTTTGGTCATCAAAAATCGCTAGACAAATTCAATTTTCTTGGGTAATTTATTGGTCGCTTATCCATTTGCGGCCCTATCGTCTAGCGGTTAGGACACCAGGTTTTCATCCTGGCAACCGGGGTTCGATTCCCCGTGGGGCTACCACAACAATTCGAAAAAGTGGTTTATAAATATTGAGATCAAAATATATGGCTATCTCCAAAAAAGGTGAGTTGAGCAGCCCTATATGGTTTAAATTAATTGGTTTAGCAAGCATTATTTTTTTGATTAGCTCGTGCAGTCAATCTGAAATCCAGCCCAAACGGACAGTGGCTGTAGTCAGTTTAAAATACTCGGTGACATCCACCGTCAAAACCGATGGAATAACGCGCCCGCCCTTACTTACCTTGACCTTATCGCCGACCCAATTCAAATCGCAATTCGATCGTAACGCAACCGAACTAGAGACGATTGCAGCAGACAAACTGGGGCCTTACTGGGTGACACCCAAAATCGTTGTTCAATCCCGTACGTTCCAAGACCTTCAGCAATTTATCAATCGGAACGAAGATTTTATCCCGGATGGATACAAAGCAACGTCGCTCGCGTATACAAATGCCGCTCCGGACCTTTGCAAAGACATTAACGTTGATAGTGTCGCGCAAGTTGAAATACGAGTCGAGCCCGTATTATACCGGGATTCGTTTCAATTTCCTGATACGCCAGACCGATTAAAGGTTCGGATTACCGCGGATTGGAACGAGTTTAATAGGGAAGGGAGGAAAATTTACGGTCAAAAGCGAGTGGTGGACTCTGATGCGTTTATCGAAATAAGCGATCAGAATCATACCATTTCAGGCCAAAAAATCATGCCCCTTGTCGAATCGGGTTTAACTCAGCTTTCGCGCACCCTCGAACGGCTCCGTTAATCAGCAACGGTTAAAATAAGGGGCCCATCGTCGGTTACAATTAACGTATGTTCAAATTGAACTGTAAACTGATGTGGCTTTGTAACCAGGGTCCACCCATCTCCCGTTTCGCGGGCTTTTACCGCCCCCATTGAAACAAACGGTTCGATGGTGATAACGGTATTTTTTTTAAGAATTCGTCGGTCGTTTGGATCATAATACCCAGCAATAAATTGGGGTTCGTCATGCAATCGGGTTCCAATTCCATGACTTCCTAAATTTCGAATCACAGAGTACCCACCCCGCTTTGCCGTATCTTCAATAGCTTTTCCAATTTGATTGACATAAGAACCAGAACGAACCGTTTTTAATGCATTTTCCAATGCAAGCCTCCCGGTATCAAGAAGCGATGTAAATGGTTCAACTGGCGTACCCACCATCATCGATGCGCCAGTATCACCGTAATAGCCATTCATCTCAGCGGACACATCGATATTGATCAAATCCCCTAACTGGATAATTCGTTTGCCAGGTATTCCATGCGCGGTCTCATTGTTGACACAAATGCAAGTCGCGCCTGGAAATTGGTACATTAAACGAGGCGCAGAGCGCGCCCCAAGTCCATTTAAAAAAGATTCCCCGAGTTGATCCAGCTCGAGCGTCGACATCCCGGGTTTTACGATTGACATCATGTGGCGTAAGGTTAGCGCAACGACCCGGCCAACCGCTCGCAATCCATCAAAATCTTCATTGGTTTGTGCAATCATAAAAGCCCTCAAAAATACCACACCGTCGATTATAAATAAATGGACGCAATCCATCTCCCAAAATGGGTTGCCGGGCCTCACTTGTTGGTCTAATATCATTATATTCGTGTTTTATCGCAGAAGGATCCATAACCCATGTTGAGTTACCTGCCTGTTTTTATCGTTATGACAATCGTACTCGGGTTTGTTGTTGGTACGCTGCTGATCAGCCATAACCTTGGTCCTCGCCGTCATTCTGCCAATAAAGATGCCCCATTCGAATGTGGGATTGAGAGTCAGGAAAATGCTAGGGTCCGATTTTCAATCAAATATTTTTTAGTTGCGATATTATTTGTGCTGTTTGACGTTGAAATTGTGTTTTTATACCCCTGGGCATTGTCATATAAGGAATTAGGATGGTTGGGGATCGCAGAAATTACCTCGTTTTTTGGCACGGTGGCGCTCGCGTTAGCATACCTCAATCATTATGGGGTTTTTGAATTTGAAAGACATCGAGGTTCACGACTATGACCCAAAATACCCAACTTCCTGACGGCTTGGCAGGCCAAGGATTTTTCGCAACGTCACTCGACAAAGCGGTTGGACTTGCCCGAAAAAACTCCTTATGGCCCCTACCTTTTGCAACATCCTGCTGTGGCATCGAATTTATGGCAACGATGGGATCCCATTACGACCTTGCTCGTTTTGGATCCGAGCGGCCCAGTTTTTCACCTCGGCAGGCAGATCTTTTAATGGTTATGGGAACGATAGCCAAAAAGCTAGGCCCGGTCCTGAAACAGGTATATGAACAAATGGCCGAGCCTAAATGGGTGATTGCGGTAGGGGCATGTGCTTCGAGTGGTGGAATATTTGACACCTATAGCGTCCTTCAAGGCATTGACCGGGTAATCCCAGTTGATGTTTACGTTCCGGGTTGCCCACCCCGTCCAGAACAAATAATCGATGGATTGCTTAAAATTCAAGCACTAGCCGAGACAGAGCCTCTTGGATATCGAAAATCCGTTGCATACCGAGACCGGTTAGCATCGTATGGGATTCAATAATATGAATGAAATTATCGAGTATTTAACTCAGCAAAATCCAGAGTTTATTACACGGACAAAATCAGAATATGCCATATTAGAAATCGAAGTTCCCAAACAACATTGGGTTGCCGTCGTGCAGCAACTTC
>JACCDX011584229.1_pt1 | contig 30643 bp, 29 predicted proteins | sample 7449681 | NCBI WGS metagenome assembly JACCDX01 (sample SAMN15323450, study PRJNA562643) | freshwater metagenome | isolation source: river surface water | place: USA:Blue River Watershed | collected 2017-08-18
AGCCCTGGGCAGTCTCCGCCACCAGTAAGAATTCCAATACGCATTGCAACGCTCCAAAATAAAGTGAGATTTGGCTGTAATTAAGCCGCACTGTGGTCAACACTGACTGGCACAGTCTAGCCTTTGCTCATGGCTAATAGTGACCACCAAGCGGGAAAATTAGTGGCTGGCGTGGACTCATCTACGCAATCGGTCAAAGTTGTGATTCGTCACGCAGATACTGGTGAGTTAATTCGCCAAGGCCGTGCGCCACACCCTGATGGCACTGAGGTTGATCCAGCACATTGGTTGACTGCACTCAACACCGCCATTGCAGCTGCTGGCGGAATCGACGATGTCAGCGCTATCTCTATTGGTGGACAACAACACGGCATGGTCACTCTCGATGATTCAGGTAGCGTCATTAGACCAGCGCTCTTATGGAATGACACTCGCTCGGCAACGAGCGCAGACGATCTCAATTCAGAATTAGGCGGACCAGCAAAAACTGCAGAGCAAGTGGGTTCAGTTTTGGTTGCAGCGTTTACTGCTTCTAAATTGCGTTGGGTTGCAGATAATGAGAAGGAGAACGCAACGAAAGTTGCTGCTGTTGCGTTGCCACATGATTGGTTGTCATGGCAGATGCAGGGTGGCAAAGACTTTGATCTGCTCTTTACCGATAGATCAGATGCATCAGGAACCGGTTACTTCAACCCTGTGACATCTACCTACCGCCACGATATTTTGAGTTCAGCTCTTCGAACCGACCGCACCATCATCGCTCCACGCATTATTGAACCTGCAGCTTTTGGCGGAAAGACGCTCTCAGGAATTCCGATTGCAGCAGGCGCTGGCGACAATGCAGCCGCAGCGCTCGGTGTGCAAGCAGAGCCAGGCGATGTTGTCGTTTCACTTGGAACAAGCGGTACCGCCTTCGCAGTTTCAGATACTCCAACTCATGATCCAAGTGGCGCAGTAGCGGGATTTGCCGATGCAACTGGTCGCTATCTTCCACTGGTCTGCACTTTAAATGCCGCACGCATCTTGGATGCTGCAACCCGAATTCTTGGAAAGAGCCATGATGAAGTTGGCCAATTAGCACTCGCCGCCAAACCTGGTGCGCACGGGTTAACGCTTCTGCCCTACTTTGAAGGAGAGCGCACACCTAATCGCCCCAACGCAAAGGGCGTCTTTGCTGGAATGAATCTAACTAACTCAAACCCGGAAGATATTGCGCGCGCCATGATTGAAGGAATGTTGTGCGGCCTAGTTGATGCCGTTGATGCGCTCGTTGATCTTGGCGTGAATGTAAAGCGCGTTCTTCTTATCGGTGGCGCTGCCAAAAATCCTGCAATCTCTTCCATTGCGTCAGCGCTATTCGGACGCGAAGTACTTGTTCCCCAACCGGGTGAATATGTTGCAGATGGTGCAGCACGCCAAGCAGCATGGGCGCTCTTAGGAACAGCCACTGCACCAAAATGGAATTTGGGTGCAGTTCACTCTGCCCATGCTCCAGCTACTCCAGAGGTTGTAGCGCAGTACCGTTTACTGCGAGATAGAACGCAAACTTGGTAGTGCCACTAGCAACGGTTCTTCTTCTTAACGATCACCTGCACCGCAATTATGGGGCGCTCAGAAGTGCAACTCCTGCCACCCATCAGATTCTCTTCATTGAGAGTGAGCGGATGCTCACCACACGCACCTGGCACTTGCAGCGCCTCTTCTTTCTTATCTCTGCGCGAGATCACTTTCTGCAAGAACTTAAAGAAGAAGGTTTCAAGGTCACTCTGCTTCGTAGCGCTGATACTGCATCAGGAATTTCGCAATATCGCAGCGACAACCCAAGCGCTGAACTGATTGCAGCAGAGCCTTCTTCACATCAGCAATTACAACAATTTCAAGAGCTGGGAATCACGCTTATCCCCAATGATTTCTTCTTAACTCCCCGACCTCTCTTTGCACAGTGGGCAGGTGCACAGAAGAGCCTTGTCATGGAGAACTTCTATCGCGCGCAACGACAACGCCTCAATATCCTGATGGAAGGTGCAGATCCTGTTGGTGGGCGCTGGAATTACGATGCTGAAAATCGCCTACCTCCCCCAAAAGGTGAGCATCTGTGGCCGCCATACCTAGAACATGCACGGGATGAGATTGATAAAAAAGTTCTGCAAGAGATCGCTAATCGAAAGTTGCCCGTCTATGGCGATGCTCCCGATACAACGTGGGGCACAACACGTACTGCAGCCCTGAAGCAGCTCGATCATTTCCTCGACAAAGCCTTCGCTGAATTTGGCGCCTATGAAGATGCCATGACCACCCAAAGCTGGGCAGTCAATCACTCACTACTAAGCCCCTATCTCAATGTAGGGCTGCTCCATGCAGAAGAAGTTGTGACAGCTGCTCTTAAGAGATTTAAGAAGGGCGATATTCCACTTGCAGGAGCAGAAGGGTTTATCCGTCAGATTATCGGCTGGCGTGAATACATCAATGGACTTTATTGGTTCTTCGGAGATCTCTACCGCGCTGAAAACTCTTTGGCGGCAAATCGGCCGCTCCTGCCTCTCTTTGAAGATTCAACGAAGACCAAGTTGAACTGTGTATCAACAAATGTACGCGATATTGAAGCGCGCGCTTGGGTACATCACATTCCACGACTCATGGTCTTGAGCAACCTGGCGCTAATAACAGGCACTTCTCCGCAAGAGTTTCTGGATTGGATGCGACGCTCCTTCATCGATGCAGCTGATTGGGTGATGGTTCCCAATGTAATTGGCATGAGTTTGCATGCAGATGGCGGAAAATTGGCAACAAAGCCCTATGCCTCAGGCGGTTCATATATCTCAAAGATGAGTAATTACTGCAAGAGCTGCCCCTTTGACCCAAAGAAACGGGTAGGAGAAGATGCCTGTCCATTTACTACGTTGTATTGGGATTTCTTGGCGCGTCATCGCGATCGCTTCGCCAAAAACCATCGAATGGCGCAACAGTTAGCTGGAATCAACCGGCTGAGTGATCTGCCGCAATTACAAGAGCGTGCGCAGGAAGTACTTGACCTTCTCTCGCGCGGTGAACTCTGATTCAATAACGCTATGCCACTTGCTCCAGAGATTAAAGCCTTTCTTGAAGCAGCAGCAGCGGCAGGTCTTCCGCAAGTATGGGAGGCACCGATTGACGTTATTCGCCGTAATACGCAGAGCAGACCTGCGTTAGCGGGTACACCAGAACCTCTCTTTGAAGTAACGAATCGATTTATACCAGGACCTACTGCAGACTTACCTATTCGAATCTACCGACCACGAAAAGTTTCAGATCGCACTATTGTGTATTTCCACGGTGGCGGTTGGGTACTTAACTTTCTTGATATCTACGATGCATCGCTTTCACGCCTAGCAAATCAGAGCGGCGCCACCATCATTAGCGTTAACTATCAGAAAGCCCCTGAACATCCTTTCCCGATTCCATTTGATGATTGCTATGCAACTCTTCTCTGGGTTATGCAGAATGCGACTGAACTCGGTGTAGATATCAGCAAGTTAGGTGTAGCTGGAGATAGCGCTGGGGCTAATTTGGCATCAGCTGTTGCGCTGAAGGCCCGCGATAACGCCATCGCCTTAGCTTTCCAACTATTGATCTATCCATGCAATGGCCTAGATTTCGAAACTGAATCTTTTCTTCAGAATGCCAGCGGTTATGGACTCTCGACGCAAGCGATGCAATGGTTCTGGCAACAGTACTTACAAGGTGATGCCCATAATGAAAATCCTTATGCAGTTCCTATGCAGGCAGGCGATTTCAGTAGCCTTGCTCCAGCAGTTGTTATTACTGCCGAATACGACCCGCTGCTTAGCGATGGTGAAAAGTATGTGGAGCTACTTACTCGTGATGGTGTAAACGCCACTTACAAGTGTTATGAAGGAATGATTCACGGCTTCTTTACCAATATGGCGGTCACGCCGGCTGCTTCACAGGCGATAGATTTTGCAGCGAGTGAGATAGTAAGACTTACGCCTTAACTATTGTTCCCTTACCAACGACAACGATTCCGCTATCGGTGACCGTAAAGCGCTGACGGTCTCGCTCAAGATCAACACCAATCTGCGCACCAGCCTCAACAATCACGCTTTTATCAATAATCGCCTTACGTATGACAGCGCGATCGCCAATTTTGACTCCCGGCATTAAGACTGCCCCATCAACAAAGGCGCCTGTACCAACATGAACATCGTAAGACGTAACGGTGTGATTGACATGGCCGCCAGCGATAATTGAACCCGCTCCCACAATCGAATCCTGCGCGATTCCGTTAGCGCTGAACTTCGCAGGTGGCAGTGAAGGCGGGTTGGTTAGCAAGGGCCATTCGCGGTTATAGAGATTAAAGATTGGGTGGATAGAAACTAAATCCATATGTGCGTCGTAGTAGGCATCAATTGAACCAACATCGCGCCAGTAACCTTTATCGCGCTCGGTTGCGCCAGGAACAATATTGTTTTCAAAGTCGTAAACCTTTGCGACTCCTGCCTTCGTCAACATTGGAATGATGTTGCCGCCCAGATCGTGGCGAGACTCTAAATCCTCAGAATCAAGGATGAGAGCTTCTTCCATGACATCGCGTTTGAAGATGTAATTACCCATCGAAACTAGAGCAAGATCAGGATGTCCTGGCATCGCAGGTGGATTAGATGGTTTTTCGTGGAAAGCCTTTATGGTGATGCCATCTTCAGCTAATTCAATAACGCCAAACTCATGTGCTTCAGCGCGCGGCATACGGATAGCAGCGATAGTGATTCCTGCACCAGTTTCGAGATGTTGTTCAAACATCTGGCTGGGATCCATCCGATAAACGTGGTCAGCACCAAAGACCAATACGTGATTTGGGTTCTCATCTTGAATCAAGTTGAAGTTCTGCAGGATTGCATCCGCAGAACCTGTATACCAACGTGGGCCAAGGCGCTGCTGTGCCGGGACTGGGGTGATGTAATTTCCAAGAAGGGTCGACATTCGCCAAGTCGTAGTGATGTGGCGGTCGAGTGAGTGCGACTTGTATTGCGTCAGTACTGCAATCTTGCGCATTTCTGCGTTGACGAGATTAGAAAGTACGAAGTCAATCAGGCGATATGAACCACCGAATGGAACTGCTGGCTTTGCGCGATCTGCGGTCAGTGGCATCAATCGCTTACCTTCACCGCCCGCAAGAACGATACCTAGTGGAGTTTCAAAGCGAGCCATGGCTCAAGGCTACCCAAGTTGATTCAATCTATCTAGAGCAAGACGATACCCTTGGGAAGTGAGCGCTACTCGTATTGGAATTGTCACTAAAGAGTGGCCACCCGCAGTCTATGGCGGTGCTGGAGTGCACGTTGTCCAGTTAACGCAGGCTCTTCGCAAGGTTTCTGGAATTGAAGTTGATGTGCATTGCTTCGGTGGTCCACGTACTGATGGCGCCTTTGGTTATGACACGCCAATTGAGTTTGCACAAGCTAATCCTGCGCTGCAAGCAATTGCGACAGATCTTCTGATTGCACACAATCTTGGCAACGTTAATGTCATCCATACCCATACTTGGTACGCCAACATGGCTGGCCACACTGCCTCACTTCTCTATGGCACACCACATATCGTCAGTGCACACTCTCTCGAGCCACTACGCCCTTGGAAAGCTGAACAACTAGGTGGCGGCTATCAGATTTCTTCTTGGGCCGAAAAGATTTCTTATGAGGCAGCTGCTGCGATCATTGCAGTCAGCGATGGAATGCGTGCAGATGTCCTTAAGGCCTATCCCGAAGTAGATCCGAAGAAGGTTGTCACCATTCGCAATGGCGTTGATACAAGTAAATTTGCCCCAAATAACAACCCTGCAGTCTTAGAAGAGTTTGGGATTAGTGGGCGCTATGCGATGTTCGTCGGCCGCATCACCCGCCAGAAAGGGCTCGCACATTTACTGCGCGCTTGGAAGAACGTGCCGGCAGAATATGGGTTGGTACTTGCCGCCGGTAGTCCAGATGAAGAAACTATTGGAAACGAAGTTGCCACGTTGATTGCAGAGCTACAGGCAACTCGCTCAAATGTCTGGTGGATTAAAGAGATGCTCCCCCATGACAAGTTAACTGCCGCCCTTACCCAAGCAGATCTCTTCCTATGCCCCTCTATCTATGAACCACTTGGAATTGTTAACTTAGAGGCGATGGGCTGCGAAACTGCAGTTCTGGCATCACGAGTCGGCGGAATTCCAGAAGTTGTTTCACACCGAGAGACAGGAATCTTGGTGGACTACACATCGGATCACACTCGCTTTGAATCAGATTTATCTGCCGCAATATCAGACCTGATGGCAGATCCTGCTCGCCTTGAGAAGTACGGAAAAGCTGGCCGAGTTCGAGCAGAAACACACTTTGGTTGGGATGCTGTAGCTGAACAAACCATCTCTTTGTATAGGAGCGTTATCTCTTAAATGTCACGCCGCAGCTGGTTTCTCTTTATTCTCGTTGGTTTCTTATGGGGTATTCCTTACCTCTTTATCAAGGTAGCCGTTGATCCCGAAAATGGTTTTTCACCTGCCACCGTCGTCTTTTTACGTACTGCTATTGGCGCTGCCATATTGCTTCCGATCGCAATCAAACAGAAACAGTTAATCCCTTCTATCAAGGGAATCAAATATGTGGCCTTCTATGCAGTTCTTGAGATGATTGGTCCCTGGATTCTTATCGGGACGGCCGCTCAGAAGATTTCATCTGGGCTAGCTGGGCTCTTGGTCGCATCAGTTCCTATCTGGGCAACCATCTTTGCCTCAATGCGTGGTGATAAGTCTGTCTGGCATCACACTCGCCTGATTGGAATCATCCTCGGATTTATCGGACTCATCGCCGTTGTTGGTATTGAAAGCCTTACCGGCGCTGCCGATCCACTCTCTATTGCAATGGTCTTAGCTGCTTCAATCGGATACTCCTACGCTGTGATGATGGTGCAGAGCGCACTTCCAGATGTTTCAGGTATTGCCATCAATGCAGTGGCGATGGCGATAACAGCCCTCTTCTATCTGCCTTTCACTGTCGTGCAGTGGCCAACACATGAGATTTCTGATGAAGCAATCGGTGCAGTCATCGGCCTTGGAGTTCTTTCAACTGGGGCCGCCTTTGTCGCCTTCTTCGCTCTTGCAGCCATTATCGGAGTCGCACGTGGATCGCTGGTTACCTATCTCAACACTGCATTTGCAGTGGTATTAGGCGTCATCATTTTGAATGAACCTCTCACTGTCGGCATTCTGATTGGCCTGCCACTTGTATTAATTGGTTCATATCTTGCGAGCCGCAAGCCTGCTGCGAAATAAATCTTGAGATACTTTCGCCATGCTTGAAGCCATCTTCTTAGGTCTCATTCAGGGACTTACTGAATTTCTACCTATCTCTTCGAGCGCACATATTCGAATTGTTGGTGAATTTCTACCAAGTGCAAAAGATCCTGGAGCTGCTTTTACCGCAATCTCTCAGATTGGTACCGAACTTGCCGTCCTGCTCTACTTCCGCAGGGATATTCTTGCGATTGCAAAAGCATGGTTTAAGCGCGATGGTTCGCCTGAAGCGCGACTTGGAAACCTCATCATTATCGGAACACTTCCTATTGTTGTGCTTGGATATTTAGGTCAGGATTACATCACCAATAACTTTAGAGCGCTATGGATTGTCGCTTCGATGCTCATTGTCTTTGGGCTCATCCTCGGCTTAGCTGATTATGTAGGTAAGAATGAGAAAGTACTTGCCCAACTCAACGCACGCGATGGAATTGGATATGGTTTTGCGCAAGCGCTGGCGTTGATTCCTGGAGTTTCTCGATCCGGCGCCACGATTGCCTTTGGTCGTCTTCTTGGCTACAAACGTGAAGCTGCGCTCCGTTACTCATTCTTATTGGCACTTCCTGCCGTATTCGGAAGTGGTTTCTATCAGTTGCAGGCTGCTGTCAGTGAAGATGCATCATCTGTCTATTCGCTTTCAGAGATATTTGCAGCCACTGCTACAGCCTTCTTTGTCGGTTACGCAGTGATTGCCTGGTTGATGAAGTACATCTCAACAAAGAGCTTTATGCCATTTGTTGTTTATCGCGTGGCTCTAGGAACTGCTCTTTTGATTGCCCTAGCAACAGGTGCAATTAGCGCTCAGTAAATCCAAGACGTTCTAGCAACTTAGGATCGCGCTGCCACTCTTTAGAGACTTTCACATGCAAGCCGAGAAATATTCTTGCTCCGAGTTCGCGCTCAATATCTTTACGTGCGCGTGTGCCAATATCTTTCAGACGCTCACCTTGATGTCCAAGCAAGATGCCAGTCTGTGAATCACGTTCCACATGGATAGTGGCATGGATATCAAAGAAGGGACGGCTGCCTTTCTCTTCACGCTCTGACATCTCGTCAATGGTGACCATAATCGAGTGCGGCAACTCTTCACGTGCATCACGAAGGGCTGCCTCGCGAATGAGTTCGCAAATCAACTGTTGAATATCTTGATCGCTCTTCATATCTGTTGGATAGAAAGCTGGACCCTCAGGCAGAGCGCCACCAATCAACTTCTCAAGAAGGTCAATCTGGTCGTGAATTGCTGCTGAAATTGGCACGATTTCATCCCAGGTAAAGCCTTGAGCAAGTTCATTTACGCTGAGCAAACGAGTAGCTAAATTCTTCTTAGAAACTAAATCAGTCTTAGTGACAAGCGCAAACTTCTTAGCACGTGGGTATTTGGCAATCTCAGCTGCCAGAAAAACATCTCCTGCTCCAGATGCTTCATCTGCAGGCAGGCACATCATGACAATATCGACAGAATCTAAACTCTCATTAACAACTGCATTGAGGCGATGGCCGAGTAAGGTCTTTGGCTTATGAATTCCGGGGGTATCAACGAGCACTGCTTGGAAGGCCTCATTATTAACGATGCCACGAATGGCATGGCGCGTAGTATTTGGATGCGGTGAAGTAATTGCAATCTTGCTACCTACGAGAGCGTTGATGAGAGTTGATTTTCCAGTATTTGGGCGGCCGACAATTGCGACAAACCCAGAACGGAATTCACTCATGGGCTTATTCTCTCATTACATCGTAGAAGAACCTAAAGGGCCGATATTAGTTCGCACGCATCGGCAACTGATGTCACAAGTTCGGCCGCTCGTTCGCCAATGAGGCGATGACAACCTTCAGATGAAGGTGAATTGATAGGACCTGGAATTGCCATTACTGGTCGCAGTAATTGAGCTGCATCACGAGCAGTACGGAGAGATCCACTTCGAAATGCCGCCTCCACCACCAACGTGCTCTGCGATAACGCCGCAATGATGCGATTGCGAGTCAAGAAGCGGTGAGGCAGTGCTGGCACACCAGGTACAACTTCACTGATGATTGCTCCGTTCTCGCAGATTTCGTCGAAGAGGCGAGAATTTCCAGATGGATATGGCGTATCTATTCCAGATGCAATCACAGCAATCGTGCGACCTTCAGCTACAAGAGCGCCACGATGTGCGGCAGAATCAATTCCATATGCACCACCGCTGACGATGTCCCATTCTCGATCAACAAAGCCTGCTGCAAAATCCCCTGCGATACGCGTTCCATAAGGAGTCGGATTACGCGTGCCGACGATGGCGAGAGATGGATTTGTGAAGAGATCTCTCCGCCCTTTCACTATGAGAGCAATCGGTGGAGATTCCAGATCATCAACTCGAATTGGCCAATCACTATCTTCAGGAGTGAGCAGAAATGCACCCGCAGATTGAATCTTTGCAAACTCTGTATCTGCATTAAATCTACTGACTCTATCGATGATGTTGGCATACTTGATTGGGTCATATGCACCTCCAATGATTCTTGCGTGCAACTCTTCGATTCCATGGCTTAATAATTCGCGTGTCCAGAAATGTGTTCCCGGTTCAATCGCAGACAGAAGTGCGAGCCTGATTGCAGATTTAGTCATAGTTCAGATCCTTCGCGAAGTGCATAAGCGCGCTGCACATCAGCGAGCGTGGGAGTTGCATGCCCACTTAAATCTGCCAAGGTCCACGAAAGTCGGATGACTTTGTGAAGTCCACGTGCAGTCAGTCGTTCGCGGTCTAGCTCATCGTGCAGGAAATTCATGGCGGTACGTTCTGGCTTATAGGTATTGCGAAGTTCGCGTGCTGGTATCTGTGCATTGAGCTTCCACGGCTGAGCTGCAAAACGCTTGGCTGCGGCAGCACGTGCCGCAATCACGCGCTGTCGAATAGTTGAACTGTTTTCACCGAGTTCGGTCTGCGCCATCTCTACTCTTCCGACCGGTTCAACGATTACCCTCATATCTATTCGATCCATCAGTGGGCCGGAGAGTTTGCCAAGATAGCGCCGCACTTGAATCGAAGTGCACGTGCATGCGCGACCCTTGCCGATGAACTTGCCACATGGACATGGGTTGGCCGCAAGCACTAAGAGAAAATGTGCAGGAAAAGTGATGTTGCCAACGCTTCGAGTAATAGTGATAGTTCCTGATTCAAGCGGTTGACGGAGAGAATCCAATACGCCAACTGCGCATTCTGGAGCTTCATCAATAAAGAGAACGCCATGATGAGCCAAGCTGCAGGCACCGGGTTTAATGATGTGCGAACCACCACCAACAATTGCTACGCGAGATGCCGTGTGATGTGGCGAGATAATCGGTGCAAGGCGTGACATTGGAGAACGATCGCCAAGACCGCCAGAGATTGAGTGAACTGCAGTTACTTCGAGCGCTTGTTCCAGATCCAATTCAGGCAAGATGGTCGGGATGCGGGATGCAATCATCGTTTTTCCCGCACCTGGTGGACCGATGAGAAGTAGATGATGTCCCCCGCTTGCTGCAATCTCTGCGGCTTGTCGAGCTTTGCCTTGACCTGCAACATCTGCAAAATCTAAATAGCTAGAAGAGTCTTCAATTTCAAGATCTAACTCTTGTACTTGTGGCGTGACCCCTGTGCGCGCCCACATGGCAACTTCATGAATTGTGGCAAAGGTGAGAACCTCCATCGCGCTCATTAACTGCGCCTCTGCTCGGTTAGCGGCAGGCACGATGGCGCGACGGACGCCAGATTTATATGCAGCAATCAGGGCAGGAAGAACTCCGCGAACCGCTCGAATTTTCCCATCGAGTGCAAGTTCGCCCAAGATGGTTGTCTGTACGAAAGGTACCTGCGGAAGAGTTTGCTGGGCGATGAGAAGTGCCAGTGCAATAGATAAATCAAAGCCTGAACCACTCTTTGGCAACCACGCAGGTGAAAGTGAGACAGTTACTTTCTTATTCGGCCAGGTTTCTTGGCTGTTGATCAGCGCAGCGCGCACCCGATCTCGAGATTCAGAGAGCGCTGCATCAGGAAGTCCTAAGAGTGAAAATCCAGGCAGCCCATCGGCGATATCAACTTCGATTTCAACGACATTACCTGTGAGGCCAAGTAAGGCAACTGATTCTGTGCGCCCAATACTCATAAAATTGCGGCACGGTATTCAAGGACATGTGAACTATCTGCGCCGATCAAGACCGCGGCAACATCAATCGTGTAGTCGCATCCCAAGCATCCGTGAGTTGCCAGCCAAGCCAACGCCAACCGTTGCATACGGTGCGCTTTATCTCTATTGATCGCTTCGAGTGGATGTCCGAAGGCGAGCGAGCTACGGGTCTTAACTTCTATGAAGTGAAAGAGGCCATCTGCGCCAAGGGAAACTAAATCTATTTCTCCTTCTCGCACTCGCCAATTCCGTTCGAGGATTTCATCGCCTCGCAAAAGAAGGTGCTGTGCAACGACCTCTTCTCCAAAGGCGCCGAGCCGTTGCTTTTTTCCTGGACTCTTCTTACGTGTACTTGTCACCATGGGCGGCAGAGTAAATTGCCACGCACATACTCAAGGCCTACTTTTTGGCTTCTGTGTATAACTAGCGAAGTAAGGATGCAATATTTGAAAAAGACTTGCGATGCTCTGCACATGGTCCATGTGCTTGTAGGGCCGCAGTGTGGACTGCAGTGATATAGCCCTTATGTTGAGCAAATCCATATTCTGGATATATCGAATCAAGTTCAACCATCATCCGATCACGCGTCACCTTGGCAATAATGGAGGCTGCGCTAATCGCAGTAACTACTTGATCGCCCTTCCACACTGCTACGTTAGGAATTGCTAGTCCTTCGATGGCATATCCATCTGTCAGGACATAGGCAGGTTCAACCTGTAGCCCCTTGACTGCGCGGCGCATGCCATCAAGGTTTGCTGCATGCACTCCACGTTCATCGACTTCAGCAGCAGAAACAGTAATAACCGAAACACTTTCGGCAATATCCATGATTACATCAAAGAGCGCATCACGTTTAGATTCTGGAACTTCTTTTGAGTCTCGTACGGCTGCGAGTTCTGGAGCGAAGGGATCTTTGAGAATCACAGCAGCTACGACAAGAGGTCCAGCACATGGTCCGCGCCCTGCTTCATCGACTCCAGCAATCGGGGTGATTCCAGCGTTACGAAGAAGCTCTTCGATCGCTTTCATGGAAGTAAAAGTTACTTGATTGGATTCTGAGAAGGAACCAGGCCAAGGTGCTTAAGTGGCCAAATAATTCCAAAAACTTGCCCTGTCACCTTAGAGAGAGGAACAAAACCATTATTCACATCATCTTGGTGGTAACGAGAGTCAGCAGAAGCTCCGCGATGATCTCCCATGACCCAGACCTTTCCTTCAGGTACTGTGACATTAAAATCTAGCTCGCTCGCCTTGTTGCCCGCGAAAATGTATGGCTCTGTTGTTTTCTTGCCATTGATTGTGACTACGCCATCTTTTCCGACAACGTTATCGCCCGCTACGCCAATAACTCGCTTAACCAAGTACTGCTTTGCTGGGTTGGGCAGAACACCGACAAGCACAAGACCATCTTTAATCTTGGCGATTACCTTGTTCTGGTTATCGGCATAAGGCTCTGGTAGCCAGTTGGATGGATCGCGGAAGACAACGACATCGCCGCGTTCAATTGACTTTGAGATAAATGGAAGTTTATTGACTGCTACACGGTCATTTATCTGCAGCGTGTTCTCCATAGACCCCGATGGAATATAGAAGAACTGCACAAGGAAAGATTTGATGACAAGCGAAACAGCGAGCGCGACGATTACAAGAATCGGGAACTCACGAAGGACTGAGCCCTTGCGTGGCATAAGTAGTTTTAAGGTTACTTGTTCTCGGTTGTTTCGTCTGCAGTTTCAACAGCCGGTGCTTCAGCAACTTCCGCTACAGCGACATCTTCTGTAGTCGTAACTTCAGCTGGAACCTCTGCCACAACTTCAACCGCAGCTGGCTCGGACACAACTGGTGCTTCTTCTACGACAGGTGCTTCAACAACTGCGACCGGAGTCGAAAGGATTCCGTCGCCGTAGCCAACAACGCCATCACGCTTTTCGCGGATCTTGGCAGCCTTACCGCGGAGATCGCGAAGGTAGTAAAGCTTTGCACGACGAACATCGCCCTTGGTGACGAGTTCAATCTTTTCAATAACTGGTGTGTGAACTGGGAATGTGCGCTCTACACCAACGCCGTATGAAACCTTACGGATTGTGAAAGTTTCGCGGACTCCGTCACCTTGGCGACCGATAACGATTCCCTGGAAGACCTGAAGACGTGACTTGTTACCTTCGATAACGCGGACATGGATCTTGAGTTCATCGCCTGCGCGGAACTGTGGGATGTCCTTGCGGAGTGAGGCAGCATCTACTACGTCGAGAATATTCATGGTGATTCCTGTTCATTACTTATCTATCAAGCACGGATATGTCCGCGCAGACTGCGTATCTTGCCACAAAAGGGGGTCTGAGCGTAAATCGCCCCTTCAGCCAGCGCTTACTAGGCGGTGAAGCCGAGAAGTGAGGCGAGATGGGCGTGCAATGTCGGCCCTGCCGCCAAGGTGGTGCGCAGCGGCTCTTGGCCATACTGAGCAAAGCGAGCACCGGCTTCTGTTGCCACCAATCCCCCTGCTGCCCAATCCCATTCCTTTAGACCTGCTTCGTAATAACCATCGAGTGCGCCCATTGCAACATGACAGAGATCCACCGCTGCTGCGCCATTTCGCCTGACATCGCGTGCAAGTGGAACAAGCTTGGCGAGATCCGTCATCTGCGTCGTGCGATGCGCAACATCGTATTGAAAACCTGTTGCAATCAGTGCGCGATCTACTGCAATCGGTTCGTTGCAGTGAATCTGGTGGCCGTTGTAGAAAGCGCCACCTCCGCGAGTTGCCCACCATGTTGAATTAATTGTGGGTGCAGTGACTACGCCCACAATAGAGCCATCTTTATCTTTGGCTGCAATTGAAACATTCCATCCAGGTAGTCCATAAAAATAATTAACGGTTCCATCGAGTGGATCAATGACCCAGGTAATTCCAGACTTGCTCTCTACCGCCGAACCTTCTTCGCCGATGATTCCATCATTAGGTCGTGCAGCGAGAAGTGATTCAACGATGAATTTCTCTGCTTTCTTATCCATCTGCGTCGCAATATCGATAGCGGTGGATTTTGATTCAATTTCAAATGCGGGTGGGCGCTCCATCAAGAGGGCGCCGGCTTCGAGGCCAACTTTTCGCGCTAATTCGAGCAGTTCGGCGTACATATATGAAGTCTAGAGGGTCTTCCTCTCGAAAAATCACCGCCTCATCAGTTATTCTCACCCCTATGAGCGAACTCCGTCTGACCGGTAAGACCGAAGATGGCAACCATCTTGCGCTCGTTGATAACGAAGGCAACAACTACTCCGTACGCATTAGTGACACTCTACGCGCGACAGTAAATCAACCACGCCTTACTTCAGTTCCGGCAAGTGATGTCACTGAAACTATGTCCGTGAAAGAGATTCAACGTCGCTTGCGCGCTGGCGAAAGTTTTGAACAAGTCGCTCGCGAAGGACAGATTACGGTCGAAAAGGTAGAGCGTTTCTCTGGCCCCATCATGCAAGAGCGCGAATACATCTTGGATCGCGCTCGTGAATTGGTAATGCGTAAAGATGCTTACCGCAGTGATCTCACCTTTAGCGATGTCGTTCTTGCCAAGCTATCTCCACGTGGCGTAGATATCGATCAAATTTCTTGGAATACCTGGCGACTTCCAGATGGCATCTGGCATATCGAACTTCACTTCCCAAACCGCGATGGCTCAGGCGTTGCAACGTGGGACTTCGATATGGCAAAGCGTGCACTCAGTGCCAGTGATGACAACGGTGCATGGTTACTGGATGAAGAACCTCCAGCACGTATTGCTGCGACAGCGATTATTCACTCTGAACCAACCCATCCATCACGCATCGAAGAACCAGTACGCGATATTCCACGTATTGCTGATCTCTTTGAGCCTGTTGAGGAAAAGCCAGAGACTCCACGTCTTGCAGTCATTCGCGAAACTCCAACTGCAGCCGATGCGCAAGATGGAATCACAGCGCGTGCAAAGGTTCCTTCATGGGATGAAATTATGTTTGGACGCAAAAGTGAAGAACCTACTGAGGACGAACAGCCTCTATAACTAATTAGCGCTGCAGCAAAAGTAGCGGAACAGAACTTTCTATCTGACTATCTCCACCATGATGGCCCACCATCTCGCCCTCTTTATCAGCGCGATCTGGATCAAGTAGAACTACGTTGTTCTGCGCAATAGCAATCACATCACCTATGCGATCTGCAGCATCAAGGCTGACATCGCTTCCGAAGAGGCCTGCAGTTATTGCGCCCTTGCGAGTAAAGAGCGAGACCATTGAACCAAGTTCAGTTTTCCAGCGGTCGATGACTTCATCGGCGGCGCTCACTGATTCTGTTGTCAGATAGAGGTGGCGCATACGTGGCTCACCCGCAATCGTTGCAATATCAGTCAGCAGCGAGTTATCGCGGCCCAAGACCACCTTCTCTTGCACGTTAATCATTCCGTGGTCTGCAGTAATCCAGATGCGAGTACCAGTTGGCACCTTCTGAAGTAATTGAGCCACCAATTGATCAACGCCACGCAGCGCAGCCAACCACTTCTCAGAACCCACGCCATCGGAATGTCCTGCTGAATCTAAATCGTTGACGTAGAGATAAACAAAGGATGGGCTAGCGCTCAACGCACGCACTGTTTCATCAACTAAATCAGCGACAATATTGGCGCCCTTGTAATTGGCGCCACGGAATACAGCGCGGGTAAATCCAGAGCCTTCATATCTCTTTGCTGCCACATGTGTTGTGGTGATGCCAGCCGCCATTGCTTGTTCGAAGAGCGTTGGCATTGGTTGCCAGACTTGTGGGTCAACGCGCTCATCCCACTTCAGTGAATTAAGGACTCGTCCGCCACTTCTAGGTACGCGCACTGTGTAACCCAACATTCCGTGGGCTCCTGGCATTGCACCAGTTGTTAATGTCGCCAAACTTGTTGCAGTTGTAGTTGGGAATGAAGTTGTCACTACGCCTTTATCAATAGCTGCCGTAAGCACTGGAATCTGGTCTGCATATGCACTGATTGCATCGGCACCTAAGCCATCGATGAGGAATAGAACTTCGCGACCACTGGGACTTTCACCACATCCCAAGAAATCCTGCGCCGAAGATAATCCAAGGGATGCGAATACCGAGGGCAGAATCTGCGACAAGTGCACAGCCTTATCCTCTCACGAGTATTGTTGCCGCTATGAATTCGCTTGCTTTTACTACATCCCCTGAAGTTGCTAGCGCGCTAGCTTCTGGCAAACCTGTTGTAGCCCTCGAATCAACAATCATCAGCCACGGTCTACCGCGTCCTTCAAATCTTCAGGTTGCACGCGAAGTCGAAGATATTGTGCGAGCACATGGCGCAACCCCTGCAACGATTGCAATTCTTGATGGAAAAGTTCTGATTGGTCTGACCGATGATCAACTCGTTGAGATTGCTAATCGCGATGATATTGCCAAGGCATCTAGTCGTGACTTAGCAATCATCGCAGCCACCGGAAAGAGCGCAGCAACCACTGTTGCAGCAACTGCACATTTAGCTGTCCTTGCCGGAATTCACACCTTTGCAACTGGCGGATTGGGCGGTGTTCATCGCGGCGCCAATGAATCATTTGATGAATCTGCAGACCTGACGGCTCTTGCTAATCTAGATATCACCGTCGTCTGCGCTGGCGTGAAGTCAATTCTTGATGTGGCAGCAACTCTTGAGCGTTTAGAAACTCTTGCCATCGGAGTCGTTGGTTACAAGACCACGCACTTCCCCGGTTTCTATCTGACCGACTCTGGCTATTCGATAGAACATCAGGTCGATTCAGCCGCTGAAATCGCCGCCATCATCAACGCGCGTGGTGGACTCAAGACTGATGCACAGGCGCTGATTGTCGCCAACCCTGTCGCGAAAGAGATGGACCGTGCGCGTCACGATGCAATTTTGAAGAGCGGACTAGAAGGCGCTGCCAAGAATGGAATCTTCGGCAAAGCTGTTACTCCTTACCTTCTCGAGCATTTCCATACAGCATCCGAAGGTGAATCACTCAAGGTGAATATTGAAATCATTAAATCCAATTCGGCTCTGGCCGCTGATATCGCTGTTGCAGTGCACAACTCATGACCGCCAAGGTTTTATGTATCGGTGATGTCATGCTTGATGTCGTCACCAAGATTGCGGTGATGCCATCTGAAATCAACTACGGTAGCGACACCCCTGCTCAGATATCAACTCATGGTGGCGGAGCTGCCGGAAATGTGGCTGCCTGGCTAACCCGTACCGATGCCCGCGCCACCATCGTGGGGCATGTCGGAAATGATGCAGCAGGTTCGGCGCTAGTGAACGAATTCGATGCGCTAGGAGTTCGTCATCACAATCTAGTTGTTGATAATGGCCATTCTGGAGTTGTCGTTGTACTAGTTGATCCAACCGGGGAACGCACTATGTTTCCGGATAATGGAGCCAACTCAGGTCTGCATATCGGCGATCTTCCTGAACTAGATGGATTTAACGCTGTTTATATATCTGGTTATTCGCCTCTAGATCCTCTATCACGCGACGGAATCATGGCGATGATTGCCAAGATTAAGGCCGCTAATTTAACAATTTACTTTGATCCGGCATCTGTCGGTGGCATGAAAGATGTTGATATAAATGAGGTAAAAAGTTGGCTACCACTGATGGATGTACTACTTCTGAATGAAGAAGAGGCTACGTACCTCACAGGGCTTACCGATATTGAGGCTGCTCTTGACCAATTACTTCAGTCGTCATCAACAGTTGTCATCAAGCGCGGTTCTCATGGGGCTATCGGCAAGAGTCGTGGAGGGCAATCAGTTTCAGTTCCAGCAACCTCGACCGAAGTAGTCGACACCACCGGTGCCGGAGATTCATTTGCCGCTGGATTTATTTCCTACTTTGCGACAAAGAAGGATTTAACCCACGCTTTAATGGCTGGAGCCGAAGTTGCTGCCCATTGTGTTGCAATCGTTGGGGCAAGACCGCGTGTAGGTACCAAGATTTAACGCATTCACTTGGCAGAATACCCGCCATGGCAACGAAGAAGACAGCGGCCCCAAAGAAATCAGCAAAGGTCGTTGGACCTAAACCTGGTGAATTTCCGGGCAAGATCGTCGATATCGATGTCTCTTCTGAAATGTCAGAATCTTTCCTTGAGTACGCATATTCAGTTATCTACTCACGCGCACTTCCAGATGCGCGCGATGGTCTAAAGCCAGTTCACCGCCGCATCCTTCATCAGATGAGCGATATGGGTCTGCGTCCAGAGCGCGGTCATGTAAAGAGCGCGCGTGTAGTTGGTGAAGTCATGGGTAAGTTGCACCCACACGGTGACTCTGCAATCTATGACGCACTAGTTCGTATGGCGCAAAACTTCTCGATGCAGCTACCCCTAATTGATGGCCACGGAAACTTTGGATCTCTCGATGCTGGTCCCGCTGCCATGCGTTACACAGAAGCGCGTCTTGCTGCAGCTGCGATGTCGATGGTGGCAGAAGCAGATGAGAACACAGTTGATTTCGGTCCTAACTACGACGGCCAACTCTCTGAGCCGTTGGTTTTGCCGGCAGCATTTCCTAACTTATTAGTAAATGGCGGTTCAGGAATTGCAGTTGGTATGGCGACCAACATGGCGCCTCACAACTTAGGCGAAGTTATCGCCGCAACTAAGTTCCTGATTGAGAATCCAAAGGCAACGCTCAACCAGTTGATGAAGTACATGCCGGCTCCAGATTTCCCAACAGGTGGCGAAATCGTTGGACTCGAAGGTGTGCGCGAGGCATATGCCACAGGTAAGGGCTCATTCAAAGTTCGCGCCAGCGTTGAAATTAGCAAGGTGACTTCTCGCAAGATGGGAATTGTCATCAAAGAACTTCCATTCAATATCGGCCCTGAAAAAGTTGTCGAGCGCATCGCTGACTTGGTAAAGGCGAAGAAGATCCAGGGAATCTCAGATATCGTCGATCTGACAGATGGTCAGACCGGCACCAACGTTGTTATTGAGTTGAAGAATGGCTTTGAGCCAGAAGATGTCCTTGAAAAGCTCTTCAAGCTCACACCTATGGAAGATGCCTTTGCTATTAACGCAGTCGCTCTCGTTAAGGGCAAGCCACAGACTCTTGGCCTGAAAGAACTTCTGCAGGTGTTTATCGATCACCGCATCGAAGTTGTCCGACGTCGCTCTGAGTTCCGTAAAGCTAAGGCTGAAGATCGCCTTTCTCTTGTCGATGGCTTGCTCAAGGCGATTATCGATATTGATAAGGTCATCAAGATTATTCGTGGCAGCGATGATGCAGCAGCTGCTAAAGAGAAGCTCATCAAAGACTTTAAACTCAACGATGAACAGGCTACATATATCCTCGATATGCCACTTCGCCGTCTTACCAAGATGAGCAAGCTAGAACTTGAAACTGAATCTAAAGAGCTAAAGGCAACAATTGCAGCTCTCACAAAGCTCTTAAAAGATGAGAATGCAGTTCGCGTTCAGGTTTCAGATGAATTAACTGCAGTAGCAAAGTCCTACTCAGTTCCTCGCCGAACACGTATCGGCAAGGAGTAATTTCTAATCCCACAAACACTGTGGGAGACTTCGCCAAATGATCGCCACCACCGCTCTTGAACTCCGTGCTGGAGCGCGCCTTTTGGTATCTGGCGTTAATGTGCGCATCAACCATGGCGATCGCATCGGCTTTGTAGGTCGTAATGGCGCCGGTAAATCAACCCTTGCCAAAGTTTTGGCTGGAGAGAACCTACCCGCTGGTGGTGGAGTTCAGCGCACCGGCAAGATTGGTTATCTGCCGCAGGATCCTCGCACTGGCGAAGATCAAGGAACAGCAATTGATCGTATTTTGTCAGCGCGTGATCTCGATCAGATTGCAGCTCGTATGGCTCAAGTTGAACAAGAGATGGCAACGACAGAAGGTGCTGAACTTGAGAAAGCGCTCGAGCGTTACACACGCGTCGACGCTGAATTTAACGCAGCGGGCGGATATGCCGCGACCTCTGAGGCAGAAGCGATTGCAACATCCCTCGGAGTATCTGAAGCGGTCTTTCATAACCAACTCGACACACTCTCTGGCGGACAGCGCCGTCGTATTGAGTTAGCGCGCATCCTCTTTTCAGGGGCTGAAACACTGTTACTTGATGAGCCAACTAACCACCTGGATGCTGATTCGATTATCTGGTTGCGCAACTACCTCATCAACTATTCAGGTGGGCTTGTCATTATCTCCCACGATGTGAACTTAATTGAAACCGTTGTTAATAAAGTCTTCTACATTGACGGCAACCGCAACGTCATTGATGTCTACAACATGGGATGGAAGCAGTACCTCTTGCAGCGCGAACAAGATGAACATCGCCGCAAGAAAGAGCGTGCCAACGCCGAGAAGAAGGCTGAAATCTTGCAGAAGCAAGGCGAGAAGATGCGCGCCAAAGCATCTAAGGCGACTGCCGCACAGGGCATGTTACGTCGCGCTGAAAAACTGCGCTCTTCACTTGAAGATGTTCGCGTTAGCGACAAGGTGGCAAAGCTTCGTTTTCCTACTCCTGCTCCTTGTGGCAAGACTCCGCTATCTGGTGAAGAACTCTCTAAGAGCTACGGCTCTCTTGAAATCTTTACCGATGTATCTTGCGTGATCGATAAGGGATCTCGCGTTGTCATCCTTGGACTCAACGGTGCCGGCAAGACCACGTTATTGAAGATTCTGGCCAACCAATTGGAATCAGATACCGGAAAAGTTGAACATGGCCATGGCCTAAAGCTCGGTTACTACGCCCAGGAACATGAAATGCTCGACTTCGAGCGCACCATTCTGGAAAACATGTTGTCATCTAAAGATGACTTACGTGAACCAGAAGCTCGTAACGTTCTCGGTTCATTCCTCTTCGTTGGTGATGATGTCCATAAGCCAGTCAAGGTGCTCTCTGGTGGAGAAAGAACTCGTCTAGCCCTTGCTACTTTGGTTGTCTCTGCAGCAAATGTTCTTCTTCTCGATGAGCCAACGAATAACTTAGATCCAGCATCTCGCGCTGAAATTCTTGGGGCCCTTGGTGAATATCAAGGAGCTGTCATCATGGTCTCTCACGATGAGGGTGCGGTTCAAGCCCTGAAGCCAGAGCGCGTAATTTTGCTACCTGATGGTGATGAAGATATCTGGAAAGAAGAGTATTTCGACCTCGTCAGTATCGACTAGTCAGTCGAGATTAATTAGGCGTCGATCTGTTCGCGATCGATTTCAGCTGTTGCAATAAATTCTTTACGTGGGGCTACATCTGAGCCCATCAAAAGCTCAAACATACGCTCGGCAGCCTCAGCATCGGGAACTGTGATGCGGCGAAGGGTACGTGCATCTGGATCCATTGTGGTTTCACGGAGCTGATCTGCATCCATCTCGCCAAGGCCTTTGTAACGCTGGATCGGTTCTTTCCACTTCTTACCGTTCTTACGTAAATCTGCAGTGACTTTCTTCATCTCATCATCTGAGTAGGTGTAGATGTACTCACCCTTTTTGCCGCCACCGCCCATGGTTTCAATGCGGTGAAGCGGTGGGATTGCTGCAAAGACGCGACCAGCATCGAGCATCGGGCGCATGTAGCGATACATCAAGGTCAGAAGAAGGCAGCGAATATGAGCACCATCAACATCAGCATCTGACATCAAAATGACGCGGCCATAACGAGCTTCGTCGAGTTCAAATGATTTACCAGAGCCTGCACCAATAACCTGAATGATTGAGCCGCACTCTTTATCATCGAGCATCTGTGAAAGTGAAGCCTTCTGCACATTAAGAATCTTGCCGCGGATCGGAAGAATCGCCTGGAATTCAGAGTTACGTGCTGCCTTAGTTGTGCCGAGTGCGGAATCACCTTCCACGATAAAGAGTTCAGTGCGAGTGACATCTTCTGAGCGGCAATCAGAGAGCTTGGTTGGAAGAGATGAAGATTCGAGAGCGTTCTTGCGGCGCTGTAGATCTTTATGGGCGCGGGCGCTGATACGTGTGCGGGATGCACCAGCAATTTTCTCCATAATCAACTTGCCATTGGCCTTGTCAATACGGCGGGTGGTGGCAAAGAATTCTTTTAACTTATCTGCAACAACTGCTGAAACAATCTTGGTAGCAGCTGCTGTTCCGAGGACTTCCTTAGTCTGTCCCTCGAACTGTGGCTCGGACATGCGTACTGTGACGACAGCGGTGAGGCCTTCCATGACATCGTCTTTGATGACATCTGCTTCATTCTTCTTCAAGATGCCCGCGTTACGCATCGCTTCGTTAAATGCTTTAGTGATGGCGCGCTCGAAGCCTAGAACGTGAGATCCACCTTTAGGTGTTGCAATGATGTTCACAAATGAACGTAAGGTGGTATCAAAGCCAGTTCCCCACTTCATCGCGATATCAACTTCCATATCGCGCTCAACATCAGTTGAGACCATATGGCCCTTTTCATCGAGAACTGGAACTGTCTCTTGGTAATGGCCACTACCGTAGATTCGAATTACTTCACCTACGGGAGCATCTGGTTGCAAGAAGTCGCAGTATTCAGAGATTCCGCCTTTATGGAAGAAGACCTGCGAGGTCTTCTCTTTCTTGCGGTTATCGTTGACGGTAATAGAAAGACCTGGAACCAAAAATGATGTCTGGCGTGCACGTGCATAGATATCTTCCAAATCTAGCTCGGCATCCTTTAAGAAAATCTGGCGATCTGACCACCACTTGGTACGAGTACCGGTGACCTTGGCAGAAATCTTTCCGATTGTGCGAAGACCTGATTGCGGAGTGAACTCAGCCTTTGGGCCATCACCATCGAAGACACCTGCTACTCCGCGCTTAAATGACATCCAGTAAATCTTGCCGTTACGGTCAACTTCAACATCAAGGCGTTCAGCCAGAGCATTTACCACTGATGCACCAACACCGTGCAGACCGCCGGATGCTGCATATGAACCGCCACCGAATTTTCCGCCAGCGTGCAACTTAGTCATAACAACTTCTACACCAGTAAGGCCTGTCTTCGGTTCTTTATCCACTGGAATTCCACGACCATCGTCGTGAACTTCTACTGAACCATCTGCCTCGAGATTGATTTCGATCTTCTTGCAGTGTCCAGCCAAAGCTTCGTCAACAGAGTTATCGATGATTTCCCAGAGGCAGTGCTGCAGTCCGCGAGAATCAGTAGAGCCGATATACATACCTGGGCGCTTGCGAACGGCATCAAGACCTTCAAGAACGGCCAGGTCTTTAGCGGTATAGCTATCTTGAGAATCCGCCTCAGGGGTGAAGTTCAATTCGTCGGCCACGGTGGCAAAGGTTAGCCAGCAAATGGTTTGCATCTGGGTAAACGCGCCGAAGAGCCCAAGATATAGATATCCCTCTGTGATGTAGCCCTAATTTGACGATTTTTCAATCAAATTTACCGAGCGGGGAATAAAGAGAACTGGCATGATGTTCCATAGATGTACAAGAACTTCCCACCTAAGTGAACGGAGAGCGCGATGACCGAGCAAGTAATCCTCGAATCCACACCTCTTAATGCACTCGATCGTTGCGATCGTTGCGGTGCACAGGCTTATGTCCGTGCCACGCTACTTGCAGGCGGAGAACTTCTTTTCTGTGCACATCACGGCAAGGAATATGCTGAAAAGCTCAAGACGGTAGCCGCAAAGATTCAAGATGAATCAGAGAAGCTCGTCGAGACTAAATAACTTATTGGTTTTGAGTTAAACCCTTATGCGAACCATCGCATAAGGGTTTTTCTTTTGATTGACCGCAACCACAGAACTTTGGGTTCTCAATGGTTTCAATCACGTTGCCATCGGCATCGACCATATCTACTACCCCAGTGATACGGATAGATCCGCTCTTGGGATTGACGAAGGCCTTTGCGTCGCTCACGAGTAACTAACTCTTAGTCGAGGTAATCGCGTAGTGATTGCGAACGTGATGGGTGGCGCAGCTTCGACATCGTCTTTGATTCAATCTGACGGATACGTTCACGAGTTACGCCATGAACCTTGCCGATTTCATCGAGAGTCTTTGGTTGGCCATCGGTGAGTCCATAGCGAGCCTTAATCACATCTGCTTCGCGGTTGGTGAGGCCACCAAGGACCTGCATCAACTGCTCCTGCAAGATTGTGAAGGTCACTGACTCTTCTGGCTTCACTGCCTCAGAATCTTCAATCAAATCACCGAATTCAGAGTCGCCTTCTTCACCGAGTGGTGTGTGGAGCGAGATTGGCTCGCGGCCGTACTTCTGAACTTCAACAACCTTTTCAGGTGTCATATCAAGTTCTTTAGCGAGCTCCTCTGGTGTTGGTTCGCGGCCAAGGTCTTGCAACATCTGGCGCTGGACGCGAGCAAGCTTGTTGATGACTTCAACCATGTGTACTGGAATACGGATGGTGCGGGCCTGGTCAGCCATCGCACGTGTAATGGCCTGACGGATCCACCAAGTTGCGTAGGTCGAGAACTTATAACCCTTTGTGTAGTCAAACTTTTCAACGGCGCGAATAAGGCCGAGGTTTCCTTCTTGAATCAAGTCAAGGAAGAGCATGCCGCGACCGGTGTAACGCTTTGCAAGAGAAACTACGAGACGAAGGTTTGCTTCGAGCAAGTGGTTCTTGGCGCGCTTTCCATCTTCAACGATCCACTCAAGTTCGCGCTTGAGCTTCTTATCTAGCTTCTTCTCATTTTTTAGCTTCTCTTCGGCAAAGAGACCTGCTTCAACGCGAGTCGCAAGTTCAACTTCAAGCTCTGCATTAAGCAGCGCAACGCGACCAATCTGCTTGAGGTAATCCTTTACTGGGTCTGCAGTTGCACCTGCAGTAAGAACGGTCTGTTCAGGCGGGAGGCGCTTGATTTCCGTTTGAATAAACTTGGCCTGCTCATTGAAGAAGTACTGCAGATCTTCAAGGTTCTTGAGGTAGCCCTGAGATACAGCCTCTGCAATTAACTTGGCAGATTTCTCATTAAAGGTATTCATTGCAAACTGCTGTTGAATCTGTTTAAAGGTCAGCGCCTTTGCTTCGGCCTGATCAATATTGTGCTTAGGAGCATGCTCAACGCCCTGGATCTTGCCGTTGATAGCTTCAAGAACGAGATTTACATTCTTGAGATCTTTCTTATGCTTTTCGCGTTCGTTCTTATCTTCTTCCTCTTCTTCTGCATCAGAGTCGAGGAGGATAAATGAGCCTTCTTCATTCTTTGATTCATCGGTCAATGAGACCACTCGTGGCTGATCTTTACCGTCTGCCTCAGCATCAATGATTTCAGCTACTTCTGCAATCAGAGTTTCGACATCTTCGAGTTCGACTTCTTCGACAACTATTTCATTGCCATCTTCATCAAGAACAACTGCAGCCTTGCCACCCTTTGCAGGTGCAGCTTCTGCAACCTTTGGCTCTTCTTTCGGCGCAATCATGGCAAGCTGAGCCTTGGACAAGATGCGACTTGGTGAGCCAAGTCCTGCCTTGCGAGCCTTTTCGGTAGCTTCTGGAATTTCTACATCTAATTGACGGGCTTCTTGAGCCAGCGCCATAAATTCTTTCTTAACCGCTTTGCGATAGTTGTCGATTCCGCTTGCGGCAAGGGTTGCGACAATTTCATTATGGCGAGCAACTAGGTTTTTCAGATCTACGAGTTGCTGTACCTCTTTAGCGGTGAGATCTTTCTTTACTTCAATCTTGACGGGCTTCTTAACAGGTGCAGCTTTCTTAACAGGAGCGGCCTTCTTTGCGGGCGCTTTCTTTGCAACGGCCTTCTTTGCAGAAGCTGCTTTCTTCGCTACCGCTTTTTTAGCTACCGCCTTCTTAGCAGGGGCAGCCTTCTTGCCTTTTGCCTTGTTTTTGAGCGCACTAAATACAGCCACAATTGTCCTTTGATTTGTTTTGACTTACCTGTTCTTCGAACCGCTCGAAGCAATACCTATATTGTACCTGCAACGTGCAACGCGCGCCGAATCGCATCGCCCATCGCCTCGGCTTCGACCAAGAATCCGTCGTGTCCGAAGTCAGAACTGATGACAATTGGGGGCTCTGCGGTCGGCACGAGCTCAGAAATCTCAACCTGAAGTCGAGGTGGGAAGAGGCGATCGGTATCAATTGAGACCACGATGGTCGGAACGGTGATGCTCTCAAGGGCTTTGACGACTCCCCCGCGGTCTCGGCCAATATCGTGAGAATTCATGGCATCAGTCAGCGCGATATAGGTATTGGCATCAAATCTCTTAGCCAATTTGCTCGCTTGGTGGTCGAGGTAAGACTCAACGGCGTAGCGGCCAGTGTCATCGCCTTGAAGTTGGCGACCAAAGCGCACATCCATTTCGGATTCGGTGCGGTAGGTCAGGTGAGCAATGCGACGGGCAATACCCATACCTTCGACTGGTCCGCGCTCTTTCTCGTAGTAATCCCCACCGTGAAAATGTGGGTCGGATTTAATGGCACGAATTTGAATTGCTGCTGTGCCAATTTGATCTCCTGTGGCTACAGCAGATGAACCAATGGTGCAGATAGCGCCGACGCGATCAGGAAGCTGCACCGCCCATTCCAGCGAGCGCATTCCACCAAGAGAAGGCCCGACAGCAAGTGCGTACTTTTGAATTCCGAGTGCGTTACTAAAGGCCACTTCGGCGTTGACCATGTCGCGGATAGTGATGATAGGAAAGCGCGAACCGTAACGTTTTCCGTCTGGTGCAATCGATGAAGGCCCCGTAGATCCCTGGCAGCCACCAATAACATTAGGACAGACCACAAAATATTTATCGGTATCAAAGGGCAGCCCTGGGCCGACCATCTGTGGCCACCAACCAGTGACATCTGACCAACCAGTCATGGCGTGGTTAATCAAAATTGCATTTGATTTATCTTTATTGAGCTTTCCCCATGTTTGATAAGCGATCGTGATATCAGGAAGAGTTTCGCCATTTTCTAAAAGGAGATAACCAATCTTGATGAACTGACGTTCACCTGGATCATCGCCTTCCAGCCATGCACCTGTGACGTTGTAGTTAGGTGTTCTGCTCATCGCCTATAAATCCTTCACGCACTTGCAGTTACACCGTGAGTGCACCTGCCTGGTCGTCACCCGGAGCACCCCGCCGCGGTGGAGGGTTGCCGTCTCATCAGCCGGGGCTATCAATGAGAACTCGTGACCTAGCGCAAATATTACCCGAAGATTCCGGCGACAACTTTTGGGTGGAGCTCGGCCCGCATTGCGCTAAAGGATTGCGGTGGCCATCCCGCGGTGAATACGCGACGGAGCAAGAGCGCAAGCGAATAACGATCATCATCGGCCAGCGCTCGATCAAGCGCCTTATGGGCCAGCGCTCCTTCGCCTCGTTCGTAGGCAAGGGCGGCAAAGATTGATGCAATCGGTGCCACAAATCCACGAGGTGCAATCAGCAAGAGTTCGCGCCACATCTGCCAATACGCATCTGCTGTCTCAGCGTTATGGCTACCCAGCGCAAAGTCACGCACCTGAATATCGCTGATTCGACCAATGACACGTGCTGTTAGCTCGCGATCTTCGGCGCCGCGTCCTTGGGTGTATTCACCAGCTAAATCAATGACGGCAGTTGCGCCATCGCGTTGTAGGTCGAGCAGATTCTCAGAGTCGCTTTCAACCCAGAATGTCTGTACTTCACGCTGCCAACGCTCTTCCATCGCCGTAGGCAGCGCCGCAATCGATTGCACCAAACCTGAAACGTTGGCGAAAGGCATGGGGTGGCCCGCAATCACATGTTCGGCGGCGATCCGCGATGAATCGATATCAGGAATTGGGCTACCAAGCGGTGGGCAGCACTCAGAATCGTGACAGAGCATCGAGCGATAACGACCATCCGAGACGATAAGAGATTCCTTTATTGAAATACCTGCTCGTAAGAGCGCTGCTGAAGTATTGATAAGAACTGGCTCTGGGTCAGTCTGCGAATCAACATAGGCCACAACTAGCGCGGCATCTGCTGCCTCGCGCTGAAAATGGGATGCTAGTAAGTCATAACTTTCAAGTGCGATATCAGTGGGCATATCAACGCGCAGCGCCATTCCAACGGTGTCATCTTTGAGCGCCACCAGCACTAAAGAGTTTTCTGGGTGATAGCCAATCAGAAAGGGAATTGCAGCAAGGAGATCATGAGGTGAGGTAAGTGTTGTCATATAAGCCTTTCGTTAGCGGATGTAGTTGACGGGTGGGGTAAAGCGACTGGGAGCTGCAACAACGGTGATGGGCAGAACCGACACTGTTTTGATATCGCCGGGAATACGAGCCTTAACGCCCTGCACCGTGAATTCACCGCTCCAGATAGTGATCAGCTCAATCAAGTAATGGCCTGGATTTGTGTAGCTATGTTGAATCTCGCCATCTGGGTAAGGAGCGCCTACTTTGCGAGTTGGGTAGATAACCCCATCGCCGTAATGCCAGATAAAGGTTGGCTTTAACTGCACTTCTACAACTTCGCCAACAATAGAAATCTTCTTATTGATTATTTCTGGAACATCGCTCCAGAAGAAGACGGGCACTTTAATGAGTGGCTGAAATGAAGGCGAGTAAGCAATTCCTGCCGTCGGCAGCATCTCAACTAATTTATCGCTCAACGATGTTGCTGCCTTGGTCACACCCGGAGAAGGTTTCTTGACGGTGCGTGGCTTTACGACAACTGGTTTCTTTGTGGTCAGCACCTTAGGTTTTTGGGTCGAAGTAACTTTTGGTTTTGGGGTTGGCTTTGAGGTTGGCTTCCGCGTTGCTGCGGGTTTGGGTGTCACAGCTTCTGTGGACTTTGGCCCTGTGCCCTTGCGCCCTTCAATAACAATCTTTCCGTCCTGGGTATAGACATCAATACATGCCTTTTCGTTGCAATCGGCGGCCCATAACGGTTGCGGAAGAGCAATCAATAGCGCGCAGATAATGAGTATTTTCTTCATGCGCGGGAGGTTAGGTGGACGGCGCGCACTTCATCAGAAAATATTCAGCAACTGTGGATACGCTAGCCCGTATGGCAGCGCGCGATGGTGATGGGTGGATTGAATGCACCTGCGGCTCTAAACATTGGGGCAAATTTGGCGCAGCCGGACTTTTAATTGTTCGCGATGGTGCAATCTTGTTACAACACCGCGCACCTTGGGTTCATAACGGAGATACTTGGGGCATTCCTGGTGGCGCCCGCGATTCTCATGAAAGCGTCATCGAAGGCGCAATCCGTGAAGCGGTTGAGGAAACTGGAATTAATCCTGCAGATTTAGAGCCACTACACACATTTACCGATGATCACGATGGTTGGAGTTATTCAACTGTGATAGCTCAAGCAAATGAGAAACTTGAGGGCCATGAACTCAATGATGAATCCCATGAAGTCCGCTGGGTGAAATTTGATGACGTAACTCGGCTGCCGCTGCACCCAAGTTTTGCAAAGACCTGGCCGCTAGTGTTGCGTGAAATCAATAATCTGATCGCACCACGTTAACGCCTGCCTATCGATGTGGGCGATCACGATGATGGTTTTTCCTGCTCGTTGTAGCGCCTGAAACTCCTCAATGATGCGAGCCTTGCTCTGACTATCTTGGGCCGAGAGCGGTTCATCGAAGATATAAATAGGTGTATCCCGAATCAACGCCCGCGCCAGCTCTACACGTTGAGCCTGTCCCCCAGAAAGAGTTGTCACAGATTGATCGGCATACTCAGTAATGTGCAGTCGCTGCATGACTCCATCAAGTCGCGCCAAATCCTCTTCTCTCTGCCCCATCGAAATCACTTCGCGCGCTGTAAATGAGAGCCAGTAATTTCGGTTCTGCTCTACAACTGACCTGAGCTCTGCCTGCTCTTCCAATGAAATGCTTTGCAGTTCACGGCCGGCAAGCATGATTTGGCCTGATTGAATTTTAAGATCACCTGAGATTGCCTGTGCCAAGGTGCTCTTGCCGCATCCATTAGGACCAGTAATTGCAGTAATCGAACCCGGCGCAATTGTGGCGCTGAAGGCATCAACGATAGTTCGCTTACCGCGCGCCACAGATAAATTCTTAATCTCAATCATCGCCACACATCCTTACCGCGTTTAAGAGTGGCAATCAGAATCGGTGCGCCAATCAGAGATGTCAGCAAGCCAATCGGAAGTTCATACGGTGGCACCACGCTACGGGATGCAATATCTGCAACCAGCAGAATCAACGCGCCAATCAAAGCCGAATTAACCACGACTAGAGAGTTCTTAG
>JACCDX011685583.1_pt1 | contig 30638 bp, 34 predicted proteins | sample 7449681 | NCBI WGS metagenome assembly JACCDX01 (sample SAMN15323450, study PRJNA562643) | freshwater metagenome | isolation source: river surface water | place: USA:Blue River Watershed | collected 2017-08-18
AGAGCTAAAAAGAAGAATGAAAGAAACAATTGCTGAAGATTTAATGAAAAATAGATTCCATCCGAAAAACATGGATAAGTGGGTTGGATGGGGCCAAGAAGATGAAATGGAATTTTCTAATTAGAATATTTACAAAACAAATAAAAAATTGAAAATCTTTTTTATTTTACATGGTAAATAAATATTTAATAACAATGACAACTAAATTGCGGAACCAAAAAATACCTGTTAAAACTTATGAAATATATCAATTGAGAAATTGGGTTGATGTTGACAAAATAAATTGGCGTTTATTATCTAGTAATCCAAATGCTATTCATTTGTTAGAACAAAATCCAGACAAAATTAATTGGTATTGGTTGTCTAGAAATCCAAATGCTATTCATTTGTTAGAACAAAATCCAGACAAAATTGATTGGTGGTGGTTGTCTATAAATCCAAATGCTATTCAATTATTGGTCCAAAATCCTGACAAAATTGATTGGAATTGGTTGTCTTCAAATCCAAATGCTATTAGTTTATTGGTCCAAAATCAAGACAAAATTAGTTGGCTTATGTTGTCTCAAAATCCAAAGGCTATTCATTTATTAGAACAAAATCAAGACAAAATTAGTTGGGTTTGGTTGTCTAGAAATCCAAATGCTATTCATTTGTTAGAACAAAATCCAGACAAAATTGATTGGATTGAATTGTCTAGAAATCCAAATGCTATCCATTTGTTAGAACAAAATCCAGACAAAATTAATTGGGTTTGTTTGTCTCAAAATCCAAATGCTATTCATTTATTAGAACAAAATCTAGACAAAATTAATTGGGATAAATTGTCTATAAATCCATCAATATTTACAATATTTACATATAATTATGTTGAGCTAAAAAGAAGAATGAAAGAAACAATTGCTGAAGATTTAATGAAAAATAGATTTCATCCGAAAAACATGGATAAGTGGGTTGGATGGGGACAAGAAGATGAAATGGAATTTTCTGATTAGGAGTATACGTGTATACTTTGGATTTACACACTAATTATTTTATAATTATTTACTTCAACTTCACCAATATTTTTTGTCTTAATTACATTATCCATTGTTGTATAACTAACATCACACTTTGATAAATTTTTTGCTTTTGAATTTATCTTACACAAATACGCACATCTTTTTATTACTTGACGTGGAATATTACTTATGTTTTCGTTTGTTTTTAACAAAACATGACATGACGAAATTCCTACAACATGAAACCATATGTCAGATATACAAGAAGCATCAATTATATCAAAGTTATCTTTTTTATTTTTACCTATTTCTATAATATATTCAATTGTTTTGTATTCAAATATTAATTTTTTCATATTATAATTATGGTGTAAAATATTTTATACAATAATTAATATCAATTTTATTTATTACTTTTTGAAACAATTGTTTTCATATCCTTTGTAAAATCTTTACCTCGCAAAGTTCTCGGAAATTTTTGTATATAATTATTTATTTTATGTGCTCTTATAACTCTTTTTTGAATCAGTTCAGTTTTCGCTTCTGTATGAATTATCCTATCTTTTACTTCAATACCTTTTGATATTTTATATATTGTTTCTAATCTTTTAAAACAACAAGCTTTACATATACAACCCTCATCAAAATAATGGTCTAATTGTATCTTATCTATGTGACAATTTTCTATGCTTATACTTTCATATAACTTATATTCATCACAATTGTAACTATCTCTTTCTATTGTACTTTTTGATAACCACTCATTATAGTATATATTTATTTCATCTTGTGAATAATAATATTTTAAATATTTATCATTTATTATGTTATTTAACAAATTTATTGGTATTTTATATTCCAATTTAAAACTATTATATAATTCTTTTATTGGTTTATTTGAACTTTCATAATCTTTAATTATAAAAATATTAAATCCAAATATGCTTGTTAGTATTCTTCCCCATTCATTTGAATCTTTTAATCGTAATGTAATATATTTTATATCATTTTGATTTACCAAAACATATTTATTTACAATATCAAAATTTTTTGGTATTTCAATATTATATTTGTCAATAAAATGATCTCCACATCCTATCCATGGAAAAATGTTATTAAATCTATTTATTACCTTTGTTATATTGTATTTATTAACTTTAAAATCATCTGAATTAAAATGATATGAACCTATTTTTTCAAAAAAAGTTGATATTTTTCTTTCTATTGGACTGCGATATATATTTATTACATAAATATTTTTGCCTAAATATTTGTTGTAAAGTATTATTTCATTTATTGTAACATCTTTTATGTTAGCCAATACATGTAACATTTCTTCATCATGAATATGAATTATACCTAATCTCTCAATTCCAAAAATTCTAAATGAACTAACAATGGAGGTTGAACCAACCTTTGGTGCAGAATATACAAATATTAATTCATTTGTATTGTGTTTATTTATATTTAACAACTCGTTGGTGTTTATTAATAGCTTTAATTTTTCAGGATTTTTTACAAAGTCAAATGACATAATTAGTTGATTTATTGATTTAATAATATATAAAATATTTATAAAATAAACAAATAATCTTTCAAACTAACAAAAAGTATTTAACATTTTTAACCAATATTTATTTATTCACTATATTTTGCGTTCTTTAAGTTTGTAAAACATGTTCTTTTTTCGAATAAAAATGTTTATTCATGTATTTTTGAATATTAAAATAAGTCAAATTATTTAATTCTGTATCATCATCGATTCCTAATAAATTTTTTAGTTTGTTATCTGGGACAATTTTGTTTTTTAAATCTTCACTTAATTCAATTAAGTTATTTTCTTTGATATAATTTACCAATGATTTGGTTACTTCTGTTCTCGCTATTTCTGAACCTTCTGGTTGATTCATAAATTCGCACAGTTCTTTAGTTACCTTTGTCGGTTTAGCAAATCCAGATGGTGCTCGTTTTGATTTGATTTTGTCTTTTTTTTTATCTTTTTTCAAAGTTTTAAGCTCTTTTTTCACATCTTTTTCAACAGTCTTAACAACTTTTTGAAGATTTGTTATTTGCATTTTAAATAAAGTTAAGTTATCATTGATTGTTGAAAATTGTTCCATAATCCATGTGTCTAATGTATCATCTTGTTCTTCAGTCATTATACTACATATTTGTAGAGTGGGTTTAAATTGTTTTTTGAATTTATATTTTATAAGTATGTATAAAATATATATAAAATATGTATGATTTGTTTATGACAATTGTGTGTTACTTACTACTCTCCTAGGTCTTGGAGGTCGTCCTCTACCACGCCCACTTGTTTCGCGTTGGCTTGGTTGGACTATTTCTGCGGATTCTTTTCTTGGTTTTGAAACATATGTCCACTCTGCGCCTTCTTCGGCTCGACTCTGAAGGTTTGGTTTAAAATTTTGGCGTTTCTGTTGCACTTTAGGTGCAGATACTGATCTAGGCATCTTCACTGGTTCAGACATGTCTGGTTCTGACTTTACTGCACGGTATTGAGTTCGTGCTACACGAGACTCGTGTCTAGTTTCGCACATAAGCTTGCCTCCCTTAATACCACAAACATTGATAGCTTGAAATTCATGGTTTTGTGTCTTTGTGTCCGACAAAGTAAAATCAACATATTCCCCTTGAACCAAATACTTGTATTGTTCGGAATCGACATTGATTGAACTGTGATGGACGAATACGTCTGTTCCTGACTTGGATCCATCTGTTACAGTAATAAATCCATAACCAGCTTTGTTATTAAACCACTTTACACGACCAGTAAATCTCTCTGAAGCGGATGTTGAAACAGCACTACTTGACATTTCTTATAATTGTATTATGATATATCTTTATATTGTTTTACAAAATATAATATTATTGATTTTCAATTCCATTCATATTTTTCGTCATTGATAAAATGTTTATTTTTAAATTCTGTTAACATTAAATTTATTAAATAATCATAGTCTGGGGTTTCATCAAATTTTAATGTTCTAACATAATATATCATTGTTTTTATTAATAATGGAATATTATTCATTGACAATATTTCCTTTTTAAAATTAGCTATTTCATTTATGTTTGTTTTATTAAACCATTCTAGTCTACCCAATAACATTGTTAGTATAACATAAATACAAGATTCAATGTCATCTCTTCTACTTGGTTCAATATTGTGATGAACATTTAAACTAACAAAATTTATTGAGCCGATAATATTTTTAATATTTTGTTCTTCGATATGTGTTCCATTGTAATCATATCTTTTTGCAAAGCCAAAATCAACCAAATATAGTTTGTTAGTATTGCTTTCTGTTCCAAAGATAAAATTGGATGGTTTTATATCTCTGTGTAATAAAAATTTATTATGAATGGAATGTATTCGATTGATTATTTGAATGCCTAAAACTAACACAGTTTTAAAAGATAATACTTTATAACGGTTAATGACATCGTTTAGAGAATTTCCCAATAAATCCATAACAAGATAATTTACGTTGTCAATTGTTCCAAACGTTTTAATTTGAGGAAACCCATCTAGTTTTCCCAAATATTGGTATATTTTTGCCTCATTTTTTAAGCTTTTTATGTGTTCACTCTTATTTTCAAATTTAATTGCTACAATATCTTTGGTTCTAATATTTTGTCCTTTAAATACTGTTCCAAACGAACCATTATTTATTTTCTCAAGTATATTATATTTGTTAGCAATCATAATATATTTAATATAATTTGTTTTAAACCTTTTCTCATTTGAATAATATTGAAAATCTACTTAAAGAAATAAATAATATCGGAAAACTACTTAAAGAAATAAATAATATCGGAAAACTACTTAAAGAAATAAATAATATCGGAAAATCTACTTAAAGAAATAAATAATATCGGAAAACTACTTAAAGAAATATTGGCTTAATATATAAATATGGTTAAAATTTGTCCCAACAATTATCCCCCTTCTAATGAAGCAAAATATTCTCAATATTTTGAAAAGTACCCATTTCCTTTGAGTTCTTTTCAAAAATTCGCAATTGAAGCCATTGTTGATGGAAATCATATTCTTATCACAGCCCATACTGGTTCAGGAAAAACATTACCAGCAGAATTTGCAATTGAGCATTTCGTTTCTCAAGGAAAAAAGGTAATTTATACATCACCCATTAAAGCATTATCTAATCAAAAATTTTACGAATTTACACAAAAATTCCCTCATATTTCTTTTGGAATTCTTACCGGAGATATCAAAACCAATCCAGAAGCCAATGTTTTAATTATGACTACTGAGATTCTTATGAATACATTATATGCAAAGAATCGGAAAGATGATATTACTACTGGATTTAACAATAATTCTTCCAATCTAACAATGTTTGATATGAATTTTAATGACGAATTGGCATGTGTAATTTTTGATGAAATACATTATATTAATGACATTGATAGAGGAAGAGTCTGGGAAGAAACAATTATGATGATTCCACAACATATTCAAATGGTAATGCTTTCCGCTACACTTGATTCTCCCGAAAAATTTGCACTTTGGTGTGAAACCCGAGGACAACCTTCAATATCATCTACTAAAACTGTATATGTAACTACTACAAATGAAAGAGTTGTTCCATTAACTCATTATTCATTTATTACTTGTACACAAGGACTTTTTAAAGTTCTAAAAGATAAACAACTTGAAATTGAAGTTATGAAAACTACCAACACTCTTCACACTATTCAAGATTTTAAGGGAAATTTTAACGAAACAAATTATATGCGAATTAACAAAACATTAAAATTATTTCATGACAAAAATCATTATGTAAAACGACAACATGTTTTAAATAGTGTTGCTAAACATATGGTTAACAATAATATGTTACCAGCCATTTGTTTTGTTTTAAGTCGTAAAGCTCTTGAACAATGTGCTAAGGAAATTACCGTAGTTCTGTTAGAAGATGACTCAAAAGTTCCATATATTGTTCGTCGAGAATGTGAACAAATTATCAGAAAATTGCCAAATTATCAAGAATATCTTAACTTACCTGAATATATTTCCATTGTTTCACTTTTAGAAAAAGGAGTTGCTATTCATCATGCTGGTATAATGCCAATTTTAAGAGAAATGGTTGAATTGTTGTTTGCTAAGGGTTATATCAAGCTACTATTTGCTACAGAAACATTTGCAGTTGGAATTAATATGCCTACAAAAACGGTGTTATTTACTGATCTTAATAAGTTTGATGGTTCAGGAATGAGACCATTGTATTCTCATGAATATACCCAAATGGCTGGACGTGCGGGACGTCGTGGAATTGATACCATTGGACATGTAATACATCTAACAAATTTATTCAAAGATATTGAAATGCCAGTACTTAAAATTATGATGAAGGGAAAACCACAAACTCTAACATCTAAATTTAAAATATCATATAATTTACTCCTTAATTTAATTGATATTGGAGAAACCGATTATACAAAATATGCTAAAAGAAGTATGATTCAATCTGATATTGAACAATCAATTAAAGAACATTGTGATTCCATTTTAAAAATTCAAAATGAAAGGAACGATTTGGCATTGGTAATTAATTGTTGTAAAACACCAATTGAAACTGTTGAAGAATATATTGAGCTGAAAGAAAAACGCATTAATTCAGTTAATAAGAAGCGAAAAGAAATTGACAGAAATATACAGAAAATTCAAGATATATATAAAACTGTTGATAAAGATTCTGAAATAGTTATAAAGTATAAATTAAAAAGCGATGAACTAACAAAATCGAATAAACAACTTATAAATACTGAGAAAACACTTGAAACAAATGTTTACAAAGTATTAAAATTGATGGAAAATGAGAATTTTATAAAAATATTAGATAATAATAAATATGGTTTAACTACTAAAGGCCACATAGCTACACATATTAGAGAAACACATTGTCTTATATTTTCTGAACTAATTGAATCAAAAAGATTACATAAATTTCAACCTAAGGAATTAGTAGGGATTTTAAGTTGTTTTACAAATGTATCTGTTCAAGAAGAAAAAAGAGCAATTCTTCCTATTTCGAATTATGTTGATGTTAAAAACATGGTTATTACAATTTATGATATGTATCAAAAACAATCAAATGTTGAAGTAAAAAACATGATTGAAACTGGAATTGATTATACTATTCATTTTGATTTAATAGATTATGCTATTAAATGGTGTGAATGTGAAAATGATACAGATTGTAAAAATTTGCTTCAACAAATATTATTTGAAAAAGACATATTTTTAGGTGAATTTATAAAGGCAATTCTAAAAATAAACAATATTGCTGCTGAAATGGAACAGATTTCAGAATTGCTGGGAGATATGGAATTTTTATCAACATTAAAACAAGTATCAGGACTAACATTGAAATATGTGGCAACAAATCAGTCGTTATATGTATAAAAATAAAAATAAATATTTATAATTTATATGGATAATAAAAATATAAAAATGGTGGTTTATACTTTTATTTTTACACCTTTTAACATTTCAAACGCCGATTTTTATATAGTGAAAATTATATAAAAATATTGCTTTTATACAAGTATCAAATGGAACAACTAATTAAGGAAAATCAAGAACTTAAAAATGAAATTGATAATTTAAAAAAAGAACTACATAAATACTCACATTCTCAAAAGGAATATTATGAAAACAACAAAAATGAATTAATAAAGAAATCTAATGAACGACTTAAAAAAATAGCAGAAGAAAACCCTGATAAAATAAAACAATATAGAAGAAATGCTTATTTGAAACAAAAAGAAAAAAAGAAACAAAAAGAATTAGAAAATAAAAATAATGAAATAATTTAGGAAAATTAAATAATTTATAAAAGTATTTAGAAACATTTTCTTTTGTATATTTATAGATGGAACTTCCAAAAGTTAAAAAGAAGAGGAGTGATGTTTCCAAAAGGATTGAAGGAAATAAGGATACTGATTTTGTGTGTATTAAGATGTCTTGGAATAGTTTATGTAAGAATAATTATTTGAAACAAGGAATACAAGAGATTGTTTATAATATCAACAAAATTAGTTTCTTATCATATAAGTTGTTAAATTTTCATTTTACAAGATTATTAGAAGAGAATAAGAAACTACCTGAACTTACACAAAATCTTTTTTACAATGCTTCCTGTTATGTTTCTGTAATGAAAAATAGAAAATCTACGATTGATAAAGAAGATGAAATGTATAAATCTTTTTCACAATTTTCTCATTTACTCAAAGACTTACCTTTCAGAGATAAAATGGGAGCATTAATAAATAATTTGAATAAACAACAATTCACTATGACGAAAAACCATTTGAAACTTAACTTTTACAAGCGTTTTTCAAAATATTTAGAATTGAGAACTGGTGAAACAAGGAAAAGCATTATTTATAAATGGTGTAAGGACATTTATGATGAAAAGTATAATGGAAAAAATTTTTTTATTCTTTATATGAAACAATGGTTAAAATATATTCCTACTGAAACTAATATCGTTAAACATTCTTCTCACTTTATCAAAATATATCATAAGATATTGAAAGAATTTGAAAAACATAAAAATACAAAAGGAGTAAGAGTATTTAGTTTATTACCAAATAAACACTCATTTACAATGGATAATATCCAAATATGTTCTACTGCTCTTAATGATATTATTTCTTATTTAACAAATAAACCTAATTGTAAAGATTTTGATGAAAAGAAACGAGAATATTGGTTAAATTTATTCAATATAGAAAAATATGAAACAGAGAATAAGAAGTTTCACTATACTATTTTTACAGATGGAAAATGTGGAGTGATTACAATGGATAAACTAAAAGCAAAAGAAGTAAAAACAAAAGATATCAAAAATATTGATTACAAACAATATGTGGGAATTGATCCTGGTGTAAGAGCATTATTTACTTCTTGTAATGAAAATGATGAAATCTTACAATGTTCTACAAAAGAATATAGACATAAGAGCAAAATGATTTATGCTTGTAAGAAAAGAGAAACTTGGTATAAAGAATGGCAATATTATGCCTTGTGGAAAAGTATTCCAAGTTTCAAAGTAAGCAATACAAAAAATATGTTAAGTTATTTTGAATATGTCTTACCAAACATAGATATATTTTTTCAATTTCATTGTGATAAGAATTTTAGAGGATTAAATTTTACTTCTTATTGTAGAGGAAAAGCAACATTAGAAAAAATATGTAGAAATATTACAAAAAATAAAAAGACCTTAATAGGTTTTGGGGATTATTCACAACAACATGGATTAGTCAAAAACCATCCAACAACTCCAATTCTAAAATTAAAGAAAGAGTTGAAACGATTTTGTGATGTAGTAGAAATAGATGAATGGGGAACAAGTAAAACCTGTCATAAATGTTTTGAAAGAATAAGTCTTTATAGAAACAAGAAATTATGTAAAGGAAAATCAAGAATGTCTCAATACCATAGCGTAATCCGTTGTAGTTCCAACGAGTGTAAATTATGTTGTATGGATAGAGATATTAACGCTTCCAAGAATATTTTACTTCTTTTACAATGTGAAAAACAAGGAAAAAGAAGACCAAAATGTTTTAGGGAACAAAAAGAATAAATACCTACGATACTCCTTTAAGGAAGATAAGTATGGTAAGGCGTGAAATTCGCCATTATTCCTTTTTATTTTTTATGCTGTGAAAATCAGCGTTTGAAATGTTAAAAGGTGTAACATTGTAATAATAGTAATATTTTCTATTATTTATGCCAACATAATGCCTAATAATTTTCAAGCTCTTAATCCTAAAGATGATTTAACATACATAGATTATTTGTTTTATTCAGTTACAATTCAATCTGGAGTTGGATTACCAGATATAACGTCAGTGTCTAATTTGGCAAAAATACTGGCAATTATTCAACAACTTATTTTAATGGGAACTACGTTTATTTTGGTTTATTTGTTTTTCAAAAAATGAAATATATAGGTGTGAATTATGTTTCTTATTTAGATTTAGACTAAAAATATGAAAAAATGCAATATTTTAATATGCTTAGCATTTATGGTCTTAAAAGTATAATTAAAATATTGGTGAAAATTCGTCCTGACAACTTTTTTCCAAAAGTCCCCACTGTTTTTCGATTTTGGACATTTATTTTTGTCCATTTTTGAAAATCTAAATAAAGTTTCCTAAAAATGTCTCGTAGTTGCGTTTTCAGAGCATAATGCTCTGAGTCACAGAAAAAATAACGCAAAATTTGTGATGATAACTTTTTAAAGTTTTTTGTGACAAAATTTAGGCGTTTTTTTCTGTCAACATTTTATATTGACAAATGTTGACAAATTCTCTTAAAAAAAACGCGTCGGATTTTGTATGTAAATATTGTGACTTTAAATCATGTAAAAAAAGTGACTATAACAGACACTGTTTAACCAATAAACATAAAATGTTGACAAATAATGCAAAAAAACGCCAAAATGTTTTTACAGTGTATGATGATGTAAATATTAATGAAAAACAACAATTTTCTTGTGCTTGTGGTAAAATATTTTCTTATAGGCAAAGTTTGTTTGTTCATAAGAAAAAATGCAATGTTTTAAATGGTTTAGAAAATTTAGACAAAGGTGAACTTTTAACAACCGATTTAGTATTAGAATTAATTCAACAAAATAAGAAATTGCAAGAAATGTTACATGACCAACACAATAAAATGTATGAGATGGCTAAAGAAGGAATAATAATAACAAATAATAACAATACAACTAACAACAACAACCAATTTAATTTGAATTTTTTCTTAAATGAACAATGTAAAGATGCATTAAACTTAATGGAGTTTGTGGATTCTTTAAATGTAAAACTAAAAGATTTAGAATATACAGCTACTAAAGGATATGCAGAAGGAATATCAAATATTTTTATAACCGCTTTATCGGATTTGAATGTACATAAAAGACCGATACATTGTTCGGATTCAAAAAGAGAAATATTGTACATAAAAGAAAATGGTGAATGGCAAAAAGATGATGAAGAAAAGAGTAAAATAACAAAAGCGATAAAAATAATAGGTAATAAAAATATGAAACAAATAAGTGAATGGCAAAAAGCATATCCAGAATATAATAATCCATCGTCAAAAGAAAATGATAAATATATGAAAATGTTATGTAACGCGATGAGTGGTTCAACAAAAGAAGAAGCAGACAAAAATTATGATAAAATTATAAGAAATATAGCGAAAGAAGTAGTGATAGATAAGAGTTTGTAAATTATAATATTTGACAATAGTATAATTTCTTTTTCAACTAACAAACAAAAATAAGTATTTGATAGTGTCATTCCAGAAATATTAAGTGTATTTGTTGAAAAGTATTTACACCCTTGAAGATTTAAAATGGGACTAAAACAACTTAAAGACATTTTATATAAGTTATTTAGTAATGAATAGTAAGAAGTCTATGATGAATTACTCCAGTAAGGGAAGGTCTTTTGTCTTATAAAAAGGCAAGTGAGTGAGGATTTTCAATTCAACCTTACCTAAAACTTCAGGGATTTTAGAAGAAATCCCATAACCAAAATTTACATATTCCTGAAATGGATAAACCTTTTAGATTTGGTGCGAAGGTACCATTTTAAATCTTCAAGGGTGTAAAGACAATTTAATGATTTTACTATATTTTTGGTTTTAGTTTTAAATGCCAGCTACTACTTGACCTCATCCTCCATACATTTGCTGTTTTTCTTTGTTTACAGCATAATTCATTCCACCTCATCCGCCTTTTTGCATTCTACGCTTACTACGCATATTTCGTCTTCTAGTTGTACACCTTTTTGTTCTACATCTTTTTATTCTACGCCTTTTTGTATATTTTACTCCCATAATATATACAAATATTATTTATTTTATACTTTGGACATTTCACGTGTTAAGAAAAATCCGACTTTTGCGTTAAAATACTACATTTTCTTAATTTCAAATTATTTATTCAGGAATTTACATCTATTGTGTTAAATACGATTTTTTTCTTATCAAAAGAATTTATTTCTAAATATTTTTATGTAATAATTAAAAAATTGATTTAAATAATATGAGTGATATTATTACTAACATAACTTTTATTATTGCAGAAATGGATTTAAGCAAATTATCAAAACCAGAACTTTTAACAAAGTGTGAAGAACTTGGATTTAAAAAATTTAAGTCTAAAAATAAGAACGAATTAATTAATCTACTTGAAAATAAAATAGTTTACAAAAAAAAGGTTGAACTTATAATTGAAGAAGATATGGAAAATACAAACAAACCAATAATTACATCTACACAAAATTATAATCTATTAGATATTTTAAAAAATTTATTAACTAAATATTCACTTAATGAACTTGCAAAAGATTTAAATGTTGCAACTGGAACTATAACACGTTGGATTGAATTGAATGATATTCCAAAGAATTATCAATTTGATATATTAAAATTATCAAACATACAAATCAATTATTCCAATTATTCGACAAAAGAAAAAGACCAATTCTTTACGCCAGTAGAAACAGTAACAAAGTGTTTTCAAATATTTACAGACGTGATTAAGACATACGGAGAAAACCCAACCGATTTTAAATATATTGAACCGTCAGCAGGAGATGGACGATTTTTACAAGTTTTGCCATCTGATACAATAGCATTAGATATAGAACCACGACATCCATCAATTATTAATGCCGATTATTTAAATTGGTACCCTAGTGAAAATAATAATTTTGTTGTTTTTGGAAATCCACCATTCGGTTTAAGAGGACATACTGCATTAAAATTCATTAATCATTCTTTTAATTTTGCAAATTATGTGTGTTTTATATTACCACAGTTATTTGAAAGCGATGGAAAAGGAGTTCCACGTAAAAGAGTTAAAGGTTATAATTTAATTTATTCAACAAAATTATTGAGCGATTTTTATGAACCTTGTGGAAATCGTATTAAAATCAACACTATATTTCAAATATGGTCTAAAAATCACAATAATAATTTGTATAACATTATAGATTACACTAACGATAAAATGAAAATTTACTCTATGTCAGACGGAGGGACTATATCGACAACTAGAAATAAAGATATGATTGGCAAATGTGATATATATATACCTTCAACTTGTTTTGGAAAAGAAAATATGAAATGTTATATGAATTTTGAAGATTTGCCAGGAAAAAAGGGTTATGGAATCGTATTTACATGCGATAAAACAAATATGATAACTAAAATGTTAAATATAGAATGGGACAAAATTGCATTTTTATCAACAAATTCAGCATATAATTTAAGAAGTTCACAAATTTACTCTTTATTCAAGCTTTAATAATATAAATGTTCTTAGTTGCTCTAAATCAACATTGTCATCAATTCTAAAAGTATGTCCCTTTAGAATATTTTCTTCATTTATTTTTAATGTTGTATCTAATTTGAATGCTCCACTTCCTTTTCTCCAAGTGACACTTTTTGTTGGAAAATATGGCTCACATTTTGCACCACTTTTATAAAATTCTTCATTAAAATTGTTAAATATTGTTAAATATATACACATTGGTGCTACATCAATAAATATCATATATTCTGATTTCCAGGGAGATTCTCCCAATTCGTGTTGAAAATTAGGACTAGATGAACCTCTATGAGATGTTTTTATTTCAATACTTTTATTTATAATTATTCCATCACCTACCCCACCACCTAATTCTTTTGTTTTAGAACCATCCACATGTGCCTCTATTTGACATGAGTCACAAATATTTTGTATAAATGTTTCACCAACGTTTCCAACGTTATTTGATTGTAATTTTACTAAATCTTTATATGGACTATCTTTCCATATATCTGCGTTTTCTTCTTTTTCTTTTTGATTATTTATCATTTGAATAAATACATTGTGTGGTAAAATTGTATTAATATCACTCATTTCAGGGTTTGTTTCCAGTTGTCTAGATTGATTACGATAAATATGTTATTTCATACTTTGTAAAAAAGCAATTCAATTTTTTATTTTTTAAGGCATTTTTATAACAACTAAAAATTTTACCCCAAACATGAATTAAGACTCATTTCTTTACAGAGAAAAAGCGTAAATGTCCAAAAGTACACTGACATGTAAGTCTAAAACCCTTATATTCTATTTTATACCAATTGCAATCTTATCTTTTTCTTAAATTTTTCCTCATCGTTAAATAAATACAACTTATATTGTCTTTTTTCATAATTATTTAAATTTTCTCTTATTGTAATCTTTGATGCCAATTTAAGCTCAGGCAAAAATACAATAAACTGGTACAAACCGTCAGTCCTAACCAATTTATCAAAACAATATCCATCATATATTTTATCCAATGTTTCAGGTTTATTAAAGCACGTATCAAGCAACGAACAGTCGCTTTGAACTTTGCGTATTGCTCTCATTGTTACATTTATATAATCCATTTCACCAATCCACTTGTCATAAAATTTTAAACCATCTTCTGAAATATTTATCAGTGATTTATTTTGTTGAAATTTAATCATATTTAATAAATCAACTAGCCTTCTTATAGGAGACGTAATATGAATATATGAATCCATTTCAAGTACATCATGTCTTATATTATTTTCTGTTACTTGAGAAATGGGTATAGAATTTAAATCAATATATTGGGCACAAACATTATTCCAATTTTTTATAAAATTATTAACATCATCAGGAAGAGTGTCTGGTATTTGAATTTGTTTTTTTATTATAGTTGTTCTGAAAATTCCGTTATGAGAATTATACAATTCTTTAGCACAATAATGATTCATAAAAATCATTAAATAACTTACAACATCATGACTATCTCGGATATTACTAATATATTTATATTTAGATGCCAATTTTTTTGTAGTATTAAGAAGAAAATTGTATTCTAAATTAGATAACAAAGAACTCTCCTCGTAAATAAAATTTTTAAAAACTTCAATAATTGCATTTGTATAATTTGTCGATACAATTTTATATTCTTCGTCAAAAATAATATCAATAACAAAAGCAACACGTCTCGAATTTTGTTGGAGAGAGCATAAATTGTCTGATAAAATGGTAGGTAACATTGGCCTTTTACGATCAGGCAAATAAATTGTTGAGATGCGTTGTGAGAAACTAGACCAAATATTTAGGCAATCCATCCAAATAGCAACATTTGCTATATAAATACTAATTAACGTTTGGCTACCATTTAATTTTTTTATACTAAAACCATCATCATAATCTGTTGTTGTTGGCGGATCAATCGTAAATATTTTCCAATCAGAACGATTTTCAATTTGTGGATATTTTTTACAAAGAACTTTCATTAAACTTCCATCTTCTTGTGTATTTAGCCTATACGTTTGAATAGCTTTTGTCGTTTCTTTACTGAATTTTTGTATTGAAGAATTTAAACTTTTACAATAAAGTTGATATTCATAGAAATTGTCAATAACATGAACTGGTCCAATAATTTGTGTTAAATTTGCAATTGGATGTTTATCATCCCAGTGTTTATATTCAATTGTTACATACATATTTGTGATAACTTTAGAAAATCCAAGTTTCTTAATTTCATATGGTACTAAAAATACAGGAATACGTACATCGTCTGGAATACATTTATACAGCAAACGTCCTGATCCTGATGTTATCGAAGACGACGTTTTACTTTTTATTGGTTTATGTTCTCGTCCATAAGTTTTGTTATCAGCGAGAATAAGAACAGCTGGAATATGATTATTAGCACAAGTTGTAGAATGAATAATCTCGACCTTATCATTGTTATAAGTAAAAACATCATTATTAAATAATTTATGATCAATTGGGTTAAGTACCTCAAGCGTAATTGGTTCATGTGTATCAGCATTATAAATACTCCAATTTCCATAGTTTCGATTGGAAATGTTGATTTTATATAGTATCATGTATTATTATAATATGATACCAAGTCTTTAAACCATTTAACTACATATTATCGACTTACATTGGTGTAAGTATAAATTATACAATAAATTTCTTTTTTTTATACTTATGTAGGCGTATGTAGGTCAGAAGAAGGTATTAAATTATTTTGCGGCACTAGTTCTTTATCTTCTTTTATAATTTGTATTTCTGGAATTTCTGTATTATTATCATTCATATTTGTTAGTTCTTCAATCGAGGTAGAACCTCTCGAATTTACTTTTTTTACATCTATTTGTTTTGCTATCTTTCTTTCTATATTTTGATTTTGCAAAGCATACATACATATCTTTGGGCTTATTGCTATATTATTCATATAAGTTCTATATTTAAAACAACTAACACTTGTATTTTCATTAAATTTAAATGTATACCACCAATATGCTGGTATATACAACATTTTTCCTGGTGTTAGTACAATTTCTAAAAATTTTATCTTATCAAAATCCGCTCTATACTTTGACTGTGGATTCCAAGGATTAATTGCAGATTTAAATTCAAAATTTTCATAATCATTTATTAGATATAAGTATTTCGAACTTTTTGGTGGAGATAATTTCACTTTTATCGAACCTTGAGTTACTAAATAATAATTACGATAATTCACATCATATCTAAAAGGAGTTTCCAAATTATTTGAAGCAAACATTACATCATAATAACAATTTGACACCAAATATGGCCTTAAATATTCATCATTATATGACATATTTTTAATTGCACCTGTTTCTTGCAAAAAATCCATATTTCCTTCACTAAAATATGACGATGAAACATCTTCATTAAATAAATTAACCGCTACATGTAACGGCAATGGAACACACATATCAGTTTCTGATGATACATCCGTTTTATTTCTTATTTTTACTTCAAAAACTGGATAATTATCTAACAAAAATTGCATGTTAGTTGTATTTATAATTTTATAACCATCTTCATCACAATCAATTATTACAGGCTGTCTTAAGTCACAAATCTCTTCAATCTTTTCCTTTGATGCTTGATCTATTTCATAAATTTCTAAATCATCACTAGTTTTAAGATGAAACTGAACATGCAAATAAAAAAACAATATTATACAAAACACAAACAATCCAATTATTATTTTTACCATTATTTATAAAAAATAATAATTTATTTTGCTTTTAATAACGAGATACTAATTATCTGATATTTTTGGAGCTATAAAAAATAATATATTACTATCATCTCCTAAATCATATAGTAATGACATTGGATATTCTCTACTCATTGATATGTTTATTGTCGAACTTATTTTTATTGATACACACATTTTACATAAATGACTTAGACTAAAAGAAATATCTATTATTTCATCTTCAGCAATTGCATATTCCTCTAAGTTCTCTACAGGAATATTAATATTTAATTTAGTTGTATCTCCAGTCGCATTTAATTTTACTTCTGATTCTGAGCACGTAATATTTAAATTTTGACCAATTGTGTTTAATTCTGATAATACTTCAACAAATTTTTTTGTTTCTATTTTAAACTCAACATCATAATCGACTTCAGGTATTTCCAAATTATCTTCATCTACGTCTATTAAATTCAATTCAAAAAAATGATCGAATACACCTTTGTTTTCTTTCCCATTCAAAAAATTAATGTATAACTTATCAGTGTTTATTTCGTCGTCATATTTTAATTCTAATTTATCGTGTTTAAGAGCATAATTCATTAATATTGAAAAATGTGTTGAATCAACCGAAATTTTGTTACTTTTTGAACAATCAAACGCAGAAAACCATTTGTCTTTTATTGTTATATCAGATAAACATACATGTGATTTATCCATCAACTGAATATGCAATCTGGTATTTTCAAAATTCATATTTATGTGCGAACTCCAATTCTTTAGCAACTGAAAAATACTAACAAAAGTTTCTAGTTTTTGTTTATTTTCTATTGTTAAATACATATTATATTTAATAACACCATGTATTTAATATGTTTTCATCTCTTTACTAATATTATTTTTTTTTGTGTTTCCTTATCTATAAACATACTAACAGTGTGTAAAATTTGAGTAAAAATAAATGGTGCATTATACACATAACATTTTTCTAATTTTCTAGGATATTTATTTTTAAAAATCTCTGAAACAAATTTTATATATTCTTTGTGTTTGTCAATTTCTACTATGGTTAAATTTTTCATATCTACATGAACTATAAATTCAGGATATTTCAATAATACTTTATCTATGTTGTTAGTTATATAATCTAAAATACCATTATATTTTTGTTCTTTAGCAATAAGCTTAAAGAAAATGTAATTTAACACAACATTGTTTTCCTTAATATAACACATATTTGCAAAAACATTTTTTGATAAATCCATTAAATAATTACATTATTATGTTTATAACACTTTAACTAATTTTATAAAAAGTATTATAAACCAATATGTAATTCACTTTCAATTAAATGTTTTAGATTATTTCCAACAATCTCCTCTAATTCATCATTTTCTAATTCATTATTCTCCAATTTGTTATTATGTAATTTACTATCATCTAATGCATCATTATTATAAAATTGCATTATACCATCATCTTGCCCGTATTCGGCGTTTGTTTCCATTGTCAATTCTAAAATTTTCCGCCCATTCTCCATAGAAATATGTTGTAACATTTCAACCAACCCCTTTGTTTCAGTCAAATTATTTTTTAATAATTCTATTTGTGTTTTTAATGTAGTATTTTCTTTAACTAAAGTAATGTTTGAGTTCTTTGTTTGAATAACAGATTGTTTAATTGTTTCCATTTGTTGTTTTAATAAATTTATTTCAGGATTTATCGGACGTTTTTCAAGTTCCTCTAATCTTGTCATAATTGATTGTAAAAATCCTGGGTCGATTTCTGAATCTTTAAACATCATATCTTCAGAATTTTCCGAATTATTTAGTTTTGATTCAATTACACCCAATCTAAGTGTAATTAATGTAATTGCTTGTGGAATAGTCATTTTAGTTACACTTGATAATTTGTTTTGTTGGGGTTGACTTTTGTTCTGGTTCTGTTGCTGCATAGCTGCTTGCTGACCTGCCAAACGTCCAGTTGGTATATTTGGTCCTGAACCAGGTCTCGCTTGGTTTGCAAACATTTGTGCGGAATTAATTGATGGTTGAGGACTTCTTCCTGGAATAGCTGGTTCACCATTAGCTGGACCAGCTCGTCTTCGTTGTGCTGCTTGTACGGAACGATTTGCGCTCATTAATATACTTTAAGAACAATATGTTTCTAAAGTATTAACGCATTTATTAGTTGTAAAAAATATAAAATAGCATAATAAATTTTTATATAATTTGATATATAAAAATTAGAGTCTTTATTACATAGTTATAGTTATTATTTTGCAGAACTATTATTATTTTTACAACAACAGCATTTTTGACAACTATAATAAGTACATTTATAACAACAAATGAACGGACATGTTAAAATATCCCATATGGCTCCAAACAAACAACTACCAGTTGTTTTACATATTTTTTTCCCACAACTATCTTCTTCTTCTGTCATATATATATAATATATTTTATAATTTTAATATGAGTATTTGAACAAATACACTAATTACTAAATTTTTTAAATAACACAATTTCACTATTTTTTTATTTTCAATAATAAAATTTATATCTTGCTCTAAAACATTTTCAAAATCAGTCATTCCTGCTTCAACAAACAATTTGCTTAATATTTCTATACTTTTTGATTTTACAAAGTCATTGTATTGCTGTTTATCTGTCTTATTTAGTACGAATGCATTGTATACCAAACTAGCTACCAAAATTTTAATTTCCATAGAGTTTAACACAGGTTCAATACAATTAGCCAACTCATGTTGGACCATAAGCGGAATTACAACTGTCATGTCATCGCTATTATATATTTTCTTAAAACAATTTAAAGAAACACTGTTGGACAACTTAATAATATTTAATACTGACGTAATTTCGTGAAATGGTGTTTTAACAATTGGAATTGGAATTTCATCTTCTTTTTTTCTAAGCGTCATACTTTGTTTTTCATAATGTTTAAGTGATTCATTTAATATTGGTTTATATGTGGAATTTTTAATTGAATTTAAAGCAGATTCATATTGCTTCAATCTATTGTTACGATATGTTTCAAGTTCATTATTGTTAAAAAACATTCGTAAAGCATGTCCTGTATTTAAAAACAAAAACAATAAAGTATTTGTATCGTCAAGACCACTTGGTATCATAATGGAATTAATCGAGGCATATTCTTTCATATGATTTCTATACTTGGATATAAATGAAGTATCTATGTTGAAATTTTTTACCAATAAGGTGACAATTTCTCCTAAAATGTTTGTATTTTCGTCTAACGATTTTAAGTTTGGTTTTTCCCCCATAAATACTCCTCTTTTCAACCAATTTATTTGTAAATCTCTTAAATTATGTATTTCATTTGGAATTTTATAAAATGTTTTATAAAACAATAAATTAAAATTAACAGATTCAATTATTGTATCATAAATTGAATCCCACTTATTTATAAATGTTTGTAATTCGTTTTGATTTATTATGCGAAACAAATCATTTTTGCGTAAATTTCCTTCAGGTGAATAATAATGGTCAACAAAATCAGCATTTTTACAATGCACTTTTAAATTTGATTTAAAATTCCAACACAAATTGGCAGTTGAATATACATTTATATCGAAATTTAATAACTGTGCCAAAAGTGCGTTAAGTTCTTTTTTGTTTGCAACGCGTCCTTGTTTTTTACCTACAGTAAGATAATGTTCGTTAATAGCAATAGGAGTTTTAGGAATGTTGCTCAAGTCATCGTAAAACGATGTGTAAAAATCGCAATCTAATTCAGAAAGCATATTATAATATATTAATATATTATAATTTACGCAAAAAAAATAATTTAATTTTTTAATTTTGTTAATAGTAAATATTTACGCATTACAATAAAATTAATAACACAAATATTAATTTTTGATCTATTGGTAAATATTTTATCAATGGTAATATATCTATATTTCCAAAAATAGAATGATTAGAATTTTGTTTTGAATAAGCTGTATTTACATTTTTTGTAAATATTTTTCCTAAACTATTTGTATTTGTTTTAAAATTATCAAGTATATCTTTATGTTTATTGTTTTTATAGGATTTTGATTTTTTCAAATATTTGTCGACATAATTGGTGTGTTCTTTATTAGCTTTAATTTTGTTCAAAAAAAAAATAAGTAGCCAACCCATATTATATCAGAAATATAAGTATATTCTTTATGTGTTTGAATAAAATGTATATCATTTGTGAATTTTTCTATGTCTTGTGGTGTAAACTCATTTTTATATATTTGTCTCATTATTTGTATAACAGAATTTTTAACTTCTTTATGTAAAGTCTTTCTAAAAAAATATGTTACATCATAATGAGTATTTAACACAATATTATAAACAAATAAAGTAAATTCATATGTTTTATATAATTGTACGTCGTCTAATTTATCGATTAGCTCGTTTAAAAATATAATTATTTCTGAAATATCACGAAGTTTTCGAATTGTCTTGGTGATCAAAAGTAATTCATATTTTTTCATTGGTCTTTATATATAACATAAAGATTATATTTCATTCTTTAAGTAGTTTTCATTAAACATATAACTCTTTAAGTAGTTTTTCTTAAATATATAAATATCCCTTTAAGTCGTTTTTCTAAATATTATGCAACCATATCAACCTTAATTGCTTCATGTGACTGATAATTATGTATTTCGAAATCTTGAATATTATACTCATTTATGTTTTCTCTAATTTCTTTTATTGAAATTTTTGGAAATAAAAAAGGACATCTTTTTATTTGCATTTTTGCCGCATCAATCGCATTTTCATACAAATGGACGTTTCCCATAAAATGCACAAACTCATATGCTTCTAAACCACAATGTTTCGCAATTAAATGAGTTAACATTGAATACGACGCAATATTAAACGGAATTCCTAAGAAAAAATCACACGACCTTTGATACATCGCACATGACAATTTATTTCCATCATGAACATTAAATTGACACAAAATATGACAAGGAGGAAGAGCCATTTGATTTAGTTGGCATGGATTCCAAGCAGACATTATTAATCTACGACTAGTTCTAGTATCCGGATTTTTAAGTAGATCAATAATTTGTTGCAATTGATCTACACCTTCTGGACCAGCATTTTCATCACAATATTTTCCAATCAATTCATACATATTTTTTTTATACGATACACTAAAATAAGGCTTGTTAAATTTCCTCCATTGATGACCATAAATTGGACCTAACTCATCAACATCATACTCATTTAATCCTCTTTCATCCAAAAATTCTCTAGAACCATTTGCATCCCAAATATGAACACCCTCTTTTTTTAAAATTTTATTATCTGTTTCACCACGAATAAACCACAATAATTCCTTTAGACAAGTCTTCCAAGCAGTTTTTTTTGTTGTTAAAATTGGGATGTTACCATCCTTTAGAGAAAAACGCATCGATTTTCCAAATATACTCTTTGTTTTTCCATTTCTACCTTCTTCCCAAACACCATCCTCCAAAATATTTTCAATAATGTTTAAATACTGATACTCTTCGTGTTGAAATTTTTTTAAATTAGAAAAAATATTTTCGGAAATTTTATCACTTTTGTTAGTATTTTCTTCTTTTACATCTACTGTTTTTTCAAAATTATCCATAATATATTTAGAATATTAATTTATATCTAAATTGTTTGGTTAATATACATTTTAATTTCTAAATATAAATCATATGGAAAGTTTGGATGAATTAACAAAAACAAGTTCTGGAAAACCCGGATTTTTTAAACATGTATTTAATTTTGATGAAGATTCTAAAGCAGAGATGTCAAATCTAGTCCAATATATTGTTCTTTCTTTAGTACCTATCATAATATTAAATAAATTAATGCAAAAATACGTTCCTGAAGCCGATGATAATAAACCTTCATTAGAAATATCTGCTGAAGTTTTAGCACAAGTTTTATTTATGTTTTTCGGAATTTTTATTATTAACAGAATTATAACATATTTTCCAACATATAGTGGAGAAAAATACCCTTCTTGGAATGTAATAAACACTGTCATTCCTATGTTGGTAATTCTCATCAGTCTTCAAACAAAATTAGGAGAAAAAATATCCATTTTATTTGAACGAATTATGGAACTATGGGATGGACCAAAAGATACAAAAAATAACAAAAAAACAAATGGAAATATAAAAATATCCCAACCAATATCTCAAAATCAAATGGCAATGAATCAATCTTTAAATTCAATGGGATCCACATTAATTAGCAATCTACCTTCGACCCAACCTACTCAAACACAACAATCTCCCAATTATGACCAAATGTATCAACAAGATTCCACACCTTTGGTAAATGCTGCTACACCAGGAATAGACACATTTGAACCTATGGCTGCTAATTCTATGAGCGGTGGGTTTGGAAATGCATTTAATTGGTAAACTACAGCATTTTATTTATAAACTATTACAAATAAACTTTAAAATTATTATATTATTATATAAATAACTAACATGAATTTTAATAATTTAATATACGCATTGGATAATGAAAATAACGAGAATATGTTAAATCTTACTAGCAAAAAAATATTTAAAATGAATAGTAATATAATAAAAGAATTACATTTAGACGAACAAACATCAACAGATTATTTAAAAAAATTAAAAGGTTATTTATATGTTGATGAAATTAATAATTTAAAATATGGGGCTTTTATCAGATGGATACCCATAACAAATCCAGATTATCTTCCACTTCATTATTGTGGAATGATATGTGATATAAAAATAACAGATAATGGTGTTATAATTACTTGCAAAAATTTTATGCATCGACATTACACATTTAAAATGGACGAATGCCTTATATTTCAAAAATTAACCACTCAAGAAAATGTAATTATTCACGCATTAGATCATTTAGATGACATTGATGAAAATATATCTGACTCTGATGACAGCATTATAAATGACTCAGATGAAGATTGATGTTTGTTAGTATGTTCTTAATTATTTATTAAGGAAATTTAATAAATAAATATCATATTTAAAATAAATTATAATATCGCGTTAAAATATAATGGGTGGAGGCACCGGAAATCTTCGTACACAAAGATGGCAATCAGGCACTGTTGGATCTAGAACTCTAGGTTCCATTTTAGCTGGTGGAGGAGGTGGAGCTGGAGGTGTTAGACGTCTCTATGGATACTATGCTGCTAACGGTGTCACAACCGGGCAATTTTATCACAATATATTTAATATAAATTATGGTGGACTTAAAAACCGTTTTTAATTTAATTAAACTTTACTTTTAGACTAATAAATAACTATATATTATTTATTATTTATTTTTACGTGTTTTATTCTTTTTTTTTATTTTAACCTGTTGCTTTTTTCTACAGCTAAATTTTCCGCGACTATATCCCTTATTGTTAAATATTGTTTTAGTACATATACCAATAGATTTTGATTCATGAATATTATCCAATTTCTTAATACATTTACACAGTTTTTTTGCCATAATATGTTCGGCTTGTTTTTTAAGCAGCCTTCGAGACCTTGGAATTTTTATATCGTACAATTTTAAAATACTTATATAATCTTTGTTAGTTAATTCGGCTGGCATATCTGTATAATATATCCATATTTAAATTTCTAACTTGGTTCACTTTCTAATAAAATAATAATATATTATATGATACAATGTACTTCCAAAATAGTAGTTTTTGACTTAGATGAAACATTGGGTTATTTTATGGAATTAGGAATGTTTTGGGATGCATTCAAAGCATATATCAAACATAAACAACTAAAAATCACAATCGACCAAAAATTATTCAATAATGTTTTAGATTTATTTCCAGAATTTTTACGCCCAAACATAATTAATATCCTAAATTATTTAAAAAGAAAAAAAAAGGAAAATCATTGCGACAAATTAATAATATACACCAATAATCAAGGACCAATTGAATGGGCTAATTACATAATTAAATATTTTGAAGAAAAAATAAATACCAAAATATTTGACCAAATAATATCAGCATTTAAAGTTAAAAACAAAAGAGTTGAATTATGTAGAACAACTAACATGAAAACTCATTCTGATTTCATTAAATGCACCAAATTACCCGAAGATACACATATATGTTTTTTAGATGATGTATTTTATCCAGGTATGAGTAATGAAAAAATTTATTACATTAATCTAAAACCTTATATATATGATTTGGAATTCAATACCATGATAACACGTCTAATAAATAGCAATATATTCAAAAATATAAATTACGATCCTACATATTGTAGAACATTTATATTAGAATATATTAATAAATTTAACTATATATATATACGGAAAAATACCAAATCCTTTAATGTTGACAAAATTATATCAAAACAAATTCTTAAACATCTTCATAATTTCTTCAAAATAAAACACATTAAACTACAAACTAACAAAACCAAACGCATTAAAAATATTAAAAATAAAACCCTTAAAAACCGTTCTAATTAAATTTTAACCATGTCTTTAACAATTCAATGTATTGTCTTAAAATTAACACATATTTTTGTATTATGGTATTTATAGCCGTTGTTGTTAATAAAAATACACCGGCTCCAAATGATATTTTCGCATCTAATTTTGTAAAATTTACAACTCTAAAGGGATTAAAACGATAAATCAAAAATAAACTAACATATATTTTTGTAATATTTTGGAGATAATCCAAATATTGAGGAGCAGTTGCTGATAAACCTAAAGCAATCGTTATATATAATATCCATGTTATACACATTACTATATTATACATTCTAATTTGAAAATTGTCTAGACTTATATCAGACATCATTTATTATAATATTATAAAATTCTTTTCAAAAATTACAAAATAAACTCTTTTATCAAAATTAATTTGTATAATCAATATATAAATGAATATTCACAGCTATATTGATGAACCTACTTTTCAAAGACAACAAACCGTTTACTTAAGAACACAAGAAAGAAACATACCAACACAGAATTTACAACCGTATTTAGATTCTAGACCTGTTATGACCAAATATTCTATTTTACCAATTGTTGACAATAGAACCACAATAAATACACCATTAATTCAACAACCAACATATAATACTGAAAAAAATTTTAACCCTGGAAATGATTCCGGACCATGGTCAGGTTATGCATCTAATATTAATCATGAAAGTGAATTAAGAAATCAAATATTTGCATTACAAAGATGCGCTCAATCTGTTTATATTCCTTCCAGTAAAAGCAATTTATATAATGTCAACTGGAAAAATAATAACCAACATCAACAACCATTTCCAACATTGTTTGAACAAGAACAATTTCATCCTACCAATCCAAATCCTAACCCAGACAAAATAGGCTTTGCTTTATTTAATAATGCAACTAGACAACAAATTAAAGATTTAACAAAGCAAACAAAATGTAACTAAATAAATACGTTTATTTTAAACAAATATATTTTTAAATAAACTATATAATGTCGGATGATTTAGTAAACCAACTAACACTTAATTTTTTAATAAGCAAGCAACAACTTCAAAAACTTAATAAAAAAAATAAAGACATATCAGAACAACAAAAAATGAAAGAAATTGAAGAATATATTGATAGAATTAAATTACTTTTTAATAATTTGTTAGTTTGTGAACCTCCTGATGACTTATTATTTGAGGTTAAAATTTCATTTGAAACATTTATTGAAAAATCTATATATTATTTTAAAGCTCGGGATAATGCTGAAAATATAGAAAAAGAGCGAACTACAGAAATATTTGATGATATTGATTTTGAAAAGGAGGAAAGAGATATTGTAAATGGAAATTATGTAGAACATTCATCAACTAAAGAATATGAAGAAACTGAAGAATATGAGGAAACTGAAGAATATGAGGAAACTGAAGAAATTGAAGAAAATAATAATGATTATATAGAACATAATAATGTATTTGTTAAAAGCAAATACAAAAAAACAAACAAATCAGAAGGCGTTGATGATATTCAAAAATTACCATTAGACTGGTTTCAAAATGTTAGACAAAATTATAAAAAAAACAAAATTATTCCAAGAAAAACCCAAATATTATAGACACAAATTTTAGGGATTGTAAAAAGAAAATATAAAGCTATTATATGGGCAAAAAATATACAAAAAGACGAAACAAATTTAATAAAAACAAAACTATTAAAAAACAGTTTGTAAAATTAAATTGTAGTCCTGAAAATAAAAAAACTAATTATACATGTTATTCAGACAAAGACCTTTATAAATTGCGAGATATGTGGAATGCTCGTCACCCGGATCGTCCAATAAAAACTAAAAACACAAAAAAAATATGGGAACAATTAAAAGATTATTATTCAACAATTTGTAATAAAGAATCATGTTGGGTTCGCCAAATGACAAAAAATACAAAACTTGAAAAAGAGCTTTTAGACGCGTTTGCACCCGAATCTCCGGAAGATTGGAAAAAAAACCCAAATGAATGGTTATCTAGCATAGATATTTTAAAAGTTATGAATCAATATGAAAAAACATATAAATGTTTTGATTTTTTAGGACCTTCACCCATAGATTATGATACACACAAATTATACAAAGAATGTGTATGGGAAGAATTGTGCAATTTCAATTTATCAGAACACATTAAAAAGGGACACACTAAAATAGGCATTATATTTAATTTAGACCCACATTATAAGGGTGGAAGTCATTGGGTATCATTATTTGTTAATGTAAAACAAAAAACCATATTTTATTTTGACAGCGCAGGTGAACCAATTCCGAAACAAATAAAAAAATTTGTAAATACTGTTACAAAACAAGGCAAAAGTCTTTCAGAACCAATAGATTTTAAGTTTGACCAAAATTACCCAGTTGAACATCAATATGGAAACACAGAATGTGGAATTTATTCAATATTTTTTATAACACATATGCTTGAAGATAAAATCAATGGGCATTATTTAAAAACCCATATTTTAAAAGACAAATATATGGAAAATTTTAGAAAAGTTTATTATAATGAAAATGGAAATGTATGAACTATTCAATAAATAAGATATATATATAAAATTAAATTATTATATATATATTAATGAGCTCTTTATCTCACTTTATAAATAAACAAAATATCAATTTGCTATGGGATGTGCTTTTAGATGAACTAAATATAAACAAAACTAACACCAAATTAATTAAAAATATTAGAACCGTTTTTGAAAGCAGTATAAATCCATTTATTTCAAGTTCTAACAAATCCAATGCAAACTTAAACATAATGGAATTAAATAAATTGTTTTTGTCCCAACTAGTTTTAGCCGTTAATAAATTATTTCCCAATTTTACAAGTTTACAAGAGCAAAATTTTAAGAGAATTACAATTTTTGATGAAGACATATCTGAATCACACAGTTTAGAAGAACCATATAAAATAGAAGACATTCATGCGTCAAGACAAAACAATTTTGAGAAAGAGGTAGAACAAAAACGTATGGAAATGGAAAATTATATGACTCCTCAAAAACCCAAAGAATTGGATTTTTCTGATAACATTTCAGATAGTAAAATAAAATCAATGGATACACTTATTGCTAATAAAATGGTACAAAGAAATTTAGAAATGGAAGATTTTCAACAAAACAACCACAATATTTCACCAGAAATTTGGCTAACATCAAAAGAAACTTCTGTTAAAAACGAAAAAAATATTACGGTCCAAACTGATGTAATCAAACATAATCAAAATTCCAAATTAAAACACATATCATTTGACAATAATAATATTACATTATCAAATAACGAAACACAATTTAAAAATAAAAAAGTTTCTTGGGATGATTTAAAAGAGCCACCCGAACTAACAACAAGTATTTTTAATAAACTTAAAAAACATTCAATTGAAGAAAATGTAATCGAAATAAATAACAAACAATATATAGAACAGAAATCTGAACCATTACCACAAGTTAAACGCGAGGAAATACAAAGACATCAAACAAATTTACCAACTACTCCGAGCATTGGCATTGAACCAGTGATACCTAAAACAGAAATAATAAAACAATTAAATGAAATGAACAATAAAATAGATAATCTTTATGAAATGATTTATAAACTAACAAGTTTAATAGAAAAAAATAATACGGAACAAATTGAATTACAACATATCATTATTTAATTAATTTTTCTTTTACAATAGTGTAATACTATTATTGCGGTTATATTATACTATTTTTTGCTATAATATAATTGGTTGTTTACATAAATTCAACATCACAATCTTGTTTTATATAATTAAAATATTTTATGCCAATATATTCAAAAGGTTTTAATCTAGTATAATAAACAGATGAAATATGAGGAAATGGTATTCTATTCACAAATATATCGTGATCTGATACACAATAATTCATTTCTGAATTATTTGATGGGTCAAAATCAAGCATGTCTATTTTTTCAGTAATATCCAAACATTCAATTATAAATTTATATTTGTCATCATACAAATTATGTTCGTTGTCTGGATTAAAATACTGCACCCATTTTTGTGTGTTTTTAATTGTATCTGTATTGAATTCCAAAAATCCACCATATGTAACAGGACATAATAATGTTTTCATTGACATTATCATTGAAGTAATTTCATTTGAACCGAATAACATTGTTTTGCAATTTCTTTCCAATAGATTTAAGTTATCAATAATTTTAACAACATACATGTGACGTGTTTCTTCTGCCAAACGAGCTATCCGAACAGCTGATTGTCCTCCTTTTCTTTGTCGTTTTTGTAATAATGCATCAAAACGTTTTTTTACAATAAATTTACCAGATTTAAATTCATATATAATGCAGTTGTTCCCATCCGCAAATACAATGTTTCCTTTATATTCATTAGTATATTTTTCAGCAATATCAGTTATAAATTTATTTCCACAATTATAATAAAATAAATCTAGTTTTATTTTTGGAATTATAATTTTTGTAATTTCTTCTTCATATTCATCAATGCCGCAATAAACAATTAATCCCAATGTCATATCTTGTTGTGGAAGCAATTCCCTTAATTTAGTCAAAATACGACACACATTATGACGATTTTTTCTGTCTTTGATATTTCTGGATGTAGTTAGTTCTGACATAATGAATGTGCTAAAAACAGTACTGTGCTGGGAGAACCAAGGTAATCAAAGAAGAAACCGAACTCGGTTTTATTGAGCTTATATCGATGTCTAAAGAACACATTATTATAATATAATATAATATTGTTTTTAAGTATAAAAAATATTTCAATTTTTTTTGTATATATATATATTTTTTCAAAACTAAAAAAAGTTCATTTTCTCATTTTACATGTTGTATACACGTACACACAAAGTATACACGTACACACAAAGTATACACGTACACATTCTATTCAGAGAATTCCATTTCATCTTCTTGTCCCCATCCAACCCATTTATCCATATTTTTCGGATGGTATCTATTTTTCAT